>Ga0213868_10005808_pt1 | contig 11000 bp, 23 predicted proteins | sample PICome_9_FD_160087 | JGI IMG/M metagenome (GOLD analysis project Ga0213868, IMG submission 160087) | Coastal seawater microbial communities near Pivers Island, North Carolina, United States - PICO127 | ecosystem: Environmental > Aquatic > Marine > Coastal | place: USA: North Carolina...
CCGCTTGGCTGAAGCATGTAGGGCTTCATCTGCGAGTCCATATCGTCAGGCATATTAATTACGCTGCCTGCACCAGCACTTGCGTCTGTCTCGTATGACTTAACAAGAGTCGGATGGTTACTGATGCGGATTAGCTGCTCTATCTCCGAAAGCTCTTGATAGATAGCCCGCTGCATATAAGCAACATCAGAAAGATCGCTAACACCAATACCGCGAACAACTGATCGCTGAGCAGGCAGAAACACCGCTGGAATGCGTCCCAGTGGATTAGGCTCTGAGCCAAGGTATGTGTCAGCTTGGTTAATGCTCTTGTACAGCTTCACCTCATCCTTTGTCCAGATGCGGTAATAAACAACCTTCTCAGTGTCGCTGATTTCTTCGATAGACTCGCGAACCTTTAGATAGCAAAGCTCGTAGCGACCAGATGGCATACGCTCATATTCCCAGTCGAATACATTCTCAGGGGTGAACATATTCACATAAGGTCTAATATCCTGTCCCAGCTCCTCAGCCTTGGTGCGGGCGTTAGATGCGGGCTTATCGACCATAATCCAGACGTTACCGTATACGCTAGCCCAGATGTTAGCCTCTCGCATAAACGCATTAAAGCTGCGCCCATCAAGATCAGCGTCTTTCATAAATGGCTCAAGGGCATAGTTACCCGCTGCACTGTTGAAGCTGCGCACTGGTGGCTGTCGCCATAGAAAGCTGCTGTAGATGTGAACAATGTTCTTGCTGTGATTGTCCATTGGGGTCAGGTCAAGTCGTCGGTTGTACTCGTCCTTGTCCTCATTAACGTAGCGCGTCAGGTATGCACCATCACGATAATCTTCGCCACCCATATAGCTGCGAAGGTAAAACTCCCAGCGGTATTTGTTGTTGTCATATTGCGGGTGCGTGTATTCTAAATCTTTGCTGTATGCCATTAAGTCCACCGTCTAGGTTGTTCAACTATGCGCTCTGTGCGTACTGGGAATAGATATTCTACCAGATAGCCTAACGCGTCATTCATGTGGTCAAAACCATCTTTGTTGGGAATGCTTGTCCCTTCCTTGTAGGTCTGCCGTTCTAATGATTCAATCGTCTGTTTGCATTTAGGGTCTATCAACAACTTCCGCTGACCATCGCTTGATAGTAGCCGAGAGTTGACCGCATTTATTCTATCTCGAACCAGTGCGTGTCTGGTCTTAGCCTTAACCTCAAAACCTGCGTTCTGAAGTATGCTTAAATCTGTACGTCCACCTGCGCTAGTCTTGCGCTGCCTAGAAGCAGGGTCGGGGTAGATGATAACACGTTTGTCAGGGTATCGCGCTCGCAATTCTTGCGCCATCTCATCAGTATTGCTGCCCCACATAACCACCTCATCAATCGCCAGCAGTGTGTCATGGTGTCGGACACATACAACCGCACTCATCGGGTCTAAGTTGAAGTCCATGCCAACGTGTAGCGTGTGGTGGTCTGCCTCTATCTTGCCTACTGATTCTTCTCTGCTAAAGCCGTAGTAGATAATTCCGCTGTAGTTTACAAATTGCGCGTTATATTCCTGATTGAAGGTTCGCTCATCTAGGTCTTGCTGGGCTTGCTCTATCTCTGTCTGCGGTACGTTACCACCTTGGATAGTTGTGTACTGAAAGCTCTGCCAGTCAGCGTCACCATCTAGCCCTTTGCTGTACAGGTCATAGAAATGGTTGCGACCTTTAGGAGTCCCAATAAATAAAGCACTTCCAAGCCTGTCAGATAGCGATGGTCTGATAACTTCATACCACGCCTCTGGTCGCATATCTGCAAACTCGTCAAGGACAACAAAGTCTAAAGCTCGTCCTCTAAGGTTGTTAGGCTTCTCCGCTCCCTTCAGGCTGATAACGCTTCCATTAATCAGTCGCATCGTCAAGCTGCTTTCGTTTGTCTTGGTCAGGTATTCAGGCGGGATAGTCTGAATAAGCATATCCCAAGCAATCTCTTTTGCAGATCCGTAGGTGGGTGCTACATACCAGCAATTCTTGTTCTTGCCGCTAATGGCTGCTCGCAGTATCTCCCCAGTGCTAAGGAATGTCTTGCCGAATCGTCGCCCAGCAACAACGCTACGGAAACGGCTATGGCTACAGAATATCTCACTCTGCGGCAGGGTTAATTGCACGATGGTCTACCACTATATTGATTGGGGGAATCTCTTGCGCTTCTGCATCTGCTTCTTTCCAGCCGCCTTGGGTTTTCAGGTAAAAGATGTTCGCTGTTACATTGCCATCCTCAGCCAGCTGGACAAGGTTGCTGCCCATGTTTGCAATCTGTTTGCATCTGCCCTTTTTATAAGCGGTAGAAACTTCAGGTTGTCGCTTCTCTACTTCCCTTAGCGTCTTTTCACTAATATCAAAGTAGTCGGCAATCTGGCCTTTAGTTAATACAGCAGCCAACGCCTGAATCTCAATTACTTGGTCAGGGGTAAAGACTACAGGGGGTCTGCCACCGCCTTCGCCTTGATTTCCTTTTTTCATCTAAGGGTTTATACCTCAGTGCCGAAAACAGCGTGCATATTCATAAGGGGGTTTTGTAGCATAACATCATGCTCATCAGGGGGTAAACCGTTTACCTTGCAATCTACTGCATCACACCAGAATCGCAGGGCAGTAATAACAGGCTGTGCGGCTGTAGGGTTGTCGATAAGGCTCTGAGTTATCCCATCGACCTTAGACAGCAAATCATGCCATCCGTTTTCTTCGCATTCGATTATACGGCTCACAATATTCAACTGGTGCATATTAACCTCCGCAGGCTAACAGTTTGGTTGTGCCGTTATTGTAAACGCTGGTTACTTTTTGTGCAATCTAAGGTCTTGAACAGCCACTAGAACAAGGGCTGAGAGAATAAAGCCAATCATATATAGCATTTCCGAAAGTCTCCGTCTGGTGAATTTGCGGGCATTGTAAGTGCTATCAGATATGATTAGAAATGATGCTTATTGATGATTGGTATATCAGAAATGATATAGGGAGCCTGTTGTGACTACAGGTCGGCCAAGCCTGCCTTTACGGTGCGGAATGTCACCTAGTCTAAATTTAGTGCCGCGTTGTGACTACTGGTGCGGCAAACCAGCTTCAAGGGGTAGGAGGGGGATACCCTAGTCAAAAAAGATTATAAGCAAAGCAAGCAATATGGCAAGCCCATTAGATGCAGGAATATTAACAATCCATTCTCTTATGCGGCCATAAGGATCCTCTCCGATTACATTGTATAAGCGCTCCTCAATCCACCACTGAGCTTTTTTAATCATAGTCCAACCGCTTTTGTCTGGCTGCCAATCTTCGTTTATTTTTTTATCGGCAAACTCATTCACTGAACTAACCATTTCTTCTAGCTCCTCTTTGCTTAATTTAGCTACTGGCATGACACTACACCCAAAACATTAGTCCGACAAACGGTGCCATCACTGAAGCGAGTATTTCCAAACACATCGACGCTGCTGCTAGTGCCATCGTTATATCGCGTATTGCCTAAAACATCCGTTCTGGCGCTAAAGCCATCAGATCCGCGAATAGTGCCTAAAACATCGGTTCTATAAGTTGTGCCGGTTCTGGAATCTCTAACATTGCCTAAAACATCCCTGCTAAGGGTTCCGCTTGTTCCGCCGCAGTTATATCGAGTGTTTCCGAATACATCTACTGTGGCTGTGCAAGTAGCAAATGCACTTGTCGACAAAACGCTAATTAATAAACATATCAAATACTTATTCATCTGTAATTACTCCTATGGTTTCGTTTTCTGCAAAATAATAACCTGCGCCGACTAGAAAGCGTTGAAATTCTTCGATGATTTCATCTCTATTAATATCGCGATTAAACAACGTTACCTCTAGCATCACATCTGGCACAAGGTTAGGTCTTTCGTAAGGATACTGCCTGAAGGTGTAAGCTGGTTTGCCGCAATTCATTAGCACACCCCCTGCAAGCAATCGTTATAGCTCATGGTAGACACTATCAAATACATAACAAACAGAGCAGCACCTAATGCCATAAACGTACGTGATTCTGTACGCTTGTCTTTTGCTATGCGGTCACGCGCATATTTATAATCGTAGTTAATCATTATTGGCCTCTCTCATATCCAGCGAACGCCTCTGGCTTCATGTAATTCTCAACGTAGTATTCCAGCACACATTGGCGTAACGTAGCTTCAAGGGACAAATACATTTCATCTTTAAGCATAACACTTGCAGAATCTTTGCTCTTGTATAAAAGCCGCAGGTATCCAACGCGCTTGGCTGTGTCAATTGCAGGTGAAATATAATCGTCTTGCCAGCTAGGATAGGCCAACAGCCACCACAAAACTAACATATCTTTTTCCGCGTCAGGAAGGTCAATAATATCGCCTTCCCAATTTGGGCGCTTATTATAAAGGTCGTCGATTAGGTCTTTGATTTCTTGTTTCATGTTTAGCCCTTCTTTTTTTGAATGAATGCACACCTTGCCTGATGGTTACTAAACTGTCAACACTTTATTTCGCCGATGCGCCATTCTTGTTCTTTTATCTGTTCTTTAAGGTCGCGAGCAAATTGGATAACTTCTTCGCGGTCAAACTTAGGCGATGCCCTCCATGCCAGTCGCTCCATAGCTTTAACCCTGCGCTCACCGTGATAGTCAACCATCCACTGCCTGTAGCGCAATACATAGTGTGCCTGCTTCATGCCCCAAAGGTTACAAGAGGGGCATTGTGGATTGCAATTCGGCTCGTACAGCTTAAAAACCGTTCTGCCCCTAGGTATAAAGTGGCCGCCCTGCATGGATTTATAGTGATCTATTTTGCCGCAGGTAACGCACTGGCAGTATCCGTGATCATCCGATGCCTTGAGCCTTACAAGTCGCTGCAATAGCTTTGCTGCTTTTTCTACTTCCTGCGCAACTGTAGATTTTCTTTTAGTTTTCTTCGCCATATTCAAGCTCAAGTAATAATTTACAATAGTGGATAGCTTTTAAGACATCTTGTTTCTTATTCTTTGCCTTGTGTCTCATAATGTACTTAATTACATTAGCTTCGATAAATGGCACGTTATTTGCGTGGATAAACTCTATCGGCTGGATTGCCATATTTTTATAATGACTGCCGCCTTCTTGCTGATTAAGTGCGCTCAATGTGCTATTACCTCATCCTTCAATTCAACTTCATCAGGCATTTGCAAATCGCATCGTGTGCATAGACCGTAAGCATCGCCATCAGAACCAAGCCAATAAGTAAGAGGAAGAGCGCAATCCTCACAAAATAAGCGAGTAAGAGTAATGGTGCGACTAGGAAATTCAAAAACATTACTCATCCCTCCACCTTAATTTTTACCCGCGAATCTTCTCCGCTGTTTTTGTGATATACAACTGCCGTCATAGAACGCTCTGCTCCGTAGCCGCTGTCGCTATGCCATTGGTCAGTAGCAGTAAGGCTGCCCCAGTGTTCAAAGTGCATAGAACCCACCTCTCTGGCGGTGTGGTGATGAATGTGTCCAAGGTGGCAATAGCGGTTCTTTGACTCTGCCCATTCGTCGTCTAAGTTCTTAATAACTGTCTGTAGAATTTGCTCGTGCTTAATGCGGTCGCCATGGTGGAAAACGAATAAGTTATTGTGCCACTGGTAAGATATAAACTTGCTGTAATTCTGCACTACCTCAACTCTTGGCTCATTGCTGTAGAGCAACTCTAGGCAGCTGGATAGGTGGCAAGCCATGTCGTAATCGTGATTCCCGCGTACATTAACCACAACCACTTTCTCGTGCGTCTGTAGCATCTTGTCGATTAGGACATTAAACAGCCTGCCTGCCAGCTTAAAGGTCTTTCCGATGCGTGTGTCTACGTCTACCGGCGTCCCCTTGGTTGTAGTGTTAAAGCTACTATCAGCGTGAAAGAAATCACCAACGTTCAAAAGCACTCCAGTCCCAGCGTTTCCAACTCGATTAGCCAGCCTATCGGTTGAATCAATCAAAATCTGGGTCGCTATTTTTACATCCCAGTCATCGTCATCAACTTTAGTTTCTGAATCTGCAAGCATCCCGAAATGATGGTCGCCTATCATATACATGGCTAAGTAATCTTCGCTCACTTCAGCAGGGGCAGGAACAGGCGGTTTAAATCCCTGAATATCATCTTTAACGCCCTCAATCATTAGGTCAAGGCGCTCTTTAAGGCTTTTCTTTTGCGGCTCTTGGATAACCCATTGCAGGGCTACAGAACCATCTTCTTTATATGCTGTGGATACTCGCTTGGCATCAAAGCCCTCGGCGGTCTGGTGTACTAAACTGCGGTGCGGTGCGACCCCCTTGGCTGCGGCATATCCCTCAATGCGCTTCAGAGTCTTATCAACTACGCGCCGGTTAATCCCAAGTGCATCGGCTGCTTTAGTATTTGAGCCATGCTGAAGAATCGCATCTAATACACGCAGCTGAGATTCACTTCTTGCAAATTCCTTTAATGTTCTAGGGTCTATTTTATCCATTATTCCACCTGCTGTTGTTTTAGTTTTCTATATTCGCTCTGTGGGTCAATCGGCAAATTAAAGCCTAAGTCAAAAGCCCACTCATAAACCTGATTAAGAAAGTGGTGCATCTCACCAGAATCTAAACTGCTGGTCTTTCTTAGCTGGTCTTTAATGATTGTCTTTCCCACCTTGATTTCTTCAGTGCCAAGGAATAGCTGTTTTAGTAATAGCTTAACATTTTCTTCAGAATAAGATGGGTCACGCTTATTAACTGCGGCGCTAAGGTATCTGCACCAAGCATGAAACATAGCGTTCTGTGAGATTGTGCGGGGGTTGCTGTAAGGCTTTAGGGTAATAGCGCAAGGCTTCTTATAATCCCAATCTTTTAGGCGGTCAGCAATGTACCTAAGCCGAATTTCTATCTCTTCGGCTCGGTACACTTTTACACTGTCGGCATCGCTCAAACTAATGCCCTCGAAAGCCACTTCTGACTTAACATATCTTCCGCAGACTCTAACCTCGTGATGAAAGGCTTTTCGGCATCGTTGTTATAAGCTGCCTTAGCCATTCTTAAATCATAATCAGTGATAATCTTGCACTGTTTAGCGCGAAGTCTGCTGTGCAGTGTTTTGGCGTTAATACCTGCGACCTCAGCCATATGCGGCAAACTATACTTTTCGCCTGTTTTTAGACCTCCAGTCTTGCCTGCAAATAGATACTTTTGGGGGATTTTGTGGGGTGGGTTCTTTCGTCGATCACTACGCACGCTTAAGTTCCTCCCCGCCATCATAATAAAAACCATACTTTGTCAAAAAATACTGCTTTTGAGAATCACGGTCTTCTAGCTCACACCATGTTATGTCGGTAAGGGACATATTGATTGACCTGCCGCGAATTGAACCTTCAGCAGATCCAGCTGCCTTGTGTTTGGCCGCATATGGTGAAACTCCGCCAGTCGCTTTGGTGCGCTTGAGCCAAGAATTTATGAACTTAGTCATTCCGCCTTTAGTTTTTCGGTTTTTAGGATTTGAATAGAGCCATATTTCCATGGCATTTAGTTCTTGCTTAACAAGTTCATCACCGTAATGCTCGACCAGTTTTTGGTAAAAGTCATCAGGGACAGTGTAGGCTTTACCGTCATTTAATAGCATATTCAGCTCCCATCAAGAAATAACTTGAAACAGTGCATTGCTCATCAAACCGATTAGTCACTTTTATGCGATGTGAGAGTATTGGATTTCCTTCAGATTTAAGCTCATAAATTCGAGTAGCCAACTGGGTTACACCTAGTTCTTGATAGGCTTCTAATGATGTGATCGTGTTACCACTTTCAAGGTGTTGCAGGATGCGTTCTTTCTGGCTCATTGTTCTTTCTCCTTTAGTTCGCGCTAAGCGCTCACCGACTTTTTGAATGAATTTTTTTAAATTATTTTCTTTGAGATACTTTAACCCTTTTACTTGTCGCCAAGTAAATTTTAAGTTAAGAGGGCTAAAGCAGCTCTTCGGTATAATTGTTATCGTATCGAATATTTAATCTATCCTGAAGCCAGTACCGACTGGATTCAAGGGCTATGTGAAGAGGGTCAACTTCGTCTTTGGGGTTTAATTTAAAATGGTTCCCCAACCTCTAGCCCGATAACTTGCTGAAGTATTATCTATATCAACCTGTTTGTAAACACCAAAACAGGAATTATTTACCAAGTCGAATAAAATCAATTATATCAACATTAAAAGCCGCGCATAAATGCTGGACAGTGTGCAGCTTCATATTAGGCTGCGTTCTCCACCGTATAACCTGCTGTGGGCTTGTCTTAGCGATCCTAGATAGTTCTGCGTTAGATATGCCAGCATTTGATTGGGCGGCTCTAACAGCCTTTCCTGCGTCTATAAGTTGCATATTATTATTCCAGTTGTGATATATTGTTATTGACCGGCTAGCGCTGGTCTTTCTCCTGTTGGTTGCCCCCCGCGAGGGGGGCATTTAACTCTAAAAAGGTATATCTTCATCAAACTCGGCAGTCTGTGGCTGCACTGCTTTCTGTGCTTGCGCCATGCCTTGCTGCTGGGCTTGATCTTTTGCGCTAAATTTTAAGCTCATATACTTGGTGCCTTTTGCGCTAGTATTAACCCAGCCGCTAACCCAGTATTCTTTGCCGTCAATCATGGCGCTGCCTTTACGGTCAGGATGCGTTTCAGATTCTTTCTTGTCGTTTACAAACATTGCGCCGGTGTTATCTTTCTGCTCGTAGTTACTCATTAGTCTCTCCTATTGTGCTTGTCTAAATTCAGGGGTTTTCATTGTGGCGCGTTCTTGGGTAGTGAATACGCCGCCTTTGCTTGGTGCTTTCCAGAGTAGCTGCTTCTCTGTATCGCTTAACTCTTTCCACGCTTCGTTGGCTGTGGATAGGTCGCCAGTTGCCAGTCCGTCCTTGATAGCCTTAACGCTTGGCATCAGGTCGATAATGGCATCTTCGTAGCTTTCCTGCTCGGCCTTCTTAACTGCCTTGTCGCTTCTTAGCATTGCCGCTTCTGCGTCATCATCTACTTGCGGTATTCCAGCCATGGCAGCCAATCCGTAGCGTCTTGCGTAAGTAATACACGAACCGCCAGATTGCGGGTCGCGCTTAACCATCGGCAATAAAAACTCTTGTTCTAACCACTGACCAGAGGAATGCATGAGCCTTGTGCATACTCCTACACTGTTATCAGTGCTGATAGGGAACTGAACGTAGCTGAGGCCATTGGCCGCAAACGGCTCTTTAATTACCTGCATAACGTCCGACAAGTTCGCGTATTTAGATTTAAAGAAAGGGTTGCCACTGCCTTTGACTGCTCCCCCCATAACTGCTTGCGCTACGCATAATGCGGTTGCAATTTCGTCAATTTTTTCGCTTGAATACATGGTTTTCTCCAATTATTGAATGGTTATGATACTAAAAAGTTAATGATGTGGTAACACTTTTGTCAGGGTCAGCGCAATTAGCTGATGCGCACTCCCCTTCTGCGGTCAGCGAGCCGTATGCGTGATAGTATTCATCCGGCATATCATCTCGCGCTGGGTTGTGCATGGCGTAGTCTTTCTCTGCCAGCTCGTAAAAGTAATTTTGAAAGTCGGTAGTAAACATATTTCCTCCAGTTGATTATTTGCTTGTGTAGTCAAAAGCGTAGTTGATGTACAGCCTTAAAATACCTTGGTGGTATTGCTGGAGAAATTGCACTGACTTCCAAAACTCCTCAGACTGCTTTCTGTCTATAGTTGTCTCGTGAAAGCACCACCAGCTAACAATATCTAAATGCTTGACCAGCAATCCCTGCCAGTAGATTCTGTGCCTTTCCATATTGCACATATTGCGGTTTTCGATTTTTTGAGTATTCATGTCGCCTCCTATATGCCCCCGAAGGGGCGTTTAGATTAGTGAGCCAGTGCACCATCGCAGATGAAGATGCTTTCGATTGCAAACATCACTTCGTTTAATTCGGCTGGGCTGTCTGCGTACATACCGACTAAAAGTTTTAAGTCTTGGTAATTAACTGTGCCGTCTTTTATCATCATAGCGTTTGCGAGTTTTGTAGCATAAGTAAGTAGTGAATTGTTCATGTTTGTAACCCTTTGTTTTTTGAATGTCTGCACATTGTCTACTATGTTTACGATAATGTAAACACTTTAGGCAATAAAAAGCCCAAATTAATGGGCTTGGTTTAATATGCGGCTAGTTTGGGTAGTCTAGCACCGCATATCCGGCCATTTCTAAACTAATATGACCAGATAGCAGGGCAGGTAAAGCCATCTTCTTCAGTGCAGCCATCAAGGTGAATAAACCTCGTGCGGCCTTTTTGCTTTACGCCTATGCGTTGAATACCATGCTTCTGAGCCACCCTAATCAATTCTAAGGCGTTTTCTCCGCTAACAAGTATGTCTACCGCTTTTCCAGTTGAATGCGCTCCTGCCTTATCTTTGCGCTGTTCTATTGGGTGTTGCGGACTGCGGTATGCACTGCTGATTGGAAAGCCAAAGCCACACTCTTTACGGATAGCGATCAGAACCTTTAAAAAGTCAGGATCAAAGCCGCTTTCTCCGGTGTGCTTACAAGCCAATTCTTTTTCTGTGAAATATACTACTTTCTTTTTAGCTGTCATTTTTTAACCCTTTCATAAGTTCTCAGGCCACCTAGGCCAAGCATACCCATCAGAACAGGTAACATGGTGCTAGTGTCAGCCTGTGGAATGTCTAAGCCAAAACCTGCGGCAAGTGGTGAGATTAAAAAGTTTACTCCGAATCCAAGCACGCAAACCCATCCTGTAGCTGGCCGCCATCCCGCTTGGAACCAGTTTCCTTTTGCTTCTGCCTTGTTGACTTCGATCTGAGCCAGTGCGATTTCCTGCGCGTGGATTTCAGACATTGTTGCAATCTCATGGGCGATCTTCTGCTTGGTATCAGCATCGGCGATGAATTTATCCAGTAAGTTAGTGACAGGGGCAATTAAGGCGTTTACTAGGCTCATTGGAACATCTTCCCGACTACAAATAAACCTATAATCAAAGGGTATATG
>Ga0213868_10005813_pt1 | contig 10997 bp, 3 predicted proteins | sample PICome_9_FD_160087 | JGI IMG/M metagenome (GOLD analysis project Ga0213868, IMG submission 160087) | Coastal seawater microbial communities near Pivers Island, North Carolina, United States - PICO127 | ecosystem: Environmental > Aquatic > Marine > Coastal | place: USA: North Carolina | collected...
TACAAAGTTTTCCTCAAAGCGCGGATTCTACGATGCCCCATTCGAGGTCACTATTAGCAGTAATACCGATGGAGCTAAAATTCGTTACACCACCGACGGAAGCACCCCCACCACCGGCAGAGGAAACCTCTACACCGACCCCATAAGCATCAGCGCAACTACCACCTTGCGAGCCATCGCCTACAAGACGGGATACGTTTCCACGAACGTTGACACTAACACCTACATCTTCCCTGAAGACGTCGTTAACCAAGCCCGTATGCGCGACTCGGTCACCCAATCAGAAACTTTCGGGCCGCAAATGATCGATTCCCTCAAATCAGTACCCACAATCTCAATTGTCACTGAAAATCCCGGTTCTTTTCTAAATGAAGGCGGAGCCGTCATCCGTAGTGAGTCACCCGCATCCGTAGAGATGATCTTCCCTGACGGAACACCCGGCTTTCAAGAAAACGGGGGATTAAAGCATTTCGGTGGATACTACACGAACTTTCCAAAAAAGAGCATCCGTATCGGCTTCCGCTCGAAATACGGCGCCACCAAGATGAACTACCCACTTTTTGAGGGTTTTGATTACAAACACTACCCGCCAACCGACCGCTTTGACGTGATGGACCTCCGCAGCGGTTCCCATGATATGGTTAACCGCGGTGCCTATATGTCCAACCGTTTCACTGATGATTCTATGCTGGACATGGGTAATCTTGCTCCTCACGGGCGCTTCGTGCACGTCTATCTCAATGGCAACTACTGGGGGCAATACCACCTACGTGAGCGCTGGAATGCCGATATGGCATCAAGCTATTTCGGCGGCCCCAAGGCGGACTATGACGTGGTCAACCTCAACGACAACTTCCGCGCCGATGAGAAAGTTTACGACGGCACCGGCGTTTTCTGGAATGAGGCGAAGGCACTTGCATCAGGCTCTAACCCCTGGGAAAACAACGACAACAACATTGATGTCGCAAACCTCATCGACTTCATGCTGCTGTGGGTCAGCGGAAATTCGGAGAGTGAGGTCAGGCTGCTCGGCTCCAAGGCCCAAGGGCAACCCTTCCGCTTCCAGATGAAAGACGCTGATGGATACCTGCGCAATCCCGGGCACTCTGCAAACGATGCAGGACCTTTGAGTCTGATGTCACGCCTACGCAGCGGCAACACGGATTTCGCCATGTTGCTCGCAGATCGAATCCACAAACACTACTTCAATGATGGGGCAATGACGCCAGCGAAAAATATCGAACGCTTGCAGAAGCGAGTCGATGAGGCACGGCCGGGCTTCATTGCCGAGTCCGCACGCTGGGGGAACCGCTTCCGTGAATACCAGAACTGGCTGAACTACCAGAACAACTTGGTCAGCAACCACTTCCCGGGCCTCGCTCAAACCATGGTTGGACGCTTCAAATCTGCCGGAATGTATCCAGACATCATTGCCCCAGTCTTCAACCAACACGGTGGTTCAATTTCAGATGACACCCCGCTCACCATGTCGACCGACGCCGACAAAATCTACTACACCTTGGATGGCAGCGACCCACGTCTTAACGGCGGCACCCCAAATCCTGCAGCAACCGAAGCGTCATTCAACGGTGGCGGTGGACCCGGCGAACAGCAACCTGTCACTTATATGACGACCGGTTACACATGGAAATATATCGACAATGGATCCGATCAAGGCACCGAGTGGATAGCAATCGATTTCAATGACACCGCATGGTCGTCCGGACCCTCACCACTCGGTTACGGTGGAGACGGAGAAGCCACCGAACTCAGCTTCGGAGGTGATTCTGGAAACAAGTATGCAACAACCTATTACCGCACCACGATAGAAATCCCCAATCCGACTGTGTTCCTAAACTTCCTCCTACGCGTAAAGTATGATGATGGAGCCGCGGTTTACATCAATGGTGTCGAACAGTTCCGCCAAAATCTTGGCAACAACGCCTCCTTCAACGACTACGCCAATGGCACCACTTCAGATGAAAGCGGATGGAAGGACGCCACTATTCCAGTGTCTGCTCTCGTCTCTGGCACTAACACCATCGCGGTGGAAGTCCATCAGGCCAGCGGCACGAGTTCGGATACCCGTATGGATCTCACCCTGCGAGGGCAAACTACCAACGTTGGCGGTGGCGACAACGTCACAAGTCCATTTAATCTCAGCAAGCCCACCCTGCTTCGTGCCCGAGGTTACAATAGCACCAGTGGTGAATGGAGCGCACTCAATGAAGCGTTCTTTACCATCGACTCCGTTCCGGCGGACGCCAATAACCTCGTCGTTTCTGAATTCCACTACCGTCCGGCCAAGCCGACTACAATCGCAGAACTTGCCGTAAGTTCAGACCGCGATGATTTCGAATTTCTCGAACTCCTCAATGTCGGCGAGAGCGCCCTCGATATGAATGAGGTCCGCTTTTCCTCAGGGATCAACTTTAGCTTCCCCGACAACCTCTCTCTGGGAATTGAAGAACGAATTCTTCTTTTACGTAACCGCGCCGCCTTCGAAGCACGATATGGCCAGCCATCAGTTCAATCCTTCGAATACACTGGTCGACTCAGCAACGACGGTGAGCAAATCCTTATCCTAGGTGCCGGTCCAGATCCTATCAAAGACTTTACCTACAATGATCAGGAACCTTGGCCCGCCACCGCAGATGGCGAGGGACCTTCCCTTGTCCTCGTTGACCCAACATCGAATCCTAATCATAACGAACCCAATAATTGGATGAGCAGCCAAAGCGAAGGCGGATCACCGGGAACTGAAGAACCATCAGGACTCATCTATGACACTTGGGCTGCCGGCTTTGACCTCCAAGGAGGCCCACTTGACGACGACGATGGTGACCAACTTCTCAACTTTTTCGAATTCCTCCATGGCTCAAGCCCAATCGATTCATCCGACGCACCCGGACCCGTTGCCTCCGTGCAATCGATCGAAGTCGACGGCTCAACCGACAACTACCTGACCCTCACCTTTAATGAAAACTCTGGGATCAGAGGCTCTCTTACGGTTGAAGTTTCTACCGACCTTAAAACCTGGTCAAGCGATCCTTCGCTGACAGAAGTAGTCTCCCGCATCGATAACGGAAATGAGACTTCCACCATCACGGTCCGAATCGCTTCGCCAATTGGCACGGATCAGGACAAAACCTATCTTCGTCTCCGTGGCCGCTAAACCCCGGGAAAAATCCAGAACCGAGTATTCACAGTTGGAGCTTCCGCGTTCGACGATCAGTATCCTGGTGTCCACATCCGCTTCATGACATCCAAACGAACCACTCTTCTCGCAGGCCACTCCACTACCAACGCCACTCTTTTTCATCGTTGCCGTTTCCTCGTCGGCGACTCCTCGGTCGCCATCGACTTCGCCGATGGCACTTCCACCTACTTAGTCCGAGACATCGAGATAGATCGCGCCCGTAAAGCCGTCCAGGCCGACCAAATCAATTGTGCCGCCGACTTCATTCCGGAAGGTGGACTCTCCGGGGATCGTGATACCGCCCTTGCCCAAGCCACCGCAGAGTGCCTTCGCCAAGCTGGGGAATCTATCATCACAGTCGACCGCTCGCTACCCTACCTTTACGCCCACTTCATACAGGAAGCTGGAATCTCTATCCACTACTCAGCTGACTTCGGCGTCCTAAACCGTCGAATTAAAGATGCTCAAGAAATCGAGCATCTTCGTCTCGCTCAAAAAATCACGGGAGAAGCTATAACTCATGCTTGTCGCACCATCGCTCATGCTACTCCAGACAAGAAAGGAATCCTCCACCACGACGGAGCCGCTCTTACATCCGAACGCCTACGGGCAATGATCACGGCTTTCCTTCTCGAACGTAATTTTTCAAACTCGCACGACTCTATCGTCGCCACCGCACCCCATGTTGCCGACTGCCACCACTATGGCACTGGCCCCCTCAAGACGGAGCTTCCTACGATTGTTGATATTTTCCCCATGGATAACGCAACTCGCTACAATGGTGACATGACCCGAACCGTTGTAAACGGGACGCCCTCAGATGAGGCCCTCAGAATGCACACCGCCGTCTGTGAAGCCAAAGCTGCCGGGTGTATCTCCTTAAAACCAGGCACCACCGGTGAAGAGGTCCACCTTGCAACCACTGCCGTCCTCAAAGAACACGGGTTCGCGTTAGCACGCGGAGACAGCGAACATGACACAAAGCATCCCTTTATGAGTCACGGAACCGGACATGGGATCGGACTCGAAGTCCACGAGCCTATCCTCCTCGATCATGGTGGCAGCGAGATTTTCGAAAACGAACTCTTCACCGTCGAACCTGGCCTCTATTCCTCTACCCTCGGTGGTTGTCGCGTCGAAGATATGGTCTTGGTCAATTCAAGTGGCCACGAAATTTTATCTCCGCTTTACGAAGGCCTCGACTGGAAAGACTGATTTGCCTCTCGGCCTAGAAAATCTAGGTTCATCCCAAACTCATTGAAATCGACGTAATAAGATCCAAATCCTGATCGACCAACCCTTCGATCCTAACGCACCAAGTGATCGCTTAAAATAGTCGCGCAATACATCAGATTACCGCTCAATAGAACGTCTCACTAGAAAATGGGAATGAGTTTTTCTAACTTCCTCGTAATTTAAAAAAGTCCGCACTTTCACTTGGCAAAATGCGCTGAGCGTTTTACCCCAACCAGGATGCTTCCACAAGAAACGATTGAATGGCCAGACCCAATTGAAGTTCTCATAGATCACCTTGAAAACGAATCTTCTGAACGGGACTTCACTCGAGAGGAACGGGCTCTCATGGATATTTATGAAACCATCCCCATCCTTCAAAGCGATGACTCACTTCACGAATTTTGGCAAAGCGGAATAAATCACCAGCGAATCATCAACTCTTTCGAACTCATTGGAGCCACCAGTCTAGTCGACCCTCTCAACGCCAGTCGTTGGTGTGAAACCCGCCCCGAGGATCGCAACGATTACAGTGAAACCGAGGCGAATCACCTTGCAACTATCGAAGAGGAACTGATTGATGGGATGGATGAGCTCATTGACTTGGTCATCGACTTCGTCGAGGAAGAAATCAAATAGCGGCCCGTCAATCACATTCAGAATTACCGATCCTCTTTTCACTCGTCTTCGATCGCGAAGCGGTAGAACTTTTTACCAGCCTCAAGAGGCATAATAAGCTCATTAATCCCGCCACGAGACGTCCAATTTCTAAAGTCATCGGTCTCTTCAATAGAGAAGCGAATCTTAACGCTATTATTCGCACGATCCGGCTGCAGGACAACAGATCCCAAGCGGGCATCCTTGACTTCACCAAGGGTCGGACGGGTGTCTCTTTCCTGAACGACCAAATTGTATTCTTCACGTGTCGGCCTCGAATCGCGCTGGGCAACCATTGAGCTATAGGCCACTTGCGTTGGCCGAGCGTCCCTTTGTTCAATCGCAGTATTGTAGGAAGAAATTGTCGTCAATTCGTAATCCAGAGGATTGCGCATCACATCCCCTCTTCCTGTGATTCGGGCATTAAGAACTGCCTCCTGATAAACTCCTCCGAGATAAAAGGTCGTTACTTTCTGAGAATCAGATGAAAGCTCAGCTTCTTTAACGTCAGTGATACCATCAGCATCCGTATCCACAAAGCGTTCATCTCTTTGCGCGACGACAACTTGATAAGCTTCCTGAGTCGGCCGCGCATCACGCTGCGCAACAACCGCGTTGTAAAGCGTTTGACTGGTCAAATCATAATTAGCAGGATTATTAGTGACGGCATTTCGACCTTCTTCCTGTGCCGTTACGACAGCCGTCTCAAATACACTTTGAAGATAAAACGACGTTTCTTCTTCAGAGTTTGTATCCAATTCCTCCTCTTTTAAATCAGTCAACCCATCTTCATCGCTATCTATAAAGCGCGCATCTCGCTGCGCAATAATAAGGTTGTAGGCATCTTGTGTTTTGAGCTGATAGATTTGTGGATTCGCAGTGACTTCGGTGCGTCCAGTTTGGCGTGCATTAGCAAGAGCCGATTCATAGGCACCTTGCAGATAAAAATTTGTTTCTTCTAAAGCATTCGAAGCCAATTCGTTTTCTTTGTCATCGGTGAGACCATCACCATCGCTGTCAGGGAACCGAGCATCACGCTCTGCCAGCACCGCTGCATAGGCGGCACTTGGAGTCAGTTCATAATTCTGAGGATTGGTGGTGACATCGGCACGCCCTCCCTCCCGAGAAGAAACCACGGCAGCATCAAAGACATCTTTCAGATAGAAAACTGTCTGAGCTTCCGGATTAGTATTCAGCTCCTCTTCCTTAGCATCAGTGATCCCGTCCAAGTCTGAATCAGCAAACCTAGCGTCCTCAGTGGTAGCGAGAGCGAACTGGAGGCCAGCGGAAGTGGATTTCCACCCTTCATCGGCGACCTGGGCCAGCGCAAAATCAAAATTCAGAGGGACCGTATCGATTGAAAAGAGAGTTTCAACATCTGGATCAGTTTCGAGCTCCTCCTCTTTATCATTAGTCAAACCGTCGCCATCAGTATCAAGAAAGCGCTCATTTCTTTGCGCCAACAATGAGTTATAGGCAACCCTAGTTGCGAGATTGAAATTCTGGGGGTTAGCAGTGACATCGTCCCGGCCGACTTGTAGGGACTCAGCAATTGCCCTTTCATAGACTTCTTCTAAGTAGAAATTCGTTTTTTCGGTAGCATCGGTTGCAAGCTCACGTTCTTTTTCGTCAGTCAAACCATCTCCGTCTGAATCAAGGAAGCGGCTATTGCGCTCTTCCAAGACGACGTCGTATGCCTGTTTGGAAATCAACCCAAAATTCTGAAGGTTTGCCAAGACCTCTTCAACTGCTGCCCCTTTCGCATCCGTGAAAAGATTCTCAAAAGTATTTCCGAGGAAAAATGATGTCTGTTTATTGGCATCGGTTCCAATTTCCCCCTCCTTTTCATCAGTCAGCCCGTCACTATCACTATCAAGGAAGCGAGCATCCCGCTGGGTGACAATGCTATTAAACGCAGCACGTGTCGTAAGTTCAAAGTTTTGGGGATTGAATAAAACATCGTTCCGACCTGTTTCTCGGGAAGCTTGGAGCGCGACCTCATGATCATCTTTAAGGATGAATCTAGTTTCAGTCGCCAAGTTTGATTGTAACTCCCCTTCTTTGAGGTCGGTGAGCCCATCTCCGTCGCTATCGAGATAACGAGTATCCCTCTCGAGAACAATAGCGGCATAAGCCTCGGCGGTAGGACGAGCATCACGTTCCGCCAATACCGCGTTGAAAGCGCCTTTTGTCGTGAGATCAAAATTTTGTGGACTCTCCAGAATATCATTACGGCCTAGGTGCCTAGCCTCGGCAATCGCAGCGGTATAGGCGGGACGAAGATAGAAGACGGTTTCAAGGGATTGGTTCGTTTCCAGTTCTGCCTCCTTGAAGTCAGTGAGCCCATCACCATCAGAGTCAGAGAACCGTTCATCACGTTCCGCTACAACTCTATTATAATCTTCGAGCGCAACGAGCCCGTAGCCAAAAGGAAAAACCACAACATCATTTCGGCCGGTCTGGCGGGCCGCAGCCACCGCATCTTCAAACCCAGTATTTTCTAGATAAAAGACAGTCCCATCATTTGGATCTGTCTCGAGTTCAGCTTCCTTGAGATTAGTAATACCATCTCCGTCGGTATCTTCAAAGCGAGCATCCCTCTGAGAAACCACGAGATTGTAAGCCTCCTCGGTTTTAAGGCTGTAGTTTTGAGGGTTGGAAAGAACTTCCGTTAGTCCGGACTCTCTTGCATCAGCTATTGCGCTGTCATAAGAGTCCTGAAAGTAAAAAGTGGTTTCTTCAGAGGGATTTGAAAATAGCTCGCTTTCTTTTTTATTAGTCAGCCCATCACCGTCACTATCAATAAAGCGACGATCCCGCTCTGCAACTACAATCCTGTAAGCTGCCAAGGTGGTGAGCTCATAACTTTGAGGGTTTGCCGTGACATCATTACGTCCTACCGCTCTCGCATCAGCTATTGCGTTGTTATAAACCGACTGCAAATAAAAGATCGTCTTTTTAGTCACGTCAGTTTCGAGCTCAGTCTCTTTAATGTCGGTAATCCCGTCAGCATCCGTATCCACGAAACGAGCATCTCGGTCCGCCACCACCGCATCGTATAAGGCAGTCGTGGTAAGATCGTAAGCGCCAGGAGCCCCAGTCACGTCGGACCGCCCAACGATACGCGAATCACTCACGGCAGCCTCGTAAGCATCCTGAAGGTAGAACACAGTGGCCTCAGAAGTGTCAGTTTCGAGCTCAGCCTCCTTAACATCGGTAATCCCGTCACCATCCGTATCCACAAAACGGGCGTCGCGGTCCGCGACAACGTTGTTGAAGGCGGCTCGCAAGTCACCCAATTCACTGACTAGTTCTTCAATATTTGTGGCCGTTATCGGATCAAGGTTGAGACGCACCTCCGTGGAGTCGCTTAGCCCGTCGCTATCAGTATCAGCAAGGAGAGGATCGGTGAGGTAAGTAACAATCTCCTGCGCATTTGTGAGACCGTCATTATCATTATCTTCTTCACCGTCACCAATTCCGTCGCCATCAGAGTCTGCTACGATCGGATCAGTATTAGTAATAGTAAGCTCGACCCCATCAAGGAGACCATCCCCATCGGTATCGGCAACGATGGGGTCGGTTGAGCCATTAACTTCATCCGAATCAGATAATCCGTCGGAGTCGGTATCCGATAGTTCAAAGTTCGTCCCCAAGATGTTTTGCTCACGATAATCAGAAAGGCCATCTCCATCCGAATCGTCAAATACTCGGTATTCAAAAACTTGTTCAGTCGAGCCAGAAGCATTGGTTACAATGACGCTCCACCTCCCGTTTTCGTTAGGAGAACCTAGCAGATTAAAAACACGGCTTTCTCCTCCTTGATCAGCATCAATCGCACTGCCGTCAAAATACCACTGAAATGTAAAATCAACGGGATAACCACTAATGGGGGTTGCATCAATGTTTACGGGCTGATTTAGCGCAGTTTCATAGAACTCGGAAACTACTAGAACAGGTGAAGAAGATTCAGGAGTATAAGCCCGATAATCAAAAGTGTGTGATGCAGAGCCCGCCGTATTAGAAACGACAATCGTCCAAGTGCCATTATCTACAGCGCTTCCAGCAAATGTCCGGGTCGCATCTCGCCCTCCTTGGCTAATGGGATAAGCGTCACCATTATAATACCACTGGTATGTGAAAAGGATGGGAAATCCGTCCACAGGGGTAGCATCAACGGTAAGGGTTTCGCCCTCTTCAGACGGATAAAAATCTTTAAGGTCAGCGCTGAGGACTGGAGCCAGAGGTACGCGGACAGTGGTAAGTCGGATCGCTTTCTCAAAAGTTAGCCCGAGACCAGTATCAACGTCGGTCAAAATATCGCCGACAATTAAGGAATCTGGGTTTAAATTTTCGCTCGTGATTGTGATATCCGCGGCACCCAACCCAAGCACGTTCTCGGTCCCAAAAGTCAAACCAGAGTCGAAAAGTGCGAAATCTGTAGAAGTAGAGAGACTATCACCATCTCCAATCACAACATAAATCCTCTCACCAACTGGAGCATTTGTCGCTCCTGATGGGATTGGAGCAGAACGTCGCAGATCAAAAAATCCAGCTGCTATCCCGTTAAAGGAACTTGATCCATCCCCAAAAACTTCAAATTCATCGAAATTGGTAATTTGCTCGGGAGGAGCCGAAAAAGTCCCTGCAGCGACATAACCAGCCCCGCCTTCAATGGAGATGCCAGTATTATCCAAGATAGGCACGGCTGTAGGATCGGCCAATTTGATATTATTGAACCAAACAGTGAAGCCCGAGCCCTGACCTACAAGCAGAAGAAAAGTAGTTAAGTAACGACGCATAATATTGTATGTAGTTATTGATTATCTTAGAGATCGTATTTTAAGGAAACAAGTAACATTTTTTAGAGTCTGTAGGCCCCGCAAAGGCCATTCCAGCTGGAACGTATTAAGATTAACCGAAGCTCAAGAAACTAATCCATCATCCTCCCCAGATCAATTTAAGTCTCAACCGCCACATGAAACCGCCCAGGTATGCCTGAACTCAGTTATTTCACCACCAGGCACAAAAAATGGCTGAGGGAATGACCCCTCAACCATTTCATCAAAAACTTCTCTTCTAATTCTCTCGCAACAAGAAGAACGCCTTCTGCAAGGTGGGATTTCCAGGATCATCATTCAACCTTGGTGCAGGAAATGAAATCGTGGTGAGATTACCCTCAGCGGCTCCTTGAACCGAATCATCGATCTCAATGAAATCTGGGGCGCCAAGTAAATCCGGAGACCAGAGCAACGCATAAAACCGGCCCGGCTTAGAAGTGAATGTCAAAGAAACCGTCTCATCACCAGAGTTGAAACTTATGTCTGTAACCCTCAAGCCAGCCAACGAAGTTCCACCACTTGGAATCATTGCGGCTAAGATCTGTTCTGGTTCTAGCGCCTCATCATAAATCCTGACTTCATCGATTAGACCGTTAAAGCTCTGTCCAGCAGGATCAGCTGCATCACGCCCGTGACCACCAATAATGACCGGCATAGCATGTCCTGCCATGGTGCTTCCACCACCTCGGGAAGTCTCGACCCCATTGACAAAGACGACCTTATCGGTGCCATCAAAGGACCAAGCGAGGTGAGTCCATTCTTCAGGAGTTGCCGTTCCCGCGTCGTTGAGATCATTTCCCCAACCACCGTAGTGAACATTAGCTTCACTATCAGCACGGATTCCGTGGTGGAGTTGATTGGCATTCCCAGGTCCGTCTTCTTGACCGCAGACCATATGATCCACCTGTCCTGAAACACCCGCCCAGTTTACCCAAGCCATCGCCGTGTAGACTGAGTCTGGACCGAAACCAAGTTCAGTCCCACTATACCCAGTTTGAATGTAGGCATCATTCGCACCGGTTCGGTTTCCTAAAAAGGCTGATCCAAATGAGTCATCTTTACTTTCA
>Ga0213868_10005816_pt1 | contig 10994 bp, 10 predicted proteins | sample PICome_9_FD_160087 | JGI IMG/M metagenome (GOLD analysis project Ga0213868, IMG submission 160087) | Coastal seawater microbial communities near Pivers Island, North Carolina, United States - PICO127 | ecosystem: Environmental > Aquatic > Marine > Coastal | place: USA: North Carolina...
AGGCGTGTTAATAATTTTTTGTTTGCGCGTGGTAAGAAAATGAATGGTATGCCCTTGGTCTAACAAACGTTTTGATAAAGCAGTACCAATAAGCCCTGTGGCTCCTGTGATAAGAATTGTCATTTTCTTTTTTTAACGAAGATACTCATACCTTTAAAAAAGCCCAATACCTTAACGCAAGATTATGAAAGCCTTTTGTAAGACTTTATAAGAGAAGGTATGTTTGAAATAAATAACCATTGGCCTTTTGTTTTGGTGGCCCGAAGCATGTACTTCGTGAATGCTACGAATATATTTTTATCCGTTTGCTGTTTTGGTGGCCCGAAGCATTTCCCTCTTTCCGGGAGGTCCAGGGAGCCTTTCTACCAAAAAGCCAACAGCTTGCATGGCTCTTCTTACACTCCCTTTGGCGGCATAAGTAACCAGCACACCATTTTGTTTTAAGGCAGTATACATGGTTTTAAAAACTTCCTGTGTCCATAATTCTGGCTGTACTCTTGCACCAAAGGCATCAAAATAAATAAGGTGATACGCATCTAAGGCAATAATGTCTTTAAAAAGTTTTTGTTTTTTGTGAAGTGTAAAACTAGGTGAGATTTTTTGAGGAGCTTCCCAACAAACACTGTGAAGTTTTAAAAAGGAAGTTGCAGTAATGCCTAACATTTCAGGATAATTGAGCCCTTGCACCTGCTGTAAAGAAATTGGATATGCCTCTACACCATCATATAGAATTGAACGCTTTAAGATTTCTGCCTCTTGGCATGTTAAAAGTGCATTGAGCCCTGTACCAAAACCTATTTCTAGTATAGCAAGTTCTTTCACATCATGGAGTTCACAAAAATGATGCAAACCAGTTTTAATAAAAACATGCTTGGATTCTTGTATGGCTCCATGTTTAGAGTGGTACTGCTCATCCCAATCTGGCAAGTGGATGGTAAAAGAGCCATCTGCGGTTTTTAAGAATTCTGTTTTCACTATTACTTAATTTCTACTTCAGGAACAAGAACTCCCGAAGACTCAAAAGAAAGTGTTTTTTTAGGCTCTATAATTGCCAAAACTTCTTCTGGGGTCTTACCTGCATCTTCTGCGTAGTGGCGTTGTTCATCTACAGAGACTTCTGCAACAAAGGCTTTTCCTTGCATAATCACTACTTGCCCTGCCAAATCTTTAGGCATAAAAAAGCCGTAGTCCTTAAATTTTACCATTGCCTGCTCTTGACCAAGAGCAACACGCATCCAACATCCCTTAGATTGACAAACCGAGTTTACCACTGCTTTAAATTTCACATTTAAGGTATCTCCGGGTGTAAGATTTTGATAATTTGCAACCATATCATCTTGAGATAACACATTAACTGGGTTAATAACATCTCCAAAAGATGTAAAATCAGTTTGTGTGTCCTTAGAATTTTGTGTGCTGGCATCTGGGGTATTTTGCTTACAAGCCACAACAACTATGAGGGTAATTGCAACAAATAATAACTTTTTCATCATTTTAAATTTTAGAATTAGGCAATGCTTATAATGTACTGCAATTTTAAGGATTTTTCGGCATTTTAAATGGACTAAAAAATTGTTATTTTTGCGCAACAACAATTAAACTTATTTATGAACACAATAACCACCAAAAAACTTCACATAGAAAAAAAACCCACCACATCAATACATGATGTAGACTTTACTAATTTAGTTTTTGGAAAAACCTTTACAGATCACATGTTTGAGTGTGATTACAAAGACGGTACTTGGCAAACACCAACAATAAAACCTTACGGCCCCATGACAATGTATCCAGGGGCAAAAGTGTTTCATTATGGTCAAGCTGTTTTTGAGGGCATGAAAGCATATAAAGATGATAAGGGTGATGTCTTTTTATTTCGTCCAGATCAAAACATAGAGCGTATCAACCTCTCATCAAAAAGAATGGCAATTCCAGAATTTCCTAAAGATGTGTTTTTGGACGCCCTTCAAACACTTGTTGGCATGGACAAAGATTGGATACAAAAAGGAGAAGGAAATTCTTTGTACCTGCGCCCTTTTGTAATTGCAACAGAGGTGGGTGTATCTGCATCACCATCAAATGAGTATAAGTTTATGATACTAATGGCTCCTGTTCAGGCCTATTACAAAGGAGCTGTAAAGGTATTAATTGCAGAAAAGTATAGCCGCTCTGCAGATGGCGGGGTTGGCGCAGTAAAAGCTGCAGGAAACTACGGCGCACAATTTTACCCAACAGCTTTGGCACAAGAAAAAGGATTTCAACAAATTATTTGGACAGACTCTAATGAGCATAAATACCTAGAAGAAGCTGGAACAATGAATGTGTTTTTTAGAATTAACGACACCCTTATAACAGCGCCGGTTAGTGATAGAATTTTGGATGGCGTTACCCGTAAAAGCATACTAGAGATTGCCAAACACAATGGCATACAAACACAGGTTAGAAAACTAACAGTAGATGAGCTAATTGAAGCAGAAAAGCAAGGTAGTTTAAAAGAAATATTTGGCGCAGGAACAGCAGCTTTAGTGAGCCTTATCAGTCACTTTGGATACAAAGATAAAGTATATGAATTACCAAAGGTAAATGATAGCTATGCTTCAAGCTTTAAAAAACAATTAATGAATTTGCAATACAACAAGACCCAAGATCCTTTTGGGTGGCGCGTTGAGGTTAAATAGTGAATTCTCAATAACTAAAAAAAGTGGTTGCTGTGTTTTATCAGTCAAGCACTTTTTTTATTTCCCTAAAACGGCTTTAATATTTGGCTTAAAATAATTGGGGCCCTTGAGCACTTTACCGTCTTCTCTAAAAATGGGTTTCCCGTCTTCCCCAAGTTTACTCATATTACTGCGTTGTATCTCGTTAAAGACCTCTTCAATCTTATCTTGCATACCGTGTTCAATGATGGTACCGCACAAAATATATAACATATCTCCAAGGGCATCTGCCACCTCTACCAAATCATTGTTGTTGGCCGCCTCCAAATACTCCTGATTTTCTTCTCTCATAAGTTCATGACGTAATGTGTTTTTTTGAGTGCCAAGATTTGCCGTGGGCTTGTTTTTAATTCCTAAAGTAAAGGCAGTATGAAATTCATGTACAGCTGCAATTTTTTCTTTCATATTTTAAAGGTTTTTGATTTTACTGAAATTTTCTGTTGTATTTTTGTGACTATAAAACTACACAAATATGTTTAGTACAGGACAGTTTGGCTTTGCCATTTTTTTTGTTATTGCATTTATAGCTATTATTATTTATAGCTACAGAAAAGATTTGCCCTTACATAAAAAATACTACAAAGGAAGCTATAGAGTGCTGTTAGGGTTTTTAGTATTTGTAGCGCTTTTGGTAGCTGCAAAATATGCCTTAAAGAGCTAATCAAATTATTTATTTTTCAAACATAAAAAAACCCGATGTACTTAACAGCACATTGGGTTTTTATAGTACACTATTTCTATATTAATTCTTGGTTGGCAAGTTGCTGTAATTTTTTGCGTATGCAAGCATTTGAGCCTCAAAGCTCTCTGGCTGCACGATATCAAAACCTGTAATTGCTCCTACAGTATCTATAATTGGAGTTATTACTGGGTTTACAAAACCACTATAAGGAGCAGAAGTAAACTGCTTGTTACGGGCTAAGACTTCTGCATGAATCACTTGGTCTACCTTAACTCCGTAGCCCTCTACTAAAGCTTCAACAGCTGCATAATCACCTTCAGACTTTATACGTTGAGTTTCGCGAAGTAACACTCCAAAAAGACTGTGTAATTTTTCATAATCATTGATGTTAAAATACGTTTTACCGTCTTTGGTTACTTTTTCTATTACATTGTCTTTTAATCCTTTTTCATAAGCCCAAGCAGAAACCCATTGCCTGTTAACCATATGGGCTTCTTCTACATCATCCCCTAATTTTAATCTAATGAGTTGTGTCATAAGGCCATTTCTAATGTAACCATCAAAAGCAGCTTTACCCACATTTTCCCAATTATCTACTAGACCCAGCTCTTGAAGCTTTGGGCTGTATAGGTAGTATAAACCAACTAAATCTGCGCGGCCCTCCTCTAAGGTAGAAGCATATTTCTTTAAGGTTTCTTTAGTTTCTCCAACACCAGGATTTAACTGCCCAGATGCGTGTCCAATAACTTCATGCAGTGCTGTGTGCAACTTATCTGCCACTTGACCGTATTGCTTTTCTAAATCATACTCATTTTGGTCATGCACAAATTCTTGGAGGCGTCCAGAACCTCCAGCATTATTGTAGGCTCCTATAATATTACCAAGTGATACAGACTTGCTACCAACAGCCGCGCGTATCCAGTTTGCATTTGGAAGATTTACACCAATGGGTGTACTGGGTGATGCGTCTCCTGCCTCACCAGCAACATCTACAACTTTATAGGTTACTCCTACAACATTTGCTTTTTTATGCTCCTGCATTAGTGGAGAGTTGTCCTCAAACCATTGTGCATTTTCTGACAAAACAGCCATTTTTTGTGACATTTCAAAGTCTTTTATTTGCACTATTGTTTCATAAGAACCCCTATATCCTGCTGGATCATTGTATACTTCGATAAAACTATTAATATAATCAATATTACCATCAGTAGCAGAGGTCCAGGCAACGTTGTAATCATCCCAAGTTTGCAAATCTCCTGTTTTGTAATACTCGATTAAAAGACCTAGCGCCTCACCTTGCGCCTGGTTTTCTGAAACTGCTTTGGCTTTTTCTAACCAACCAATAATTTTATCTATGGCAGCTCCGTAAAGACCTCCAGATTTGTATACACGCTCAACCAGCACACCATCTTGTTTAACTAGTTGAGAATTTAGCCCATAAGATAAAGGTCTTTTTGGATCTGGAGATATTTTTGCTTTGTAGAAATTCTCTACATCTGCAGTAGTTACACCAGGCCCGTAGAAATTAACCGCAGATAAAAGCACGTTGTCTACATCTTTGGTTAGGTTCACTTTTTTAGCATCTTTATCATTAAACAACACAGCAAAAGCATAACTTGTAAGTGTAGCACCAGTGTCTGTTAGTAAAGATTGCAGATAATCTGCTGAAAAAGCAGGTTTCATTTTAGTGTTAGAATAGTGATGGTGTATGCCATTTGCAAACCAAACTCGCTTGATGTAATTTTCAAAATTTGCCCAATCCTGGCTTTGCTTATCACCCTTGTAGGTGGTGTATATTTGTTCAAGTGCCTTACGTATAGCAAGGTTATAACGATAGTTTTGATCCCAGATTATATCACGCCCTTCTAGACCTGCTTGGGTGAGATAGTACACTAATTTTTGTTCTTTTAGGGTCAAGTTATCCCAACTTGGTATTTGATACCGTAGTATTTTAATATCTTCAAACTGTGTGACGTTATAATCAAAGTTATCTGAAGTTTCGTTTTTAGTTTCATCACAAGAAAAAAACAGCAATGAAGCAAAAGCTGCAATAAGTAAAGTATATTTCATGGCTTTAGGTTTTATTTCCACAAATATATCAAAATAATTAGCAGGGCTAGCACCATTAATTCGTGGTGATATTTATATATTGAAATTCGTAAAATGTTCATAGATTTTGACTCACTACTAACAAAAGTATATCTTTACCTTATTATATAAATTAGTTGATGAAAAACATTCTCTTAGTTTTTTTGGGTGGTGGTCTTGGCAGTAGCCTGAGATACCTTATTTCTAAATACCTAAACCAACTAGAAAATAGCATTGCTCTTGGCACATTTACAGTGAACATTTTAGGCTCACTACTCATTGGTATTATCATGGGGTTTGCCTTAAAAAATGACACGCCTTCAAGCACATTAACACTACTTGTAGCTACAGGATTTTGTGGAGGTTTTACCACCTTTTCTGCATTTGCCCTAGAAAACTACCAACTTTTAAAAACAGGAGACGTTACAAACTTTATTGTCTATACTCTAGGTAGTGTAGCCCTTGGTATTGTTGCTGTTTTTATAGGAATTTGGCTTGTAAAATCATAGCACAAAAACAGTACGCCTTTAATGCTCAAAGGCTTTAACACCTGCCTCTACCCTAACCAAAAGATCATTCTCTTTGGGAGGTATAGGGCAAGAATAAGCACTGTTATACGCACAGTATGGATTATAAGCTTTGTTAAAATCTAGTACGATGGTGTCTCCCTTAGGTATTGTAGTGTCCAAAAACCGCCCACCTCCATAACTTCCATCACCACTTGTAAGATCTGTGAAGGGCAAAAATAAATAGTCTATAAACTCAGGGTCCTGAGAGACAGGGAGGCTTTGATACACATTTAATTGTAACCCAACACCATCAATGGTAAAATAAACTTCACCATATTTTACATACTTTGGGGTTCTATGTGTGGTGGTTGGCATTAAAAAAGGAATCTCATTTGGAGTTCTTTTAAAATTTGCAGCAACCCTCAACTTGAGGTCAATGGGATAAAAATCAAGGGCTGTAAACTCTTTTAAATCTTGGGGAGTAAGAATGCTAGTTTGCGGATCTGCAAAGGTTTTATTTTCATGTTGTTGATAGGCAACAGCCTCTAAAAATTCTGGGGTGTTATCCTGAGAAAACACAACACAGGTGAGTAAAAGTAACACGTAGAAATTATATTTCATTACAGCAAGTTTTAGTAAATATATAAAATAGCACGAAATCTCAACCCGCCATAAGTCTTTATCTATTTGGCTTTTTTTAGGCCAAAGATTTTATTGGGTTATGGGCTACCACATGTGATAGTACAATTTGTGTTTTTGTTTCTCCATACACAATAAGCTCATCTATAAAACCCTCAAGCTGTTTTTGATTTTTTAAAACAACCTCCATCACTATATTTTCATTGCCGGTAATGCGGTAACAATTAATAACTTGGTCATAGGTTTTTACTTTTATTAAAAAGGGCTTTAACTTACCCATAAAAGCCCGCAGGGTAATGATGGCTTTTAGCTGGTAATCTGCACTAAATGGAGAAACAAGGGTCTTATAACCTAGTATTAAACCAGCATCTTCCATTTTTTTAATGCGTTCACTCACCGCAGGTGAGCTTATGCCAACTTTTCTGCCAATAGCAGCATTAGAAATTCTAGCATTTTGCTGTAATAAATTTAATATATTCCAGTTTAAAGAATCTACATACATTTTAAAGTATTTTTAAAATTTACCTTACTATTTAAATCAAATATACATATTTACTTTAATATCAATATAGTGTTGCGAAAACAACTTATTACTTTTGAGTATAGATTATTTAATGATCCTGTTTGATGAGAACTATGCATATACATACATTTCCTAAATCACCTTTTTACATAAAGGCACAAGAAATCTTTAGACTCTCCAGAGGTATCGCCTCGTATCTTATTAATGATATTACAATTAGAGACCCTCACAACTATGAAGATCCAACTTTGTATCTAACTGGAGATATGGTCCAACAATCTGTAGCATTGGGCCCAGAAATTTTAAAGGCAGAGCAACACCTATTTCAGGAAGAAAAGCACAAACACATCGCCACTGTTGAGCGGCTTAGCAAGCTGCTGCATGCTAATTGTAAACGCCTGGAGAAAACACACAGTAACGGAAAAGATTTTTTGCCCATTTTAAGAAAAGAGCTTAAAAAATTTAGAACATTACAGCATACTTGGCTCCTAACACTGTAAGTATATTAGGTGGCAAAATACCATCGGGTTTGTTTTTAGTAAAAGCTTACATGTTTCTTCTGTACTGCCCACCAACGTCAAATAACTTTTCTGTTATTTGCCCTAAAGAACATACTTTGGTTGCCTCCATGAGTTGCTCAAACATATTTTGGTTGTGTATGGCAGCGTATTGAACTTTCTTGATACTCTCATCTGCTTTTTCCCCAAAGGCTTTGTGTAAATTAGTAAGGGTTTGTATTTGATGTTCTTTTTCTTGCTCTGTAGCTCTAATAACCTCAGCAGGTTGAATGGTTGGGGATCCTTTACTACTCAAAAAAGTATTTACACCTATTATCGGAAACTCTCCTGTGTGTTTTAGGGTTTCATAATACAAACTCTCTTCCTGAATTTTACTTCGTTGGTACATTGTTTCCATGGCGCCTAGAACACCGCCTCTTTCTGTGATAGAATCAAACTCTCTAAGTACAGCCTCTTCTACAAGATCTGTAAGCTCTTCTATAATGAAAGATCCTTGTATCGGATTCTCGTTTTTTGTAAGTCCTAATTCTTTATTAATTATTAGTTGGATAGCCATAGCCCTTCTTACGCTTTCTTCTGTTGGGGTTGTAATGGCCTCATCATAAGCGTTTGTATGTAAAGAATTACAGTTGTCATTAATAGCATATAAGGCCTGTAAGGTGGTACGTATGTCATTAAAGTCTATTTCCTGAGCATGCAACGAGCGGCCAGATGTTTGGATATGGTATTTCAGCATCTGTGCTCTTGGATTGGCACCGTATTTTTCTTTCATGGCCTTACTCCAAATTTTACGTGCAACACGACCAATCACAGAATATTCTGGATCTATACCATTGCTAAAGAAAAATGATAAATTAGGCCCAAACTTATTGATGTCCATCCCACGGCTTAAATAGTACTCCACATAGGTAAACCCGTTAGATAATGTAAAAGCCAGTTGCGTGATTGGGTTTGCACCTGCTTCTGCAATGTGATACCCGCTTATAGAAACAGAGTAAAAATTACGTACTTGATTTTTAATAAAATATTCCTGCACATCTCCCATAAGCCTTAGTGCAAATTCTGTAGAAAAAATACAGGTGTTTTGTGCTTGATCTTCTTTTAAGATATCTGCCTGTACGGTTCCACGCACTTGGGTCATGGTATCTGCCTTTATTGTATCATACACCGTTTTTGGTAACACTAAATCTCCTGTAATACCCAGTAAAAGAAGCCCTAGCCCGTCATTACCCTCTGGCAAAGGACCTTGATAGGTTGGTCTTTGTACACCGCGCTGCTTATAAATAGTGTTTATTTTTTTTGCTACTTCTTTCTCTAAACCCTGCTCTTTGATATATTTCTCACAATTTTGGTCTATGGCGGCATTCATAAAAAAACCAAGCAACATAGGTGCAGGCCCATTTATAGTCATACTTACAGAGGTCATAGGGTCACTAAGATCAAAGCCACTATAGAGTTTTTTTGCATCATCCAAGCAACATATAGAAACGCCCGCATTACCAATTTTTCCGTAAATATCTGGTCTTATATTTGGGTCATTACCGTAAAGTGTAACACTGTCAAAGGCAGTAGACAAACGCTTGGCCGGCATACCTAAAGAAACATAATGAAAACGACGATTGGTTCTCTCTGGCCCTCCTTCTCCTGCAAACATACGGGTTGGGTCTTCACCGGTTCTTTTAAAGGGATACAACCCTGAGGTATACGGGAATTCTCCTGGTACGTTTTCTTGCAAGGTCCATTTTAAAATATCACCCCAAGCCTTATACTTTGGAAGAGCAACTTTTGGAATTTGAGAATGAGACAAACTCTGAGTATGAGTATCTATGTTAATTTCTTTGTCACGAACTTTAAAAGTATATACAGGGTTTTTGTATCTATTTACTTTTTGCTCCCACCCTATGATTACTTCCCAGTTGTAAGGGTTTAAATTTAGCTTTTCACGATCAAATTCTGCCAGTAGTAGTGTTGCCAAATCCTTTTTTTCTTCAGATACAGCAGCAATATCAATGGTGATACCTGTTTTATCAAAATCAGGAAGCACCTCAGTTATAGATTCTATGGTTTTAAAAATACCATAGAGTTTTTGTGCAACTTCTGCCTGTAAGCTGGATTTTTTGTCATAGGCCCTATTACTTTCTGAAATTTCAGATAAATAACGAGTTCTTGCAGGAGGAATCACAAATATTTTTTCAGACATTTCATCTGTGATTTGAAATGTAGATTTTAAGTCTGTCTGGGTTTTTTCTTCTAACTGGGCCATAATAGCGCCGTATAATTTATTCATCCCAGGATCATTAAACTGAGATGCAATAGTACCAAATACAGGTAGATTATCTTGATGGGTGTCCCACAATTGGTGATTGCGCATGTACTGTTTTTTTACATCACGAAGCGCATCTAATGAGCCGCGCTTATCAAATTTATTGATGGCTACCAAATCTGCAAAATCTAGCATGTCTATCTTCTCTAATTGGGTTGCTGCTCCAAACTCTGGTGTCATCACATACAAAGAAACATCACTGTGTTCTATAATCTCTGTGTCGCTTTGTCCTATACCTGAGGTTTCTAGAATAATTAAATCATAGGATGCCGCTTTAATAACTTCTATAGTTTGTGCTACATATTTTGACAGGGCAAGATTGGATTGTCGGGTTGCTAAACTACGCATGTACACTCTAGGTGAGTGTATCGCATTCATTCTAATTCTATCTCCTAAAAGCGCGCCACCTGTTTTTCTTTTTGAAGGATCTACAGATATAAGCCCAATGGTTTTTTCTGGAAAATCAATTAAAAATCTTCTTACTAGCTCGTCAACCAAAGAAGATTTACCAGCGCCACCAGTTCCTGTAATACCTAGTACGGGTGTTTTTAAAGCCTTGTTATTTTTGTGTATTTTTTCTAGAGTATCACTGGCTACCTCAGGAAAATTCTCTGCCGCTGATATGATTCTTGCAATGGCACCAGGATTTTTGTCACTTAAAAGAGCTAATTCTCCATTGAGCTTATTTCCAACTGGGAAATCTGATGTTTTTACCAAATCGTTTATCATGCCTTGCAGGCCAAGCGCGCGGCCATCGTCAGGAGAATATATCCTGGTGATACCGTAGTGCATTAATTCTTTAATTTCTTTGGGGAGTATAACACCGCCGCCGCCGCCAAATATTTTGATATGACCTGCACCTTTTTCTTGCAAAAGATCATACATGTATTTAAAATACTCATTATGACCTCCTTGGTAAGAAGTTAAGGCAATAGCATTTGCATCTTCTTGTATGGCCGTATTAACAACCTGCTCAACACTTCTATCGTGCCCTA
>Ga0213868_10005820_pt1 | contig 10992 bp, 12 predicted proteins | sample PICome_9_FD_160087 | JGI IMG/M metagenome (GOLD analysis project Ga0213868, IMG submission 160087) | Coastal seawater microbial communities near Pivers Island, North Carolina, United States - PICO127 | ecosystem: Environmental > Aquatic > Marine > Coastal | place: USA: North Carolina...
TAAAGAATTTGACTTTCCTTATATAGCGAGACGTATGATAATTAATGATATTGAGCTCCCCTACAAATTAAACTTGTTTGGCAAAAAACCTTGGGAAGTACCTCATCTAGACACACTAGAACTATGTAGATGTAATTTTTAATGTATAAAAATTTCCTATGTCTATAATCTCAATATTTTCATCTCTATATTTACCCAAATCCTTCAAATACATATTCATCGAAATATTATAATTCTTCTTATCCGTTCTTTCTACAACTACACTCTCAACATACTTATCTAATAGTTTAACTCTATCATTAACCCTTTCTATTTTATAATCGTTATTTAAATCTAACTTCATTAATTCAAAATAACCTTCAATACTGTCTTTAACTTCTCTTTTCTTTTCTTCTTCCTTAATTTTATCTATTTCATTACCAATCTCTACAATATCATTTTTATATTTTTCATTCAACCTTTTTAAAATATCTTTATCTACTCCTAATTCTATAAACCCCTCAACTTTTGTCATGAAATCATTACTGATTCTCTCCTTTTTATCTTCTAAAAATATCCTTTTCCCTTTAAATCTTTCTTTTGAACCCAACTCATTATCATATCTTTTTTTATACTCTTTCTTAACATCATCACTATTAAATAGAACTTGAAATAAACTATCCCAAATTACCTTTTCCAATTTATCAATGTTTATTTTATTACTATTATTTATCGAACTGACACATTTATGGTTAATCAAACTATCTTTCCTCTTTTCTTTTACAGTTCTTAATTTACTATTACAAGTATAATACCTGTAATTATCACTTTTCACAACCCACATTTTATTTCCACATCCACTACAAATAACCTTCCCTTTTAATTCAAAAGAATCCTTTTGATTCCCTCTCCAATTACCTTTGTTTTTCTGGATTTTTAATTGAGTTTTATTCCATAAATCGTCATCAATTATTTTGTCAAACTCTATTTTATAATTTTCCCCTTCTAACTTTCCTTCATACAAACCATTATATTTTTTATCTCTCAAAATTCTACCAATAGAACTGATACTTAATAAAGGTTTATTGTATTTTTTCTTTAATCTATCATATACGTTTCCATAACTTTTGACTACCTTATAATTGTAAATTTTAAAAACCTCTTTAATTATTTTCCCTTCTTCTATATTTAAAATAACATCTTTTCCATCCCTTTTAAAACCATAACCCACATTACCAAGTTTACCACCATCCAAGATCAATTTTCTTTTACCAAAATCCATCCTTTCTTTTATCCTCATTCTCTCATAATCACTCATTACACTTCTTATCATATACTCAAACCTACCACCACTGGATTCGATTTTCTTTTCTTCCCAACCAACGAACAACCTACATTCATTTTCAATAATCAAGTCACTAATTTTAATTCCAACTTCCATCTTTCTACTTAACCTATCATTATCATAAACCCAAATCCCATTTAACTCTCTATTTCTTATTTTGTCTTTTAATTTGTCAAATTCTAACCTATTATATTTCCCACCACTTTCTACATCTTCAAATATTTCATATTCGTAATTACTTCTTTTACAGAAATCAATTCCTAATGTTTTTTGGTATTCTAGTGAAGTGTTACTTTTTTGATTAACCGTAGAAATTCGTAAATACAATCCAATTTTCATACTCTAATATTTAGATACTAAAATTACATCTTTGTAGATTGAGGTCAAAGGAAAATATAAAAAACTAATAATGTGATTTTTTTCTTAGAGATTAAAAAAATAACCTCGATATGAAAACCACCCCTATCGGTGTTTTGATTAAAAAGAAAGTTGTTGGTTACAAAGAACCTATCAAGTTAATACAACAAGTGTTTCAATGAGTTATTCTTCCATCCAGATTGTGATTTGTACTTAACAAAAAAGATTTTCAAATCACATTGAGATTCGTGTTCAACAAAAAAGATTTTCTTATCTGATTGAGATTGGTATTTTACAAAATACCACAAACCCTCATTCCCTTTAACTTGTGATTCATATTCAACTTTGAATACTTTTAAATCACATTGGGATTCATACTTTACAACAAACACTTTAATATCAGATTGAGATTCATATTCAACTGAATATATCTTTTGGGAGTAGATTATTGAGGGGATGAATATTAGAGAAAGTAAGAGTAACCATTTGAAGTGTGGTTTCATAATTCAAGGTTTTAAATGTCTTGGATATAGATTATCAAAATTTATACCACCAAAAAAATCTTGATATTTTTTTTTCGTGAAACCTAATTTTTATTCTATAGAACTTCTCAAAATAAAAAAAGGGTAAGAACACATATAACTTACCCTATTAGTTTTATTTTTTGTTAATTGGGGTTACATATTGTAAAAATGGGTTTTTGTAGTGTCCATTGAGGTGTATTTTCACTGAAACTTGAACATTGAGAAACTTGTCCAACATCCCAAACACCTAAATTTTGATTAAAAAACTGATTATTAAAAAACATACTATCCATCTGGGTAACATTACTTACATCCCAAGAACTAATATCTTGATTGAATTGTGATCCCCAAAACATACCACTCATATAGGAAACATTACTTACGTCCCAAGAACTGATATCTTGATTGAATGGTGATTCTCTAAACATATGATACATATTTGAAACATTACTTACATTCCAAGAACCGATATCTTGATTGAATTCTGACATAAAAAACATATAATCTGTCTTAGTAACATTACTTACGTCCCAAGAACTGATATCTTGATTGAATGGTGTGGATGAAAACATATAACCTGTATCAGTAACATTACTTACATCCCAAGAACTGATATCTTGATTGAATGGTGTGGATGAAAACATAGAATCTGTATTCGTAACATTACTTACATCCCAATTTGAAATATCTTGATTAAAATTTGATGAAGAAAACATCCATTTCATGTCGGTAACATTACTCACATCCCAATTTGAAATATCTTTGTTAAAATTAGTCCTTCCGAACATAAAAGACATGTTTTTAACATTACTCACATTCCAATAACTTAAATCGGTATTAAAATTTATACACTTCCAAAACATATATGTCATGTCAGTAACATTACTCACATCCCAATTAGAAATACAATCATAATAAGTACTAATATTTGTATTGTTTGAGTCTCCGTCATCAACAGTAAACAAATATCTCATACTAGTAACCTTTGATGTACAAACATTACATATTTCATTATTATTTTTTACTAACTGTATTAAAGAGTTGGAATCAACTACTAGATATACTTTTCCATCTAGTTCTAATAAGTCTCCAACGTTTGAATTAGGACACATTATAGTAACTCCATTTTCTCCATAATAAATTAACTGAGAATCCGGACAACCATTAGAATCAACTGTTTCTCCACTCGGAGTATCAGGACATGTATCTATATTATCCATTACTCCATCTCCATCAGAATCAACTTGTGAAGTAGAACAACCATTAGAATCTACTGTTTCTCCACTTGGAGTATCAGGACATTGGTCATTAATATCACTAATACCATCTCCATCTGAATCTTTCTCTTCAAAAACAACCAAAATTGATTTATCAGAGTCCATAGTTATTGTCATTGGATTTGTTGTTCCTGTTAAATCTCCATACCATCTCTTAAAAATGTAACCTGATGAAGGTATTCCTGTTATTGTAAGAGAGGATCCCTCCTCATAAGAACCATTTGAAGGTGTTACAGTACCACTATTTTCTTGGGATACTGTGATGTTTAAATTATATTTTTGGGTTGGACTATCAGATGAAGAACAACTAACAATTAAAAATATTACAAGGAATAATTTTAGGTATTTCATGGTAAATAAATTTAATGGGAGAAAACAAATCTAACTAATTGATTTGTAGGAATTCATGACAAAAATCATATTTATTCAAAAGACTTAATACAACAAGTGTTTCAATGAGTTATTCTTCCAACCAGATTGGGATTGATACTTAACAAAAAAGATTTCCAATCAGAAATATTAATACATACAATAAATATTTTTTCATGATTGATAGAATTATTACTACATTAATGTTCTAACTAAATTAAATCCAATAGAGTAACAAGAGAAACCAAAAAACACAATTAAAGGTATATATTTTAGTATTTTTATATATTTTTTTTTGTCTGATTTAAAATTTAAGAACCCAGAAACAATACTTGAAATAATAATTAAAATAAGAACTGTGAAAAAAATCACATCCTCATTATCTTCTATAAAATCAATTTTTGTACTTAGACTAATTAATAAGATTAAAACAGATACTAAGATGTATGGGAGAACTTCTAATATTGAGGTTAAAGGTATTTTTATTGAGGTTAAAGGTGTTTTATCATAAGTGTTAGGTTTAAAATATTTTAAACTAAATATTACACTAAGAAACCCACCAACTATTAATAGGTAAACCCCAATTTGAGGTTCTAAACTAGAACTATATTTTTGAGAATACTCTCCAAAACTTGAAGAACTAGTAACTCCAAATCCATTTAAATAAAGAATAAACAATATTCCATCGATTAAAGATAATAAACCAGGTAAAAAAGACCATTTATTTTCTTTAATAAACAAGAAAAGTGAAACTCCCCCTAAAAGAATTCCAAGTAATCCATAACTAGTTGTAAGACCCGTCAACGATTGACTATTAACAGTTGTGTTAAAAACTCCAGAACCTGATACACTACTTGAAAACCAAGGTAAGAATACAGATATAATGATTAAAATTGACGAAATGACTCCTAATTTTTTCATGATTTATGTGTTAGTTAATTAATAATTTATTTGAATCAAAAACAGACATTATTTAACTATTGTTTTGAATATTTTGTATCACCAACCATAATACTTTCACATTTATTGAAAGTTAATACCTTTAATCCTAAACCCTGACCATTACTTGACCAAGAGACATTAAAATAAATTCTATCTCGACTATTAAATTCCCAATTCCCTTTTTGTTCAAATCCTCCAAACATTGTTGACGAAAACGATCCAGTTCCATCTTTATTGAACTTAAATGAACCATTGGGATTTAAATGTACCCAATCATTACTTGTAAGACATTCTTCATAATCTTTAAAATTAATTCTCTCCATAAGATCTCCTACTTTTATATCACCTTCACTACTTACAAAAACATCTAATAAATTAGTAGATTCATCACTATCATCCCATGAAAACGTATAGGTTATACCACCTACTTGAGAAATCATGTAACTATCAATAGGATTACTTCTATCTCGTTCACGTTCACCCTCTTTTCCGTAATCAGGAATTAATTTTAACATCCTATTTATCCTATCATAATCAGATTCCTCATAAGTAAAGAATTTCTTTTCTGACCATAACTTTTCATATTCTCTTTCAAATTCATACCATTTTGGGTTATCTAATGAATTAACTGGACCATACTTTTGATACTTTTCATATAATCGATTATACTTATCATTCCAATCTTTATAATATCTCTCAATTTCTTCCAAACTTTTAAAATCTGGACTGTAAACATCTGTATATTCCCTAATATTTGATTTGTTCACTTTGTCATGTATAATTGTATCGTTAGGAGGTCCTACTATGTCTATTAATCCATTCAGAGTTAAATTTTCTGAATTCTCCCAATCAAAAAATTTCTCTGTTTTTGATGAACAAGAAACAATCATCATTAGTGATAACAGACTTAATAATTTAATAATTAATTTTTTCATGATAAATTATAGATTAAGTATTTTTTTTAAGTTGAAATTCGTATTTACAATTTTTACATTCCCATTCTTCAAATCCTTTACGAGAACTACTAATCATACTATATATGAATATAATTATTCCTATTATAATCAATACAATTCCAAATAAAGGACTACCTCCTGTAAAACTTCCTCCATAGAATGAAGACATACCTGAACCTAACCCTAGAGGTAAAAGACCCAAAAACATAAGAAGACATCCACATCCTGATTTTCCTAACTTCTCATTTGTGTTATAACTATTACAATTAGGACATTGAATTTTACCCATAACTATTTTGACTTACAATTGTAATAATCACTTTTCATTTGTTCATTTGATGGTTCAGTTGTTCCATATGTATCTTTAAATACTTGTTCACATTTCTTGTAATTACTATCTCCATAGTTAGAATACTTAGGATTAGTTAAACAATCACAAAGGGAAGGTTTTGATGTACATGATATAAATGTTAAAACAAGTAAAAAGAAGGGTAGTTTGATAATTTCTTTCATGATTTAAAATCATTTACCTATTGGTTGGTAGTTACCTAAATACCATATATATAATTTATCCCCAGAGATATAACCAACCTTTACTTCTTGTCCGGTTCCATCGACATCCATTACAAGATCCTTTCCAATAGTTCTACCAGAATATCGTTCTACATTATTATTATCATTTATATACCCACTAAAAGTACTACTATTAACATTAAAAGAACCTGAAATTCCTGAAAACCAACCTGAAAAATCTGAATATTGACCGTAACCATCAGAATCAGTATTTGATGTATTTTCATTAGAAAATGTTGTTATATCACTTGATTTTGAGTTACTAGAAGTATAGATAAAAAATCCAACCATAAAAATGGTAACTAAAATACGTACTGATTTTGACCATAAACGATTTTTCCACATTAAGTAAAGTCCAACTGGGAAAAACAAAACAATTAATATAATTATTGAAATTGGTTTTTGATACCATTTAATATTTTCATTTTGAGACATATAAATTTATTTTAATTTTTGTTAAAATTATTAACATTTATAAACATTAGATTATATTGCAATATGAAGCAATTACTTTTACAACTTTTGAGATATAGTTCATCGATTTTATTCTTTTTACTATGTAGTTCAACGGTGTTTTCTCAATCTATTGACCTAGGAAATGTTGGATTGATAAAAAATAAATGTGTAGATAAACAAAAAAAGGAACTTTATTTATTCTATACAGATAGTGTTGTAGTGATTGATTTGGTAAAATTCTCTAAAAAATCTTCAAATAAATTAGAATATGGGGAAGGTTTGTTAGGATTAACAGTTTGTGTGAATTCAAAAATCTATTTTGTTCAAAATGGAGGAGGAAAATTATTTCAATTAAAGGACAATAAAATTATTAGAATAGACAAATCATTTAATCATAAAATGCAAATTAACTCAACCATCTTCAACTATAATGATACCAATTACAGATATGGTGGTTATGGGTTTTGGTCCAACAGAAACTTTTTTACCTATTTTGATAAAACATCCTCTGAGTGGGATGTTGTATCACCCGAAGGAAGTAAAGTATTACCAGAAGGGACACAACAGTCAATAGTAACGATCATAGGTGATGATTTTTATGTTTATGGAGGGTTTAAAAGTGAAAAATTTAAACCTTTAAATCATACCATAAATGATGAGGTTTGGAAATTTAATATAAAAACCAAGTCTTGGAAAAAGATTGGAACTACTGATTTTGATACATCTAATCACATAGTTAAATTTCCTGTCAATAATGACTATATCTTTTTTAATAGTTTCAAAAATGAAGGTGAATTTTTTAAGGTTGATATTTTAGATAACAAAAAAACTTTTTATAAAAGTATTACATTTCACAGGTTCTTAAATGATATTCCATTTTATTTAGATGGAGTTTTTTATTGTTATATCGTGAAAGATTTTAATACAAGTGAAATACAACTTGTAAAAAGATTTGAAGATGAGTTTTTAGGAGAGAAAATAAGAGAGGAAAAGTTTTATTATAACAATGAAACCCTTTACTTAAGTATTGGAGTATTGGTTTCATTACTTTTTATATCAATTATCTCATTTAAACTATTAAAATGGAATAAAAAAAGAAAATTAATTATTCCATTAAACAACCATTTAGTTTATAAAAGGAGAATCTTGAATTTTGATAATAAATCAATTCAAATAATCAATCTATTATTAAAGTCTAAGAAAGAAGTTGTTTCAAAAGATATTTTAAATATTACTGAAAACTCAGATTTTAATTATGGTCATAATACAAGGATTATGAATGGAAAAATTAAAGAGATTAATTTTAAACTAAAAGAAATTTTATATATTAAAAATGATTTGATAACCTTTAAGAAATCAAATAGTGATAAAAGAATAAAGGTTTATACCATTGATAAATCCTATTTTTTTATTAAAAAAAATTAATCACATCATAACCCACAAAGTTTCTGTTTAATTGGTCACAGACCCTACCAACAGTTCCACTTCCACAAAATGGATCTAAAATTGTCTGACCTTCTTTACTTGTTTGAAGAATTGGAAGTAAAACTATCTGTTGTGGAAAAGGAGCGGGATGTTCTCCTTCAATATCTAATTTCTGGTTTGAAATGGACGTTCTCATAATATCTTCATTCCAGAAATCACCCATATTTTTACCCTTTGAACTCGGAATGTATGGAGAAACTATATCCGAATATTTTCCATTTGTAGAACGGTGTCTTGGAGGTAAAGATGGTTTGGTTTTTTTACTTAAAGTTGTTCGGGTTGGAAAATAAGAGTATTCCAACGATTTTACTAAATGAAATATAAATTCGTAGGAAGGAGTTAAATTGGTTTTAGTTGAAGACGGTTTTGGGTTAGTTTTAGACCAAATAATAGTATTCCTCAATATCCAACCCTTTTTTTGAAGTTGAATTATAACCTTATGGGGTGTGTTTTGAAGGTTTCCTTTGTAAAAAGTATCCCCTAGATTTAAAAAGAAACTTCCTTTTGTGTTTAACACTCTCCAACAATCGTTTAGGTGTTTCGATAATCTTTCAACATATTCTTCAGAAGTTTTTTCATTTCCAAGTCCCACATCTTCAGAATACAAACGTTTGTTCCAATATGGTGGAGATGTAAATATGGTTTGAATTTCTCCATCTTTAATTTCACACATATCATCAGAAGATTTATTATAAAACCTCCAACCATTTGGTGTATATTTAGAATTTGTGTTAGTTAATACTTTTCTACTATTGGATTCTTTTATTTCTCTACTAACTTGAAGATATGATTGATTTACGGTTAGAATTCCTTTATCTAACAAATCTATATGGTGAGGTTGATGTTTGTGTATAAAAATTAATTTTCCTAATTGAGAACTCGATATTCCAATTTGTTCTGAAACAGAATCTCTACCATTTAAACTTTTGTTCGTTCGAACAGAAGTTAAATCAGTTCTTTTTCCCTGTCCAACTTCATAATACTTTTTTAAAGTTAAATATTCATTTAAAAGTTCTTTATATGTTTTAACCCTTTGTTTATTATAGTGAATTAACAGAAGTTCCTCCTCTTCAAGTTTTACATTTCTTTGTTCTACTTCAACTTTTTTCCACCCTAATCTTTTAATAGATTCAAATCTTCTATTACCACTTATAATTTGGTTATTTTGGTCAATAACTAAGGGTTGAAGTAACCCAAACTCTGAGATACTATCCATTAATTCTTCAATTGAAGATAGGTTATAAATTTCTTTGTTTTTTGGATGGTGTTTAAGTTTTGAAATGGGAACTTTCATGAATGAAAAATAGAACAATTATTTGGACTTTGCAAATAACCTTAACATCTAGACTTATCTACTCATAACAACGTTTTGATTATGAATAAAATTATAAGGGATTAGAAGTCGATTGATTAAGTAAAAAAAACACCGGTTTTTCCATTTGGTCCAACCGATGTTTACCTTCCCTAAGGTATTTAATTAATAGCATTACAAATTTCTTCTTTTTAGAAATTGGAAACGTAATATTGCAATATGATGCAATTAGTTTTATTAATTCTAATCGAGTCACCACCATATTAATTCTTAACTCAAATCGAGTCATCACCAAATTAATTCTTAAATAAAAACGATACAGCTAAATGACTGTAATACAGTCGTTTATGTTTGTAAAGTCATGACATTCTTCGTATATTTAATCTCAAAGTTAAATCGATACACATCATGAGAATATCTTACAGAAGAACCAGTACAATCAATCAATCAGGAGAAAGATTTAAATTAGATAAATCGGAATATGATTTAATTCTATTTGATAGGGGAATTAGTGGTAAAATACCATTCAATGAAAGAGAGAAAGGAAATGAACTTATTAAACTGGTTAATCAAGGTAAAGTAAAAGAACTCGTTGTTGAGGAGTTATCAAGACTTGGACGTAATACAATTGATGTATTATCCACTCTCCACTACCTTGAAGAAAATAAGGTGAACGTGGTGGTTAGAAACATGGGTAATCTTCAATCCACAGTTCATGGGAAGAAGAATCCCGTGTGGAATTTAATTACAAGTGTTATGAGTTCACTTTATGAAATGGAACGTGAAAACATCCTTGAAAGGACTTCCATGGGACGAAAGATGTATGTTTTGAATGGTGGTAAATTGGGTAGAAAAAAAGGAACGAATGAAAATATTCAAACGTTCCTTAATAAACCCAAAACCCAATCCATTATCAAATATTTGAAAATGGGAAAATCTGTTAGAGATGTTTCTTCTCGTTTAGGAGTTTCCACTTCTACAATTTACAAAGTGAAACAATTTTTAAAATCTGAATTAGTACCAGTATGAAAACCATAACTAAAAAACGAAGAAAAGAACTTCGAGAATTATTTGATAAAATTCAAGGAGAAAAATATATTAAAGGTATTCAAGAACACCCTTTTGTAGGTTTAATGGAGTGGGTTGATTTGATGGTTGATTATCGGGATAAGTAAACCAATTTGACGAACCCTCTTTTTGAATAGTATTCAAATGTTCTTTGAGGGTTCTCGTTATTGGTAATTTTCATGTTTTAAACTACTCCCATAAGTTTCATTTCCATGTATTCTTCCTTACTCCAATCATAACGGTTATCATAGTAGTATTTCATTCTTCTTATTGGTTTACCTTCTACATAAAGTTTGTTATTTTTAATTTCAACGTTTTCACCAACGTCAATAAATTCATTTAATTCACT
>Ga0213868_10005822_pt1 | contig 10991 bp, 7 predicted proteins | sample PICome_9_FD_160087 | JGI IMG/M metagenome (GOLD analysis project Ga0213868, IMG submission 160087) | Coastal seawater microbial communities near Pivers Island, North Carolina, United States - PICO127 | ecosystem: Environmental > Aquatic > Marine > Coastal | place: USA: North Carolina | collected...
AAGCTTGACGCCTCAAATAATCCAGAAGGTGTTTATTTTAAAGAAAGTAAAGATGCTAATAAGTTAATTGAAGAATTTATGCTACTTGCCAACAGAAGTGTGGCAGAATTTATTGGAAAACAAAACCCAAAAAAAACATTTGTATATCGAGTTCATGACCAACCCGATGACGAAAAAATAGCAGCGTTAGAAAAAATAATAAAGCAATTTGGTTATAAACTCGATACAAGGGATAAAAAATCCACTGCTCAATCCATAAATACATTACTTAAAAATGTACAAGGAACCAAAGAACAAAATATGGTAGATACACTTGCTATTCGTACAATGAGTAAAGCAGTATACACCACAAGAAATATTGGTCATTACGGCTTAGCTTTTGATTATTATACTCATTTTACTTCTCCCATCCGTAGATATCCTGACGTAATGGTTCATAGATTATTACAACATTACCTTGATAAAAACTCCACAGCAAAACAAGAATCTTTTGAAGAAAATTGCAGGCATAGTAGCGAGCAAGAGTCCTTGGCGGCTAGAGCAGAAAGAGATAGTATTAAATACATGCAAGTTAAATACATGCAGGATCATCAAGATCAAGATTTTTCAGGAATTATTAGTGGGGTCACTCAGTGGGGTATTTATGTAGAAATTATATCTAATAAATGTGAGGGGATGGTCCGGATTCAAGATATGCGAGACGACCATTATGAGTTTATTCAAGAACAATATGCTGTGGTAGGTAGAAAAACCCAACGCACGTTTACCTTAGGAGATCAGGTTTTGGTTCGGGTAAAAAAAGCTGATTTAGTAAGAAAACAACTAGATTTTACTATGCTAGAACAAAACTAGGAACACCAGTAAACATAAATTTTTTATAAAATACAACACACCCTATGTTTGATGGATTAACATATGCTGCTTTATATGGTTTTATTCTTGCTTTCGCGATAGGACCTATTTTTTTCACCTTAATTGAAACAAGTATAACCAAAGGATTTAAGGCTGCTGTTTTTTTTGATTTAGGCGCCTTATCTGCAGATGTTTTTTTTATCGTAATCGCTTATTTTAGCACCTCAAAAATTTTAAAACACGTAAAAGATGACCCAGGGTTACTGGTTTTTGGAGGTGTTATATTAATAGCATATGGCATCATTTCTTATATAAGAACCGCTAAAAACTTTATTCAAATTGTAAGAGAGCACTACGGGGTACCTGTTAAAAAAAATTTAGGAGGCTTATTTTTAAAAGGCTTTTTACTCAATTTTGTAAACTTTGGCGTTCTCTCGGGATGGGTGCTTACAATTATAGCGGCAAATGCCCTAACGAGTTCAGAAAACGGAGTGTTATTGTTTTTAGCAACGGTGCTGTCTGTTTTTTTCTGTACTGACTTATTAAAAATTGCGGCTGCGAAGAAATTAAAACACAAATTAACTCCCCGAGTTATCATTAAAACCAAAAAATGGGTGAGTATATTAATTGTGTTTTTTGGTGTTTTTATGTTGTTTCAAGGCGTGCTCCCGTCTGAGGTAACAAAAAACATACAAAATATAGAGATTAAAATCAATTCCTAAAAATTAAATCATTGCATAAAAAAACCTCCAGTTTTCACTGAAGGTGTTTGAGGCATCAAGCGGATTCGAACCGCTGTAGAAGGTTTTGCAGACCTCTGCCTAGCCACTCGGCCATGATGCCTTTTATACTGAAGCTATTGCTTTGCTAAATTTCAGAACGCAAATATATAAGATTAGACCTTAGAACAATAACGAAACGTAGAAATTATCTATTTAAGAAGTCATGGTAACACTCACCTGCTTTACATCTCCGCCAATAGGTGGGTTTAATTTAGAGACAGTTACACGAACGCTACTTACCCCAGGAAAGTTGGTTAAAACGGCGTTAATAATTCTATCTCCAACGGTCTCTAGAAGTTTTGCCCTTACGGCCATTTGTTCTTTAACAATAGCATGAAGCCCCACATAGTCTATTGTGTCTTCTAAGGCGTCTGTTTTGGAAGCTTTTGTTAAATCGCACGCTACCATTAAATCTACTAGATATTGAGACCCTATTTTTTCTTCCTCACTCAAACATCCGTGGTGGGCATACATACGAATATCTTTTAACTCAATACAACTCATATTATGTGGTTTTTGTAAAGATAAAATTATGTGTTTAGATAGCCCCACACAATCACTGCTTTTTAACTAGAATCCGTACCTTTGTGCTTTGTTTAAAAACACAATATACAATGGCTGAAGAGAAAGAGACACTCAATTTTATTGAGCAAATCATAGAAGAGGATTTAAAAACAACACACAAAAAGGATTCTTTGTGTTTTAGGTTTCCACCAGAGCCAAACGGATACCTACACATTGGTCATGCCTCTTCTATATGTCTTAATTTTGGTTTAGGAATAAAATACAACGCCCCTGTTAACCTGCGTTTTGATGACACAAACCCAGCCAAGGAGGAGCAGCGTTTTGTTGATGCCATAAAAAAAGACATTCAGTGGCTAGGCTACTTGTGGGCCAAAGAATGTTATGCTAGTGACTATTTTGATCAATTACATTCTTGGGCCTTGATATTAATAAAGCAAGGCAAGGCCTATGTGGATTCTCAATCTAGTGAAGAAATAGCACAACAAAAAGGAACCCCAACCCAGGCAGGTGTTGCGGGCCCATATAGAGAAAGATCTGTAGAAGAAAACCTAGCGCTTTTCAATCAAATGAAAACAGGAGAGGCTCCAGAAGGGGCCCACGTGCTTCGCGCCAAGATAGATCTACAATCCACCAACATGCTTATGAGGGACCCGGTCATATACAGAACTCTTCATACGTCTCACCACAGAACAGGAACCAACTGGAAGATTTTTCCAATGTATGACTGGACGCACGGAGAGAGTGATTACATTGAGCAAATTTCACATTCTTTTTGCACCCTTGAATTTTTACCTCACAGAGAATTATATGATTGGTTTTTAGATCAACTTGTTGAGCCGTCAAAGTTGCGCCCAAAGCAACGAGAATTTGCGCGCAGAAACCTAAGCCATACGGTAGTGAGTAAGCGTAAATTATCTAGACTCGTTGAACAAGGTGTTGTAGACTCCTGGGACGATCCAAGGATGCCAACTATTTCTGGTTTAAGAAGAAGAGGATACACACCTCAATCTATCAAAAACTTTGTGCAGGGAATTGGAGTAGGCAAACGCGACAACCTAATTGACGTTTCTAGGCTTGAGTTTAGCGTTAGAGAAGATTTAAATAAAAAAGCCAACAGGGTGATGGCGGTTTTAGACCCAGTAAAAGTAGTTATTACCAACTACCCCGAAGGTAAAATAGAATGGCTAGAGGCAGAAAATAATCAAGAAGACCCATCGGCGGGTTCAAGACAGGTTCCATTTTCTAAAGAAATTTTCATAGAGCGAGAAGACTTTAGGGAAGAGGCTAATAAAAAGTTTTTTAGACTTAAACTAGGCAAAGAGGTGCGCCTTAAAAATGCTTATATCATAAAAGCAGAAAGCTGCGCAAAAGATCAACACGGAAACATTACAGAAATTTACTGCACCTATGACCCAAAAAGTAAAAGCGGTAGTGGCTCTTTAGAGAGTTTGCGCAAAGTAAAAGGGACTCTGCACTGGGTGGCAATAAACAAAGCTATTGAGGTTGAGGTGAGACTTTATGATAGACTCTTTACAGACCCGTCTCCAGACACTCACAAGGATAAAGATTTTATGGATTTTGTAAATCCAACATCCTTACAAACAATAACTGGCTACGCAGAACCAAGTGTAAAGGAATTAAAACCAGAAGATACTGTACAGTTTCAACGTTTAGGCTATTTTACCGTAGACCCCCTAACAACCAAAGATAAAATGGTGTTTAACAGGACTGTAGGCCTCAGAGATTCTTGGGCTAAGCTTACAGAATAAAAAAACCCCAACAAAATATGTTGGGGTTTTTTGAGTTAGAAGCATCCTTTTTAGAAGACAACATCGTTATCTTCTGGTGGAGGCGGCGGCGGCGGAAATTTTCTTGGCTTCCTTTTTTTGTTTCCAATACCATTTGCAGCATTTGCTTTTTTCATCTCTTCTCCTATTTGGTTGCTGGCAACAAAACTTGCAATCATATCATTAAGCATATTGCTCCCCGCCTGTGGTGAGTTAGGCAACAAAATCAGGTTTGTGTTTGTTTCCTCACCTATAGATTGAAGCGTGTCGTAGTGCTGGGTAACCACAATAAGCGCGGAGGCTTCTTGAGAGTTAATACCAACATTATTTAACACATCTACCGACTCCTCAAGCCCTCGAGCAATCTCTCTTCTTTGGTCTGCAATTCCTTGTCCTTGAAGTCTTTTACTCTCGGCTTCTGCCCGCGCTTTGGCAACAATTTTAATTCGTTCTGCCTCTCCTTCATATTCCGCGGCTACCTTTTCTCTCTCTGCCGCGTTGATACGATTCATGGCAGCTTTCACCTGGACATCGGGATCAATATCAGTAACCAAGGTTTTAATGATATCATACCCGTAGTTGATCATGGCATCATTGAGCTCTTTTTTAACCGCAATCGCAACATCGTCTTTTCTTTCAAAAACATCATCAAGCTTCATTTTTGGAACTTCTGCTCTTACTACGTCAAAAACATAAGATGTTATTTGATCGTTTGGGTTTTCTAGTTTATAAAAAGCATCGTATACCTTGTTTTTTATTACCTGGAACTGTACCGAAATTTTAAGTTTTACAAAAACATCGTCTTTGGTTTTTGTTTCAACTAGAACATCCAGTTGCTGTACTTTTAGGTTAATTCTTCCTGCAATTCTATCCACAAACGGAATTTTAATATGTAGGCCAGAGCTTCTGCTGCTCAAAAATTTTCCAAACCGTTCTACCACAGCAGCAGTTTGCTGCTTCACAGTAAAAATTCCTGAGAGTATAAAAAAGAGAATAAACGTAAAAAAGGGTACTAGAAAAAGGGTGCTTCCCATAACAAAATATTTAAAAAATTAAAACTAGTTGAAGATACAAAAAAACAACAATTTTAAGACCGACTATTGATAAAACTAATGGCGTTTTGTATTCTTGAAATGGTTTGATCTTTACCCAGCACACCCGCAATTTCAAAAACATCTGGCCCTTGCATGGCTCCAACCAGAGCAAGCCTTAGAGGCATCATTACTTTTCCAAACCCCATTTCATTTAAGCTTAACCAGTCTTTAATTTCTTTAGAAATTGTCTCGCTGTCAAAGATTGTTTGTCGGTTTAAAATTTCACTTACTTTAACCAAAATTGATGCGGTATCTTCCTTGAAAACTTTCTTTACTGCTTTTGGATCGTAGCTTGTGGGTTGTTTAAAAAAGAAACGCCCTTGCTCCCACAAATCAACAACAAAGATAGCGCGCTGCCTGATTAGAGAAACAATTAATTTAAGATCTAATGTGGTCTTAACCTCCTTTTCCTCTAGAACTCCAGAAAAAAGCGCAGTTAAAGCATCAAGGTCTAGCTCTTGAAGGTATTGTTGTTGAAACCATTTTGCTTTGTCTGGATCAAACCTTGCACCACCCTTGTTTACTCGTTTTAAATCAAAATAGGTAACAAGCTGCTCTAGAGAAAACAATTCTTGCTGGGTTCCTGGATTCCACCCTAAAAAAGCAAGCATGTTTAGCACCGCGCTAGGCAAGTAACCCTCTTCTCTATACCCAGCGTATAGATCTCCTTGCGGGGTTTTCCATTGAAGCGGAAATACAGGGAAACCCATTTTGTCTCCATCTCTTTTGCTTAATTTTCCTTTGCCTGTCGGCTTTAAAATAAGGGGTAGGTGTGCAAAAACAGGAGGCTCCCAACCAAGGCTTTTATATAATAATACATGTAAAGCAAGAGAGGGCAACCACTCTTCACCTCTTATTACATGAGAGATATCCATAAGGTGGTCATCAATAATGTTCGCTAGGTGATAGGTTGGCATCCCGTCACTTTTGAACAACACCTTATCATCTAGTGTGTTTGTGTCTATCTTTACTGTGCCCCTAACCATATCTTGAAGCAGTAAAGTTTCATTTTCAGGGGATTTAAAACGAATTACAAAGGGGATCATTGATGATAATTTGGCGCTGGTTTGCTCTTTGGAAAGAGATAAAGAGTTGTCTAACTTTTTTCTATTATGCCAGTTATAGATAAAGGTCTCCCCTTTTTGCTCACATGTTTTTCTCTCCCTGGCCAGCGCCTCAGGGCTGTCAAAGGCATAATATGCGCTTCCATTTGCAATAAGCGTGTCAGCATATTGTTTGTATATTTCTTTTCTTTCGCTTTGTCTGTAAGGTCCAAATTTGGAGGGTTTTAGCGGGCTTTCATCAAAGGAAACACCCAACCAATTCATGGCCTCTATAATATACTGCTCGGCACCAGAGACATAACGCCCTTGGTCTGTATCTTCTATACGAAGGATAAAGTCTCCCCCGTTTTTTTTGGCAAACAAGTAATTAAACAAAGCGGTTCTAACGCCACCAATATGAAGAGGCCCTGTTGGACTAGGAGCAAATCTAACGCGTACTTTTTTAGACATAAAAATTAAATTTTCTGTATGTAAAGATACAATTCTATGGTTGCGCCACAACAGGAATTGATTTATTGATGTCCATAAAAACCAACAGTGTTTTAAAAGGCCAAAGCAAGCCATCAAACATTAAATTTTATGTTTTTTTTCTTGCAGATTCCTCTATGCCTATACGACACTTAAAAACTTTAATAAATTACTGAGTTTGCTGTTTTTTTGCACTAATTTTAAATCCAAGGTAAATTTCCAAAAAAATACAATGAGTTCATTTGGTCTTATCCAGCAAAAGCTGGAAGAATTTATTAAAAAGTACTATGCTAGCGAGCTAATAAAGGGGACTATTTTCTTTTTCGCTACAGGCTTTTTATATTTTTTACTCACCCTATTGGTAGAGTATTTTTTGTGGTTAAACCCAAGGGGCAGGACTGTCTTATTTTGGTCTTTTGTAGTTGTTGAAATCGGTCTTTTTGTTCGCTTTATTGCCTTTACTTTGCTCAAGTTGTTTAGTCTTAAAAAAGGGATAAGCAATGAGCAGGCCGCTCAAATCATCGGCGACCACTTCCCAGAGGTAAACGACAAGCTACTCAATGTCTTACAATTAAACCAAAGTCAAAAAGCCTCAGAGCTACTCGCGGCAAGTATAGACCAAAAGGCTCTGCAGATGGAGCCAGTAGTCTTTAATAAAGCCATAAATTTTAAAAAAAACACTAAGTGTCTTGTCTTTGCGGTGGTTCCAATACTTTTTTTTATTGGAGTTTCTATCTTAGGAGAGAAAGATTTGTTTAGCAACAGTTACACCCGTGTTGTAAACTACAACACGGCCTACACCCCTCCAGCGCCATTTCTTTTTTATGTAACAAACCCAAGTTTGTCTGCCATAGAAAACAAACCCTTTACCCTTACCATTCGCACCCGGGGCAGTGTTGTTCCTCAAAACGCAAGTATTGTTTACAACAACCAGCGGTATTTTCTTCAACAAACCACACCAGGGTCTTTTCAACACACCTTCTCACAGCCCAAGGCCACACTTGATTTCAAGCTGTTGGCCGCCGATGTTAGCTCTAAAAACTACACCTTAGAGGTTGTACAAACGCCATCCATCGAAAGCTTTGAGCTTTCTTTAAATTACCCTAGCTATACTGGAAGCCCGCCAAAAACCCTTCAAAGCACAGGAAATACAACCTTGCCAGAGGGCACAAAGGTAACCTGGCTTGTGAACACACAAAACACGAGTCATGTTGGCTTAAAAACAAAAGACACCACCTATTCCTTTACCCCAAATGAGCAGCAACATGTTTTTTCTAAGACAATAAATAATACTTTAGACTACGCCATAACAACCTCTAATAGCAGGCTGAAGGAATATGAAAATTTATCTTTTACCATAAAGGTGATAAAAGATCAGTTTCCAGAAATTTCTATGCAATCCAAACAAGACAGTATTGACGCTCAACAAACCTATTTCTTAGGACAAGTGAGCGACGATTATGGCTTTTCAAAATTACAACTTGTTTTTTACCCCCAATCCCAACCCGAGCTTAAAACAACAGTGCCCATACCTGTTAATAAAAGCAACCTAGACCAATTCACATACGTTTTTCCTGGGCCACTAGAGTTGCAACCAAAGGTCGAGTATGAGTATTATTTTGAGATTTTTGACACCGATGTCATACACAACTATAAATCTACAAAATCAGGCTATTACGGCTTTAGAAAATCTTCTGAGCAAGAACTGGAGACCCAACAGCTTGAAAACCAGTCAAGGGCAGTAAAAGCTATGGATGCAGCGCTTCAAGAATTAAAAAACCAAGACAAACGATTAGAACAACTCCAGCGCTCACAAAAAGAGAAAGAGGCCTTAAACTGGAACGAAAAAAAGAAATTAGAAGACGTGTTAAGGCGTCAAAAAAATCAAGAACAACTTATGCAACAGTTTTCCAAACAACTGCAGGAGAGCCTAGAAAAATTTCAACCACAAAACAAAGAAAAAGATCCCTTTACTCAGCAATTAGAAAAAAGACTAGAAGAAGGTCTAGAAAAAATGAAAGAAAACGAAAAACTGCTTAAGGAGTTAGAGAAGTTGCAAGACAAAATTTCTAAGGAGGAGCTTCTAGATAAGTTAGAGCAAGTCACCAAGAAAAATAAAAACCAAGAAAAAAACCTAGAACAACTCATAGAGCTAACCAAACGGTACTATGTAGCCAAAAAAAGCGAAAAACTGTCTCAAGAGCTCTTTAAATTAGGAGAACAACAAATCAAGTTGGCAGAAAAACCCGAGCCGCAGAACACAACAGAGGCTCAGCAGAAAATCAATGAAAAATTTGACGCTTACAAGAGAGATTTACAAGAGCTTAAAAAAGAAAACGAAAAACTCAAGTCTCCAATGGAGCTTCCACAAGATAAAGTAGGTGAAAAGGCGGTAGACCAACTCCAGCAGCAAGCAATGCAAAAACTAGAAAATCAAAATAAATCAGGCGCGCAACAAAACCAAAAAAAGGCAGGAAAAAAGATGCAAGAAATGGGCCAGCAAATGATGATGGCTATGTCTGGATCTCAAGGTGAGCAATTAGACGAGGACGTAGCGATGCTGCGGCAAATACTAGATAATTTAGTGGTGTTTTCTTTTAGGCAAGAAGCCACAATGGAGGCCTTTAAACAATCACAATTCGGGAATCCTCTTTTTGGCAAACGATTGATTACTCAAAACAATTTAAAGCAAAATTTTCAGCACATAGACGATAGTTTGTTTTCTCTTTCTCTGCGCCAACCCTTAATCGGTCAGCAAATAAACGAATCAGTCACTCAGGTTCACTACAATCTAAAAAAGGCAATGGAGCGCCTGGCAGACAATCAAATACCTCAAGGTGTTTCCTCTCAGCAATATGCTGTTACTAGCACCAACGATTTGGCAAATTTACTCACAGGTATACTCACCGGTATGCAGCAACAGCAAATGGGCCAGGGATCGGGAAGTGGTAAGCAAGGTATGCCACAACCAGGACAGGGTCAAGGCGAAGGTTTTCAGCTTCCAGATATAATTGAAAAACAAAAAAGTTTAACAGAAAAAATGCAACAAGGCATGGGCGACAAGCCCGGAGAAGGCAAAGAGGGAGAAAAGGGCCAAGGAGAAGGCCAGGGTCAGGGTGAGGGCCAAGGCGAGGGTAAAGGAGATGGCAATGGAGGTAGTCAAGGCCAAGGCAGTAATGGCAACACAACAAAGAAATCAAACTCTTCTCAAACAAATCAAAGCGAAAGCAATGATGCTGAGCTTTTTGAGATATACAAACAACAACAGCAACTGAGACAGGAGTTAGAAGACAGGCTAAGTAAATTAGGGCTTGAGGGCCTAGGACGCGATCTAATAAAAAAGATGCAAAACATAGAGCAGCAGCTACTTGATAAAGGGTTTGATCGGGACACTTTAGAGAAAATGCTTAGCCTGCAGTACGAGCTGTTAAAACTAAAAGAGGCAGATTTAAAACAAGGCCAGGAGTCTAGGCGCGAATCTATAACCAACCGGAAAACCTATACCAATACCCTGCGTTTATCTGAAGAAGAAATTAAAAACTATTTTAATACCATTGAAATTTTAAACAAAGAATCCCTTCCTTTGCGGCAAGAATATAAACAAAAGGTGCAATCTTATTTTAAGCGATCCAATGATTGAATTTTTCTCACAAACAAACTTTAAAATTCAAGATCCAGAATCACTTATTTTTTGGATTTCTGAGATCATCTCACAAGAAAATCACAAGCTTGGCGATCTTAGCTATGTTTTTTGCGACGATGACTACCTTCATAATCTCAATGTAAAGTTTCTAAACCACGACACCTTAACAGATATTATTAGTTTTGATAATTCATTAGGGAAGCAAATCAATGGAGAGATTTATATTTCTGTAGATCGCGTTAAAGAAAATGCTGAGCTTTACAATGTAGTTTTTCTAGAGGAATTGCATCGGGTGATCATACACGGTGTGCTTCATTTTTGCGGATACAAAGACAAGAGTAAACAACAGCAAGAGCTCATGACGCAAAAGGAAAACGAGGCTCTTGATCGCCGCACATTTGTATAGCTGTCTGAAAATCAACAAATTAACCTCTTAATTGTTTGAGTATAAGATAATTAACTATCTTTGCGGCCACCTTAAAGTACCTGCTTTGTTCCACGTGGAACAATCAAATAAAACAATTTAAAATGTTTGAAAAAGAATACGATGTTATTGTGGTGGGTGGCGGTCATGCTGGTTCTGAAGCAGCGGCTGCTGCAGCCAACCTTGGGTCCAAAACCCTTCTAATCACAATGAACTTACAAAACATCGGACAAATGTCTTGTAATCCTGCTATGGGCGGAATTGCAAAGGGACAGATCATCAGGGAGATAGACGCCCTTGGCGGGTACAGCGGTATTGTGAGTGATAATACAGCCATACAGTTCAAAATGCT
>Ga0213868_10005828_pt1 | contig 10975 bp, 10 predicted proteins | sample PICome_9_FD_160087 | JGI IMG/M metagenome (GOLD analysis project Ga0213868, IMG submission 160087) | Coastal seawater microbial communities near Pivers Island, North Carolina, United States - PICO127 | ecosystem: Environmental > Aquatic > Marine > Coastal | place: USA: North Carolina...
ATCTGGTTGTACCTGCTTCATCTACAGCATCAAGTTCTATGCGGGGGTATTATGTTCCATCGTCGGTAACGAACAATGCGGGGCGAGAGAATTATAACGATCTAAATGATGAACGAAATGTAGAAGCTCTCAAACCCATTATTCTGATGAAAGGTGATTTTCAAGGTGCGACAGAAAGACTAGAACAGTTTTTTGCATCCTCTACGGTTACTTATTAATAAAAAATTGAAAAGACAACGAATAAAACGAGGAGACGGCTACATACCACTTTATGCATTTAAAGATGGGCTTGTCACTGTTGTGAGATTTCTTCATTCAAACGCAAAAACGGATGCGGAATTATTCCGTCATTGCGTTGAGACTATGTCCAAGATTTGAAGTTTTAAAAGTAATGCTTTGGGACATTCAAACACTGACGAGTTGTCAGGTGACGATTCAAACAACTGCGAGTTGAAAGATCAGTCACTAGATCTGTCACTAGCATCACCACAAGAAGTGGAACGTGGAAACGCCGAAGCTGAACCTGATCCGGTTTTACCTGCTTCATCTACAGCATCAAGTTCTCCGCTGGACTTTGATATCTCTCCATCGGTAACGAGCAATACGGTGCATGTATCAAGCCCCCCGCGGTCACTCAATCGTGTTTCAATACTAGAGATCGCCAGGTCTGCGGAACGACGAATTGGATCAAAAATTAATCAGCGCAACCGTAAGAGAGGGAGGAGGAAATATATCAAGAAGGCGAGTTTTACAAATAATGGAAATGGTAACGAATTTGCACGGCAGACTCCCCTTGTTGATCTAAAGGATCATGAAAATTTAATAGCTCTCAAACACATTATTCTTATGGTAGATAAGTTTGAACGTGCGGAGAAAAGGCTTGAACAGTTTTTGCATCCTCTTCGGTTACATATTACTCAACATGGAAGAGACCGACGAAAAGAACGAGGAGAAGGCTCAATACCAGTTTATTCATTTAAAGATGGACTTGTTACTGTTGTGACATTTCTTCCTCCACATTCAAAATCTGCTGCGGCCTTACATCGCGACTGTGTTGAGGATATTTCAAAGATATCAAGTTTGAGAAGTATTGCTTTGAGACATTCAAAGTCTGTAATCATTGAAAAACAAAAATCGAGAAAGAAGCGTCGTGAAAAGGCTTATGAAAGGACTGGTAGTTTGTTATTTTTCTCTTAAAATATAGTATAGTTCATAATGGAAACTAAAAATATTTGGTTTATTTTTTTTAAGGTGAAGTAAGGAAAGAAGATACTCCTTCAATGCGCAATTACCGAAAAAGATACACAAGAGAACTCTCGTAGTGATCTAAACTAATCGTCTAGCACAAATATGGACTGGATAATGTAGCAAAACCAGATGCAACTCCACCTTCATTGACATTGCTGAACTTTGTTCTCAGAAGAAAACCTGAGTATTCGTTATGAAGAGTCTGTCCGTCATGACTTTGTACAATCGCACCGAAGCAACCCAGTTCAGAGATACTCTCATTTGTTCCCTCGACCATACCGGCACGTAGCAAGACTGACATTTGCTTCGGAGGAAAAAGACGCTGCATTAAAATAAACTCTGCTAAATCGTCACCGAGTATTAGAGTATCACCACTGTCATCTACATTGGCTTTCAGTTTTTCTGCAAGTTGTTCACCGTAATAATTATATCCTCCTCCCTCTCGTTGAGGTTTGAGGACATAATTCGAATCATTTCCTGATATAGCATCCTTGACTGCATCGAGATCTTCTTGAAGTGCATCATTTCCTAAACTGTAGAGACCGGCAAACGCAGCTCTCATGCTTGCAACAATGCCGTCTGAAATCTCCTGGTCTGTAAAGAATCTCTCCAAAGTACCTGATCTGGCAAGTTCTTGCTGTACTTTCTTAGTTCCTGCCAAATGATATCCAAGAGAAGGACATTTTGTCGCCCTAGAACGTTCGATACGCTCACGTGAGTCCCATTCTATACCATCGTAACCATCCGGATAATCCGTGGGGGCATAACCTGCACGGAAATAAGCAACAGAAACCTCGTACTTTGTAGGAATGGCGCCTTGTTCACCATCCGCACTAACGTTTGGTAGAATATACAATGCACCAGTTTCAGAATCCATTTGCATCAGTGATTTAGCTTTGGTGAGACTCATTCTAATAACTGGCACTTTGTGATTCGTCCAAAGGTTGAACTCCAGTATTCTCTGATCAACTGTATTAGTTTCACCTTCTTGGACGATGAAAAGAATAGCCACTGGATGTTTCGGTTTGAATCGATCAATATATCTCTCATGTGCAATATTCATAGCATCTGTCAGTTTTGTCGAAGCTAGATTTTCAGGCACACCTTCGTTTACAGTTGCATCAGGAATGTAGTTCTCTCCCATGACTGCTCTTTTATTGGTTTCCAACCATTCCTAAGGAGTAATCAGGAATGAAAGTATGAGTGTTGATGTTCATTCAAAAATACATACAATGTATCTCTACATGATTCGAAAGAAGATGGAACGAAGCATACCTTAAGTTCATCATCAAATCGTTCCGTCAGTATCTGATGCAAATTTGCAATTTTACAAGCAAGTCCAGCAAAGGACGAAGCAATAGTATTAAGTTCCACTTGAAAGATATCATATCTATCACCACCCTCAACAGGACTCAACATATAATCAGAACGCATAATCCCTAGATAATCTGCATCTTTTGCAAAATTAGGTTGGTCATCTTCCTTCTGATCCTTCATGTAAAGTTTGACATAAAGTTCAAGTAATTTTTTAGTATACAAATCTTTGGAAATGACTCCGTGTTCTCCTCCAAGTGTCTTTACTAGAAAATCTCCATCACGACTGATTCTATCCACTAGAATATTGAAATGTGGTGCCAGAGACTTTGCATTATGGAATGCCTTTGCCGGAAATGCATTTGGTAGAAGAGATATGGGAGCACCGACATAAGATGAATTTGCATTCTTAGGATTTGCTGCGTGATCCTTCTTTTCTACTTGAATCCCATTCGCCGCCGCATAGGAATTGGCAAATGTAGTAAGTTTATCGAGTGGAATCTTCATATTGAGATGAGTACTACTTTTAGTAGAAATGAACCTTGTTGTTTTGGTAGGTAATGTTAATAATGGAAAGGATCTTGTGAATGAAACAACCAATGGAATAAAAGCGAATGTATGAGAATTCCACCAATACAATAGTTTCATACTGGTTGTCCAAGACGTTGTATTCTTTCTTATGATCCAAGGAAGGAATGTGATTCTACCGTGTATTCTAAAGTTGAGATGCAATGAGAGATGCATGTTGTTCTAAAAAAAAAGATATGTGGTTCTCAAAACACTTGTAGGGTTGGTATTTTAGTGATCAGCCCTTTGGCATAAGCCCCGCGGGATCAAGGCTCTGTTTTCAAAAAAACCGTTGACTCTCTTTGCTATTTGAAACCTACTTCCTTGTTCTCTCTCTCCTCTATTTCTATTTCACAAATCCATCACCAAATTCAATCATTTACACCATGGTTGAAGAACCATCCTTAAATGAATCTCCTCCCATGTCACCTAGGATAGATGTGACTATGGAGGAAAAGGAAATGTTCGAAACAGAACCAACCAATAAATCGCCCCCTCGATTGATGATTACCCAAATGGTCCTAGAAAACTTTAAATCTTACGCAGGAATTAAAACCATTGGACCCTTTCACAAATGTTTCTCCTCCGTCGTCGGACCGAATGGAAGTGGAAAGTCAAATGTGATTGACGCCATGCTTTTCGTCTTTGGAAAGCGCGCCAAGAAGTTGAGGCTGAACAAGGTCAGTGAACTGATACATTCCTCAGCTGCCTACAAAGACGATCCGTTGGAATTCGCGAGAGTCAGTGTGTACTTTCAGGAAATTCGTGATACTGGAGATGGAGATGAAGAATATGAAGTTATTCCGAACTCGGAGATTGTGGTGACGAGATACGCCAAGAGGGACAATTCCTCACAGTACAAACTCGATGGGAAAAATGTTTCCTTCAAACAAGTGGCTTCTTATCTTCAATCCAAGGGCATTGATTTGGACAATAATAGATTCCTCATTCTGCAGGGAGAAGTTGAAATGATATCCATGATGCCACCCAAAGGCAAGACAGAGAATGATGAAGGGTTGTTGGAATACCTGGAAGATATCATTGGGTCGAATCAATATGTAGAAGAAACCAACGAGGCCGCAGCTGCGGTAGAAGAACTGACTGAACAGCGTCAAGAAAAGTTGAATCGCGTCAAGGCTGTAGAAAAAGAAAAGGAGGGACTCGAGGGAGCCAAATTGGAAGCTGAAGCACTCTTGAACAAGGAAAAGGAAATCCGAAGAAAGAAGAATATTCTCTTTCAATTGAATCGACATGCTGCATCAGTGGAAGTCAAAGAGGCGGAAACTAAAAAGGAAGAATATAAGGACAAACTCGAGAAGGAACGATCTACGATACAAGACGCGAGTCAAAAAATTACAGATATCGAAAACAGTCTTGCCGAAAAGAATGCTGATTTCGACAGAGTGAATGAAGAACTCATCAAGACCAAGGAAGAATTTGCAAGTTATGAACGTAGAGACATTGAACTACGTGAAGAAATTAAACATGCAAAAGAAAATAAGAAGAAGCTCACGACCAAGGTTCAAAATGAAGCGAAAAAGGAAGCTGATGCTGAAGCCAAGGGTAAAGAGGCGGAAATGAGCATTCCTGATCTTGAGGCAGCCATTGAGAAACTTACACTATGCAAGGAAGAAGAAGATGCAAAATTGGAAGCAATTTTTGAGGAAACCAAGGGTGTTACTGACAAACTTCGTAAGGAGTTGGAACAAAAGAGTCAAGAGTTGGCTCCTGTGACTCAGGATCGTGTTGTGTTCCAAAGTGCCCTTGATACTGCCTTGACAGAGGTGAAGTTATTGGAAGACTCTACCACCAGAGCAAAAGAGCAAGTCAACGCTTCTGAAAAAGAACTTGCAACTCTTGATTCCAAACAAGATGAGAAGCGTCAGAAGCTATCTGAATTCGAAGACGAACTTGCTCAGTCTCAGCAGCGCATTATAGATGCTCAAGCTGAAGAAGAAAGTCTTGCTGAAAAGGAAAAGGTTTTGACAAAACGACATGCTCAACTCACTGTACGTATCAGATTATATTGTTGTTCAAAGTATTATTTCATCATTCATCTAATATTCATGTGCTTTCATTTGTTTCAAATAGGCTCAAGCAGAAGAAGCAAAGGCGTCACTTCAAGCAGGACAATCGAGATCCAAGGCAGTTGCTGGTATTCTGAAAGCCTCTAAAAATGGAAAAGAATTATCAAAGGTGGGAATTTTAGGCCGCTTGGGAGACCTTGCAACCATACCTGAAAAATATGACGTTGCTGTTTCTACGGCATGCGGATCATTGGATCACATTGTCGTTCAGACGACTGCTGGAGTTCAAAAGTGTATCGAATTTCTTCGTAAATATAATTTAGGGAGAGCCAATTTCATTCCCCTCGATAAAATGAAGAAAGGTGCACACGATAATGCTGTTGAAACCCCTGAAGGGGCTCCCCGTCTTTTTGACCTTATAACACCAATCAATTTCTCTGTCACTCCAGCTGTCTATCTAGGAGTTGGAAATACTTTGGTTGCACCTGACCTTGAAACTGCGACTCGCTGGGCGTTTGATTTCGGCAAGCGATGGCGAGTTGTAACTTTAGATGGAAATCTAATTGAGTCATCTGGAACTATGCAAGGAGGAGGAAATAGTGTTCGTAAAGGATTGATGAGATTTACTAACTCTGTAGGGCCATCTGTTCAAGCTTGTGATGGTACGGAAGAAGAGGCTGAAACCCTTCAAGCTCAAGCCACAATGGCCTTGGACGATCTCAAGAACTGCCGCGCTCAACGTCGCAGCATTGCAGAAGAAATACGCAACCTTAACAAGCGAGTTAAAACTCTCTCTGTTCAAATTCCAAAGCTCACCATGGAGATTGAAAGTTGTGATACCACTCGTGAAGAACTGAACAAGCGATTGCCTGAGTTGCGCAAGCAGTGTGTTCTGAGTGATGAAGATGCTGCGAAGCTGGTTGAATTGAATAAGAAGGTCCAAAAGTGCAAAACTGACATGGCTTCTTGCTCGATGCTTGCTTCCAAATTAGAAGCTGATGTTGCAAGATTGCAAAAATCAATCCTTGATGCTGGGGGATCCCGCTTAAAGAAACAACAAGAAATTTGTGAACAAACCGTTTCGGACCTAAATGCTTCAACAAAGAAGTTGAACTCCGCTAGGGTTATGATTACATCATCTCAAAAGACTCTAGAGAAAGCAAAGGCAGCACGAGAGCAAGCTGAAAAGGAACTCGAGGAATGCAAAGATTCACTTCAACAAAAGAAGGACCAGTTTAAGAAATTAGAAGAAGAAGCACTTGGTGTCATGCAAGCGTACGACACAGTTCAGGAATTGTACAACGCAAAGAAGGTAGCACTAAAGGAAGCCATTGAAGAAAGTGATGAACTCAAAAAGACCCTTTCAAAAGTAAAAGGGTATGAAATAGAATTGTTAGGAAAAATGGAGAACTGCGAAAAGCTCATTCAGGATAACATGAAGAAAGTTGAGTATTGGGATGAAGCTTTGGAGAAATTGCTCACAACTGAAATGGAAAGTGATGATTTTGGTGACGAATCTGATGAAGAAGATGATGCTGAGGAGGATAGATGCAATGTAACCGAAGATAACCAGGAGAAAGAGAACAATTTAGAAGATATGGAAATGAACGATGTCGATGATAAAATTACAGAGGTTGCTGCTAAGCCTCGCAAAGAAAAACGTGCTTTACCCATCTACTCAGCTCAGCAGTTGGAGCAATATCGCAAGGATGAAGTGAAGGATCAGCTATCAACTCTCGAATCGGAACGCGAAAGTATGGCCAAGGATGCAAACATGACTGCCATAGCTGAATACAGAAAGAAGGAGGAAGATTATCTTGCGAAGTAAGTATGACCTGATGATTGCTTTCTTTATAACACCAGATGCATCATTTTAACATTGTTCCTCCTTGAATAATTTTGTTAGAGTATCTGAACTTGATGAAGTAACTGAGCTTCGAAATGCTGCCAGGAGAAGACACGAAGATCTTCGCCGTATGCGACTAGAAATGTTTATGGAAGGATTTGGTCAAATTACTCTCAAGTTGAAAGAAATGTACCAAATGATTACTCTTGGAGGAGATGCTGAGCTTGAACTTGTGGATTCACTAGATCCATTCTCAGAGGGAATTGTGTTTTCCGTGCGACCCCCCAAAAAGTCATGGAAGAATATTTCGAATCTTTCTGGAGGAGAAAAGACGCTATCATCCCTCGCACTCGTATTTGCATTGCATCATTACAAGCCTACACCGTTGTATGTGATGGATGAGATTGATGCCGCTCTTGATTTTAGAAATGTATCCATCGTCGCCAACTACATCAAGGAAAGAACGAAGAATGCCCAATTTATCATTATTTCCCTTCGTAATAACATGTTTGAACTCGCCGATCGCCTTGTTGGAATCTATAAAACAAATAACTGTACCAAGAGCATTACTATCGATCCAAAGGCGTTTTCTAGTAAGGCTACCTCGAAGCCTTCCGTTGGCGCTCTGACCGATCGAACAAATGCATCCATGAGTGTGACGAACTAAATGGGAAAGGAGGCTGGAATCTCTAAATGGCATTGCTTATTAATCATTTGAAACATTTGTAAAAATATAAAGATTCTTTAGGGGAATGTGCATTCCATGGCATTCATTGTTGTATTTCGATAAAAATGACAAAACGACTTGGGGTTTCCGAAAGGATTGATTTGGGGATCTCTTGTCTCATTGCTCTGACGTTTTTTACGCACATTTTGGATGAGTAAGAGATACCGAGAGAGAAATATGACTCAAACGATCAAAGTAGACTGATTACTTCAGTTTCATTTCATCGTTCTCGACGTGTTAAGGTACAATAATGAAATTCGAATCAATCTTGGGTCTGCTGCTTCTTCACAGTGTTTGTGCATTTGCGCCACACAAATCGGTCTCTTCTCGCTTTACCAGAACGGGTACTGGCTTTACTAGTACTACTAGTACAACAGAAATCTCCATGGGACTAAAAACGGAAGCTTTCAAGAAAGTATCCCAGATGGGCGCACCTGCAACAGCTGCTGTAGCTGGTGCAGCCGTGTTGGGTACCGTCGGAGTCAAATACATTCTTGATCGTCCATCTCGAAAGTATGAAGATGGGTCTGTTGCCAGAGAGTACGATGCTTGGACTCAAGATGGGATCTTGGAATATTATTGGGGAGAGCACATTCATTTGGGTTATTACACAAAAGAAGAGTAAGTGGTCTTTCTACGATGGAGAAATGCAATCAAACAAAAATGCTATATAAAATGAAACAAGAAGAAGAAAAAGGGATCCAGGATCACCCCATGATTTGCCTTCTGGTGGACCTTTGTCGTATTGACTCGTCACTGATTGATTCATGTTCCTTTCTAACGTTCTCTTGTCATATCTTTTAACATCTTCAAGAATGGAAGCAGGATACAAAAAGAAAAACTTTATCCAAGCCAAGTATGACTTTGTCGATGAAATGATGAAATTAGGAGGAATCTCTCCTTCCACCGATTCAGGTGCCAAAGTTCTAGACGTTGGATGTGGAGTAGGAGGAACATCACGTTATCTTGCTAAAAAACTTGGCCCTGATGCATCTGTAACAGGGATCACGCTCTCTCCTAACCAAGTTAAGAGAGCTACTGAATTGGCACAGGAGCAGGGTGTACCAAATGCCAAATTTACTGTTATGAATGCATTGGATATGGAGTTTGAAGACAATACCTTCGATATTGTTTGGGCTTGTGAGAGTGGAGAACACATGCCAGATAAAGAGGCATATATCAATGAAATGATGAGAGTTTTGAAACCTGGTGGAAAGTTTGTCATGGCCACTTGGTGTCAGAGAGATGATCGTAAGGTTCCATTCGATGAAAAGGATCAAAGAGACCTTCAATTTTTATACGAAGAATGGTGAGTTTTGAGGTTTTGCATCTTTGTGCAAGATGTACACTTTTACTGTGTTTGTACATTTCTCATGACAACGTCTTTCCATGTAGGACACATCCTTATTTCATTTCGATTGAAAAGTATGCAGAAATCATTGATGCTACAAAACTTATGAACAAAGTCACTACGGCTGATTGGGTCAAGGAAACCATTGCTTCTTGGCGCCATTCCATTTGGGTAGGTGTGTACGACCCTCGTGGATTCATCTTCAAGCCTACAAAATATCTCAAATGTCTAAGAGATGCTTATTGCTTGGAAAGAATGCACCGTGCTTTTGATAGAGGATTAATGCAATATGGTATGTTTGCTGCTACCAAGAAATCTGCCGAAGAACTTGAATAGAACACGTCTTGTATTTATTTTTATCAAATAAAATAAAACAAAAGGAAACAAATGCAATAGGAAGGATGTACATTCTTATTATTATTATTATTATTATATGGAAATCTCATTCTTCCTTCTTGTTCGTCATTGTTTTGGTAGAAGTCACAATCTTCATGGAACCCGTCGCCTCTTTGGCCATGGAAAGTAGATTTTGTGGCATAATGGGAATGGCTCCAGCATTCGAATCGTCTCCCATGATGACATCCATGACTCCATCATCTGACTCAGGAATGCACCGAACGGAATTGTTTGGAGTGAAAGCTGCACTTGATGTCCTACTAGACAATGGCGAAGACAATCCCTCTTGTCTCCTCATGATTTGACTCATAAACTCTCTCATTTGTAGAAAATAGTCCATCCCCCCTTTCACCCAACTATCATTATGTGTTCCTCCTCTAATAATATGCATTTTAGCGAATTGACTTTTGATCGACGATAGTTGATGCAATCTTTGCATATGATGATGTGGTACAAGTTCATCTTGATCCCCCGCAAGAAACAAAACGGGTGTGACAATGTCATGTGCATGTTTTTCATTGTTCCAGTCCATTCGTAAAATGAGGAATTTCAATGGTGCAATGAATGGCATGAGAGCATTGACCATGTGACCAATGGATAAAAAAGTATTTTCCACCATGATTCCCATGAGTGGATGTAGAGACGATGATGATACCAACGCCGACGACGACGACGACGACGACGACAAGGAAGCATCCACCAATCGTTCGACATATCGCACCAAATGAAAGGCAACCGCTCCACCAAGACTTCTTCCAAATACAAAGATTCGAGTAGGATCAATTTGAGAATGAGATCGAAAGAATTCCCATGCAGCCTCTGCATCCATCTGCAATCCCTTTTCTGTAATTTTGGCATCATCGGAATCTCCATATCCTCTATATTCCACCAAAACAATGTTTGCTTTGAGATGATGGTACATTTGATTAGCATTTGGTAATCTTAATCCAATGTTTCCCGCATTTCCATGAAAGAACAATATCGTGGGTGTTTTATTCTGTAGAGATCCTGGATGCAATAAGAGCCAAGCGTGTATTTTGACCCCATCTGCCGTGGTAATGGAATGTGATTCAAAGGGTATGTTGTATTCTGAAGGAGATCTGTATCCCTTTGGATTCTGCGAAGGCCTACGTGGTATTCCTCCCACCGAAGGAAAATAAAGGAGTGATTCTTGTTTTAGGTAAAGGACGGCAAGAAAGATTGCAATCAAGCCAGAGGAGACTTGAAGTATTCTTGAGAAGACGATCATCATGGTCGAGGACCAAGAAGTACTAGTAGATGATTCCCCCCCATGATGATGCATATTATCTTGGAGGAGATTGTTGTGGTGCTGTTGATGTTCGTGGTTGTGATGGTCACTGTATTTCATCATGAATGCATGCATGAAGGAAGGTTTCAGGATGGATTCTCAAACACCCATCAATCATCAATCCATTGATGTGTTTTGGAACAAGTACTATCTAGGAGACATTCTTGTGCATTCGAGTCAGTCCCCCCGA
>Ga0213868_10005832_pt1 | contig 10974 bp, 7 predicted proteins | sample PICome_9_FD_160087 | JGI IMG/M metagenome (GOLD analysis project Ga0213868, IMG submission 160087) | Coastal seawater microbial communities near Pivers Island, North Carolina, United States - PICO127 | ecosystem: Environmental > Aquatic > Marine > Coastal | place: USA: North Carolina | collected...
GATATGCTGACTCTCGCCGCCGCTTGGCGTCTTGACGAAGGGCTGCCCGCGAACCGTGAAATTGCATCTGCCAAGGTGTACGCGACCGAAATGCTTGCCCGCGTCACTGATGCGACGCTGCAAATCTACGGTGGCATGGGCCTAATGAGCGATTTCCCGATTGAGCGCTTTTGGCGGGATGCCCGCGTGGAGCGCATCTGGGATGGGACGTCGGAAATCCAGCGCCACATCATCAGCCGCGAACTCTTGCGTCCTTTGGGTGCTTGATGGACCGCCTGCAACGGCTTTTTAATCCTAGATCTATCGCAGTCATCGGTGGCGGTGCGTGGGGCGCAGAGGTGCTTCGGCAATGTCAAAAGATCGGTTTTGCGGGTGACCTTTGGGTCGTGCATCCGACCAAAACTGATATCGCGGGCATTGAGCCTTTCGCGCATGTGCGCGACTTACCCGCCCCGCCAGACGCGGTTTTTATCGGGGTCAATCGGCACCTCACTGTTGACGTGGTTCGAGACCTTTCAGCGATGGGCGCAGGCGGTGCGATTTGTTTTGCGTCGGGTTTCAGCGAAGCCGCAGCAGAAGATACCGACGGCGTAAACTTGCAGGCCGCGCTGTTGCAAGCGGCGCAAGACATGCCGATCATTGGGCCCAGTTGCTATGGCTTTCTGAACTACCTCGACGGTGTTGCGATGTGGCCAGACCAACACGGCGGCTTGCGTGCGGACAGTGGTGTCGCTCTGATCACGCAGTCCTCGAACGTGGCGATCAATTTGACAATGCAAGCGCGCGGTTTGCCGATTGCTTATGTTGTGACCGTTGGCAACCAAGCCCAGACAGGATTCTCCGAAGTGGGCCAAGCCCTTTTAGCCAACCCCAAAGTTACAGCGCTGGGCCTGCATATCGAAGGTATCGACGATCTGTCTGCGTTTATGGAATTGGCCGAAGCAGCCAAGCGGTTGGGAAAGCCCATTGTCGCCCTCAAAATTGGTCAGTCAGAGCAGGCGCAGAAAGCCGCCGTTTCTCACACGGCGTCACTTGCAGGCAGCGATGCGGGCGCTTCGGCCTTGCTTGCGCGCTTGGGGATAGGGCGGGTTTCGTCGCTTTCGGCGTTTTTAGAAACACTCAAGCTGTTGCACGTCGTCGGCCCGCTTGCGTCCGCCAACATCGCGTCGATGTCGTGCTCAGGCGGCGAGGCAAGCCTGATGGCAGATGCGGCATTTGGCACGCCCGTGATCTTTCCGCCATTGACGTCGGCGCAGGTCAAAGAGTTGCGGACCACTTTGGGGCCGCTGGTCGCTCTGTCGAACCCGCTGGATTATCACACCTTTATTTGGGGCAAAGAGGACGCTTTAACAGCCACATTTGCAGCGATGATGATAGCGGACATTGCGCTGGGCATCGTCGTGTTGGATTTCCCGCGTCCTGATCGTTGCACGTCCCCCGATTGGGAACTCGTGCTGAACGCTGTCGCGCGCGCGCAAGATCAAACCGGACGGCCTATCGCCATTTTGGGCTCGCTTGTCGATAATATCCCTGAAGATGTTGCACAAAGGCTGGTTGCACGGGGCATCATGCCCTTTTGTGGCATGTCAGAAGCATTTGAGGCCATCACCGTCGCGGCATTTATTGGCGACCAAAAGCCCGCAATGACAGGGACGTATTTGCCACTGAAAATCAAACCCTCAATGGTATTGCCCGAGGCAGAGGCAAAAGCCGCGCTAGGTGCTTACGGTGTAATTGTCCCGCTGTCGCAACGCGTTGGCGTAATCGGGGACCTTGCGCAAGCGGCTGAAAAGATCGGATTCCCGCTGGCTTTGAAAGGCGAAGGCGTGGCCCACAAAACCGAAGCGGGTGCTGTGGTTGTTGGAATTACCGATCACGCTTCCCTTCTTGCGGCCGCAAAGGGGATGCCCGCAACCAGCTTTCTTGTTGAGCAAATGATCGAAGGCGCGGTTGGTGAACTGCTGATCGGTGTCGTTCTAGATCCTGCGCATGGGTATGTTTTGACACTTGCGGCAGGTGGCACGTTGACCGAATTACTTCAAGATCGAGCGAATATGATCTTGCCTGTCGATGCTGCAATGATCGACGCGGCGGTCGGCAGGTTGCGCATTGCGCCCTTGCTGGACGGCTACCGTGGCGGCAAGGCGGTTGACCGACGGGCAATAACCCGCACTGTCCTCGCTGTGCAGTCCTATGTTCTGGAAACCGCACCCTACGAAGTTGAAATCAACCCGCTGATGTGTGGCGCTGACGGCGCTATCGCAGTGGATGCACTTATCACAACAGGAGAACCTCATGACTGACGGTCCGATTAGAACCAAACGCGACGGGCATATTCTAGAGGTCACACTGGACCGCCCAAAGGCAAACGCGATTGATTTGGCAACAAGCCGGATCATGGGTGAAGTTTTCGCCGAATTCCGCGATGATCCAGACCTGCGCGTGGCGCTGGTCACGGGTGCGGGCGACAAGTTCTTCTGCCCCGGTTGGGATTTGAAAGCTGCAGCAGATGGTGACGCAGTGGACGGTGATTATGGACGCGGTGGTTTTGGTGGTTTGCAAGAACTGCGCGGGCTGAACAAGCCGGTGATCATGGCGATCAACGGGATTTGTTGCGGCGGGGGGCTAGAGCTCGCGCTGTCGGGCGACATCTTGTTTGCCGCAGAACACGCGAGCTTCGCACTGCCGGAAATTAACTCTGGAACGGTCGCGGACGCCGCATCGGTGAAGCTACCCAAGCGCATTCCTTATCATATTGCGATGGAAATGCTGTTAACCGGGCGCTGGATTGATGCCGAAGAAGCTGCGCGATGGGGTATGATCAACCGCGTTTTTCCGGCCGATCAATTGATGGCAGAAGCACGTAAGACCGCCGCATTGATCGCATCAGGTCCGCCGCTGGTCTATGCCGCCCTCAAAGAAATCGTGCGTGAGGCCGAGGATATGAAATTTCAGGATGCGATGAACAAAATCACCAAAAGCCAGTTTGCAACAGTTGAGACGCTTTATACGTCCGAAGATCAGCTAGAAGGCGCGCGAGCATTTGCCGAAAAGCGCGATCCCGTCTGGAAGGGGAAGTAGTTTTAATTATTTAAAACAGTATGTTATGGATTACCATACTAAAATAATCAGGAATACTTGCCAATCCCGATATTTTTTGTCAGGTTCCCAGCATGAATCATGTTGAACCCGAGGAAAAATAACATGCGCAAGTCTCTTAGAAATGCACTCGCAGTCACAACGGCCATCACGTCGATGGCGACCGCGGTCTATGCCGAAAGCCATGTCGGCGAAGTGAACCTGTACTCGTCACGCCACTACGACACGGATGAACGGCTCTATACAGACTTTACCGAGCAGACCGGCATTGTGATTAACCGGATTGAGGGCAACGCTGACGAACTGATCGCGCGTATGACGGCAGAGGGCAGGAATTCGCCGGCGGATATTTTGCTGACAGTTGACACCTCGCGGTTAGAGCGCGCGAAAAACGCAGGCGTTTTGCAGTCCATCGACAGCGATGTGCTCGAGGCGCGGATACCGTCTGGTTTGCAAGACAGCGACAACCAGTGGTTTGGCTTTAGCCAGCGCGCACGTATTTTCTTTTACGATAAAACTGACGTGACTGATCCGCCGATGGACTACATCGCGCTAGCAGACCCAGCCAATAAGGGCATGGTTTGTCATCGCTCCTCGACGAATGTCTATTCACAAACGCTATTGGCAGCCGTGATCGAGAACTTCGGAACCGAGGCGGCGACGGAATGGGCGCAGGGCGTGGTAAATAACTTTGCCCGCGATCCGCAGGGCGGCGATACCGATCAGCTGCGCGGTTTGGTGTCTGGTGAATGCGATATTTCGATTTCTAACACCTATTATTTCTCGCGGGCTCTGCGTGTTGAAGTGGACGGTCTTGATGCTGACGCCATAGCCAACATCGGCTGGATCTTCCCAGCACAGAACGCTGAAGGTGCGCATATGAACCTATCGGGTGGCGGTGTAGCGGCGCATGCGCCGAACCGCGACAATGCGATCTTGTTCTTGGAATACCTCGCGTCGGACCAGGCGCAGCAGTACTTTAGCGCAGGCAACGATGAATACCCCGCAGTGCCAGGCGTCGGGTTGTCCCCGTCAGTTGCAGCTTTGGGTATGTTCCGGCCCGACGCGGTTGATCTCAGCGAAGTGGCCAAGAACGTGCCAGAAGCACAGCTGATCTTTAATCAGGTTGGTTGGGAGTAATCCCAAACGAGAACCAATAGCGAAGGGGCGTGGCACGTGCTGCGCCCCTTTTTTATGCGCGCCCTTTGCCGATCCGACGGCACAGCAGTACCACAGGTATCAAGCCGATCGCTGCGATCACAAGGCTAGGCACTGCCGCTCCTTCTAGTCGTTCGTCAGACGCCAGCCGATAGGCTTGAACTGCCAATGTGTCGTAGTTGAAAGGCCGCATAATCAAAGTCGCGGGCAGTTCTTTCATGACATCAACAAACACGATCAAGCCGGCGGTCAGCAAGCTGGTGCGCAAAAGCGGTACATGCACGTGGCGCACGAGGCCTGGCATATCTTTGCCCAATGTACGCGCGGCAGCGTCCATGTTCGGTCCAACGGTCGCAATTCCACCTTCATAAGCGCCGATGGCTGCGGCCAAAAAGCGTATGAGGTAAGCAAAGATCAGCAGCCAAATTGACCCAGTGAACAAAAGGCCCGTTGAGATATCAAAGGTCGCCCGCATCCAAGCATCAAGGGCATTGTCGAACGCCGCGAATGGCACCAACAAGCCGACCGCAATCACACCACCGGGCACGGCATAGCCGATGCGCGCAAGATATAGCGATGTGCCCGTCAGCCTATTTGCCCGCACACGGTGCAGCGTGCCAAGCACCAAAGCTGCGGTCACGGCCAGAACTGCGGCGATACTGGCTAACATCAGCGAGTTCTTGATAAACCCAAGATAGCGGGGGCTTAGCAAATCTTGTTCTGATCCAATTGCCATCGTTCCAAGAGCAAGAACGGGCAGCAGTACCCCCAGCAGAACAGGGGTCAAACAAAATGCGCTTGCTGCCAGCCGCTGACCTTTGCCAAGGGCAATCCGCTGCATCGGTGCATTGCGCCGACCATTGGCGTATTTTGCGCCGCCGCGACTGGTGCGTTCCAACATGGCCAGCAGCAATGCAAAGCTAAGCAGCCCCAGCGCGAGTTGGGCAGCGGCGGCACGGTCTGCCATCGTGAACCAACTCGTGTAAATTCCAACGGCAAAAGTTTGCACTCCGAAATAGGCCACCGTGCCAAAAGCCGCGATCGTTTCCATCGCGACAAGCATCACACCGGACGCAATCGCAGGGCGCGCCATAGGCAGGGAAACGGACATAAACGCTGCAAAGGGCGACCGACCCAAGACACGAGCAGCCAAGAATGTGCTAGCCCCTTGTGCTGCAAACGCCGCGCGGGCCAAAAGATAAACGTAAGGGTACAAAACGAGCGTCAACATCAATGCAGCCCCGCCGATGGATCTGATTTCTGGAAACCAATAATCGCGCGGACCCCATCCAGTAATATCGCGCAGCATCGTTTGGACGACCCCGGGATGATCCAAAACATGCGTATAGCCATAGGCCAACACGTAAGCCGGGAACGCCAATGGCAAGGCCAACGCAATCTCAAGCCAGCGACGCCCTGGAAATTCAGTCATTGTGACCAGCCACGCAGCCCCTGCGCCGATGATCGCGCTTCCGGTCATCACAAGGGCTACCAAAATAAGCGTTGTGGCTGTGTACCGTCCCAGAACGGTCTGCGCCAACTGACTTAGTGTTTCGAGTGAGCCAGAAGCAGCAGCGGCGAGCACACCAACATAGGGGATCACGCAAATGATGGTGACGGTCACTGCAATCGCGGTGAAGGCGCCGCGCACTGCGGATCGCTTGAAAGAGCCTTGGCTGTTCATACAAGCCAATTACGCGCAAGGGTCAGGCGCGGCAAGGCAGGTTGACGGTATGCGCGTCGTTTACGCGCAGGTGTGGCGATCAAGGTGTGACGCAGATGTGTCTGGCGCATCGTGTGGTGAAATGGTTTTATGCCGCAAACGATTTACCTGCCGACCAATGATAGGATAACCCATCCGCCACCTTTTGATGATAGCCACCATTGCCGGACTGCCCTTTGCCGCGACCGCGCAAGAGCTGACGGACGAGCGGATCAAACAACTGGCCCTTGAGGCGATATTGGAAAACCCGCAGATCATCATGGACGCTGTCGCGATCCTCGACGAACAACGTACAGCACAGCAAGCCGTCGAAAATGCGCAGACATTGGCGCAGCAGAATGATTTTCTACTGAACGACCCTAACGCGCCCTTTGTCGGTGATGCGGACGCCAGCGCGGTCATTGTAGAGTTTTTTGACTATAATTGCCCGTACTGCAAACGCGCAGCGGCAGACGTCAAAGCACTGTTGGCAGCCGACGACGATGTGCGTGTCGTTTACCGCGAATGGCCGATTTTGGGCGAAGGGTCCGTTTTGGCTGCCCGTGCTGCCTTGGCTGCGCGCGCGCAGGGCAAATATGCAGAAATGCACTGGGCATTGATGGAACTGCGCGGTCGCGCCGAAGAAGCATCAATTCTGGCGGCTGCACGCGGTATCGGATTGGACCTTGAAAAGTTGATCGCGGATATGGAGAGCGAAGAAGTGACCGCCCATATCGCGGCATCAAACTCTTTGGCGCAAAGCCTAGGCTTTACCGGCACACCGGCTTTTGTCATTGGCAACGCATTGGTGCCGGGTGCTGTGCCGCTTGATGAGCTGCAAAGTCTTGTCGCACAAGCGCGTGAAGACGGCTAATTTCAGAAAACTGATCTAAAGCCATTGACCTTCCAGTGAGTGGAACCCCTATGTAGAGTGCGACAACTTCAATTGGACGCACCAACATGACCGATACTCTTAGAATGCAACTTGCGGGGCTGAACTGCGGGTCCTGTGTCGGGCGCGCTGAAAAAGCGTTGCTGGGTGTGGCGGGTGTTCAGGACGCAGTCGTGAACCTCGCAAATGAATTGGCGACTGTGCATTTTGATCACCCCGCTGACGTGGGGCAAATTACGCAAGCCTTGACCACTGCAGGTTACCCCGCGCAGGTCGAACAAACCGTTCTGGAGGTTGCAGATATGAGCTGCGCCTCATGCGTCGGACGTGTGGAGGCTGCGTTGAAAGACGCAGAGGGGGTGACAGATGTTTCCGTCAACCTTGCCTCGGAGACGGCGACACTCAGTTATTTGAAAGGTGTGACAACACCGGAAACCCTGTCCGCTGTGGCAACCAAAGCGGGGTATGCTGCAAAACCGCGCAGCAAAACGACTGCTGCAGTCGACCGCAAAGCAGATGAGGCGGCCGCGCTGTCGCGGCTTTTTGTGATTGCGCTGTTCTTTACGCTGCCGGTTTTCGTCATTGAAATGGGCAGCCACTTTATCCCTGGTGTGCATCACTGGGTTATGGCGAACATCGGACTGCAAACCAGTTGGGTGATGCAGTTCGCGTTGGTCACGCTTGTCTTGGCATGGCCGGGGCGTACTTTCTTTGCCAAAGGCATACCGTCCCTGTTGAAGGGTGCGCCGGATATGAACGCACTGGTCGCAATCGGCACTGGTGCTGCTTGGGCATTTTCCACCGTCGCGACGTTTGCCCCCTCTGTATTGCCCGACGGCACGCAGGCGGTATATTTCGAGGCGGCCGCTGTCATTGTGACCCTGATTTTGCTGGGGCGCTGGCTAGAGGCGCGGGCAAAAGGGCGCACCGGCGAGGCGATCCGCAAGCTAGTAGGTTTACAGCCAAAGACGGCTTTGGTTTTGCGCGACGGGCAAGCAACAGAGGTCGATATTGATGCGATTGCTGTCGGAGACATCATCCGGGTAAGGCCCGGCGAACGTATTGCACTCGATGGGGTCGTGGCAGAAGGTGCGACATTCATTGACGAAAGCATGATCAGTGGTGAACCCGTTCCGGTCGAGAAATCGCAGGGCGCTGCGGTAACTGGCGGCACCGTGAACGGCACGGGGTCATTCAGCTTTACGGTCACCAAAACCGGCGCTGATACGATGTTGGCCCAGATCATTCAGATGGTCGAAGACGCGCAAGGCACCAAACTGCCAATCCAAGACCTCGTGAATAAGATCACCATGTATTTTGTGCCCGCTGTTTTGGTTTTGGCCATATTGACGGTGCTAGCTTGGTTGGTGTTTGGCCCTGATCCAGCGCTTGGCTTTGCGCTTGTTGCTGGGGTGTCTGTGTTGATCGTGGCCTGCCCTTGCGCGATGGGCTTGGCGACGCCTACGTCGATTATGGTGGGCACGGGACGCGGCGCAGAAATGGGCGTGCTGTTTCGCAAAGGTGACGCACTGCAAGCTCTCCAAAACGCGCAGATCGTGGCGTTTGACAAGACAGGCACTCTGACGGCTGGCAGACCGGAGTTGACTGAATTTGCGCTATGTGACGGGTTTGATGAAAACACTGTCTTGCAAACCGTTGCGAGTGTCGAGGCGATGTCAGAGCATCCGATCGCGCAAGCGATTGTGCGAGCAGGTCATGCGAAAGAGTTGGCACCGCAACCGCTTGATAGTTTTGAAAGCCTGACAGGTTTTGGTGTTCAAGCGCAGGTCGATGGCAAAACCGTCCTGATCGGCGCAGACAGATTGATGATCCGCGAAGGGGTTGTGACAGATGCTTTGGCTGCGCGTTCCCATGAAATCGCGCGCGAAGGGCAGACGCCGCTATACGTTGCAATAGATGGAAAATTGGCCGCATTGATCGGTGTCTCTGATCCAATCAAACCAGCCACACCGCAGGCCATTGCCGCACTGCATGCAATGGGCAAGCAGGTTGTAATGATCACAGGCGACAATAAAGCAACCGCGCAGGTGATCGCAGACAAGCTTGGTATTGATAACGTCGTGGCCGAGGTGTTGCCGGAGGGCAAAGTCGCGGCTTTGAACGACTTGCGCAAGAATGGCGCGACGCTGGCCTATGTGGGCGACGGCATCAACGACGCGCCAGCGCTGGCAGTGGCAGACGTGGGAATTGCGATCGGCACAGGCACAGATGTGGCGATTGAAAGCGCTGACGTCGTTTTGATGTCGGGTGATATTGGTGGCGTGGTGAATGCGTTTGAGATCAGCCGCAGCACCATGCGCAACATCCGTCAAAACCTGTTCTGGGCTTTTGCCTATAACACGGCGCTTATCCCGGTTGCGGCGGGGGGGCTTTATGTCTTTGGCGGCCCTTTATTGTCACCAATGTTGGCCGCAGGAGCGATGGCCTTGTCGAGTGTTTTTGTGTTGTCCAACGCGTTGCGCTTGCGCTGGGTCAAGCGGGTGGGGGATGTCGCATGAATATCGGGCAAGCGGGCGAAAGAGCGGGGCTTCCGTCCAAGACAATCCGGTATTACGAGGATATCGGCCTGATAAAACCGCTGCGTGATGCGAACGGCTACCGCGCGTTTCGGGAAAGTGACATCCACAAACTAACGTTTTTGGGTCGCGCTAGGGCGCTGGGTTTTACGATTGAAGATTGCCGTAATTTGCTTGCCCTTTGGGAGGACACCGGCCGCGCCAGTTCGGATGTACGCGCAATTGCCAAAGAACATTTACAGCAGATCGAGACAAAGATCTCTGATTTGCAAAATATGCAGCGCACGCTGTCCGACTTGGTCCGCGATTGTGCTGGCGACGACCGGCCTGACTGCCCGATCTTATTGCAGTTGGGCAAAGCGACCTAAGCCGATGCGATAGGTACCGCATTGTCATGTAGAACACATGCAGCGCGAACCCGAACCTAAATCCGTTTTGCCTGCCGATTGACGCATATCAATCCTGTTTGCGCATAACCTGTCAGTTCTGACCCGAGGTCCACATTCAACTGCATGTTGGTTGAGTTTGCCGGACAGATGCTGCGACAGGAGATACGCCATGGCGATTGAACCGCAAATAAACGACGACCCAGAGGCGGTCATCGAAAGCCGCTTTCCGACGGCCTATACGATCCTGTTTCTTTTGATAATTCTTGTGGCTGCTCTGACGTGGATCATTCCGGCGGGCAGCTATGATCGGGTGATGAACGACACCGTCGGCCGCGAGGTCGCGGTGGCGGGGACCTATCAGGTTGTTGATCCCAATCCGCAGGGCTTTGTCGACGTCATGCTGGCACCAGGTGCCGGGTTTTATGACCCCGATAGTTACGCGGCAAATGCCATTGATGTCGCGCTCTTCGTTCTGTTTCTGGGGGGATTTCTGGGCGTCGTGAATGCGACGGGTGCAATTGATACCGGCATCCGCAGCGCCATGCGTAAACTGGAAGGCCGCGAGATATGGATGATCCCGATCATGATGACGCTGTTTGCAATCGGCGGAACCACTTACGGCATGGCCGAGGAAACGCTGGCGTTCTACGCGATCCTGATCCCGGTGATGATCGCTGCGGGCTATGACGCAGTCACCGGAGTTGCCATCATTTTAATCGGTGCGGGGGTCGGTGTGCTTGGCTCGACGATTAACCCGTTTGCAACAGTCATTGCCGCGAATGCTGCGGGCATTCCTTTTACGGACGGCATCGTGCTTCGCTTCGTTTTGCTGATCGGGGGTTTAGTCATTTGCGCCGCTTATGTGATGCGCTACGCCCGCCGCGTCAAAGCAGACCCATCGTTGTCAGTCGTCGCGAAACATGCCGCAGCCCATCGCAAAATATTCTTGAAACCCAATCAAGTTAAGGACGCGGTTCCGCAACTGACCGGGACACAATCGGTTGTGCTGATCATTTTCGCGCTGACGTTCCTGGTGATGATTTGGGGCGTGTCCACGCAGGAATGGTGGATGGCGCGCATGGGTGCACTGTTCCTCGGTTCTGCGATCGTGATTGGCGTTATCGGGCGCATGGGTGAAAAGAAATTGACCGGTAGCTTCATTGACGGCGCGCGCGATCTTTTGGGTGTCGCCCTTGT
>Ga0213868_10005833_pt1 | contig 10972 bp, 7 predicted proteins | sample PICome_9_FD_160087 | JGI IMG/M metagenome (GOLD analysis project Ga0213868, IMG submission 160087) | Coastal seawater microbial communities near Pivers Island, North Carolina, United States - PICO127 | ecosystem: Environmental > Aquatic > Marine > Coastal | place: USA: North Carolina | collected...
AGTGGTGGTGGTAGTGTTATTGCGAGACGACGACTTTGAAGAAGACGGCGAAGGTGCTTTTTTACGCGAGAGAGGCGAGAGGTAAAGCGGAAGAAGGAGGAAAAGAAAATGCAAAATCATTCGAGTCACACTTTTAGGGGAAATGACGAACGGTCTCCTGATGATGCGTGTACGAAAGCGAGGGAGGTGTTTACCACCGCGGCGACGAATGAGGAGGACCCAAAAACGTCGTCGTCGTTTTATCGCGACGAAGGGGCGTCCTCCTCTCGAATTAAATCTCTGGAAGCGATTTTACGCGCGTTGGGAGATCGAAACGCGCGCTTATCGGAGACAAATGCAGAGTTGAAAGAGGAATCAGGAAAGTATAAGCTGGACGCGGATCGGATCGCGGAACGATTCGCGATGGTTTCGGAGAGATTAACGGTTGCAGAGAGAGAAAGGGGAGATATTTTGGAACGCGCGAGCGCGTTGTCGGAAGCGTACGACGCGCAAACGTCCGAGTGTAAACGGATGGAGAGAGAAAACGAAGGTTTGCGACGCGACGAGGAAAGAGATAAAAAACGCGCGCGCGAGTTAGAAGGAGAGAAGAGAGAGTTGGAACAAGAGTTAAACGCGAGTAAATTGGATTTAGAGACGCTCAGGGAGAAGTACGCGAACGCGCGAGCGGATTTAACGGTCGTACACGCGGAATTAGACGCGTACAAATGGAAAATGGAAGCCGCGAACGCTAAAATAGAAACGTTGGTTCGCCGGCGCGACGCGTTCAACGGATTGGACGAGGATTACCGCGACGACGACGACGACGACGAAAGAAAACAACAACAACAACAACAACAACAACAACCGTTAATTCCAATCTCCCCGGCGCTCGTCAAAGGCACGCAAACGAAGAAATCGTCCTCTCGTCAGAAGACCGCTACTTCCACGAATACCGAAGTCGTCGACGACCAATCCTTCGTCCTCCAACACAACAACGCAAAACTTCTCCACGAAAACGCGCAGTTGAAACGAGCGCTCGTAAACGAAGAGAAGATGAAACTCAAAGCGTTGCAGTTGGCGAACGAAGCGAGACTCGCCGCCGCGGACGCGGAGAAAAGAAGCGTGCGACTCGAAGAGGAACTCCAGATGTACTTGTAACCCTAAACCATAGACCTGATGTCTTTCACATTTCTCACAAAACGAAACGCCATAAAACAACGCGCACACATCATGTCCTCCTCCGCGCAACCTTTAGCGCGCCGACAGAGCCAGCGACTGTTGCTCTCGTCGGAGAAGAAGGCAAAGACAAAGAAGTATGACGCGAACACGACGAATGGCCGAAAACAAACACCTTCAAAACCTTCAAAACGAGAGAAATTGGATTTGACCGGCGACAGGTTAAACATCTGTTTACTCTTACTCCTGTACACCTTACAAGGCGTCCCGATGGGCTTATCCTCGACCGTGGCGTTTTCCTTGACGGAGAAAGGCGCCAGTTTTGGCGACCAAGGCGTGTTTTCCTTGGCGTCGTGGCCGTTTTCGTTGAAGATTTTGTGGGCGCCGATGATCGACGCGTTATACGTGAAACGAATCGGCCAAAGGAGAACGTGGTTGATTCCGTTGCAGCTCCTCGTCGGCGGAGCGTTGTTCGTGTTGAGCGGGAATTTGGAAGGAATGATAGAGAATGGCGCGAAATTCGGGGACGCGAAACCGTTGGCGATGACGTTTTTTAGCATTTACTTTTTACTCGCGTCGCAGGACGTCGCCGTCGACGGGTGGGCGATAACGATGTTGAAGAGGGAAAACGTCGGTTTAGCGAGCACGTGCAACGCGGTGGGCCAGACGTTTGGTTTTTTTGCGAGCTTTACCGGGTTTTTAGTGTTGAATGCTCGAGGGTATTGCGAGTTGAAAGGGTTCGTGATGTTCTGGTCGGCGATGTTCTTCCTGAGTTCGCTGGCGGTGTTTTTGAAGCGGGAAGATATGGGAAGGATGGAGGAAATCGTCGGAGTGAAGGAGACGTACAGGCAAGGAATAAAAGTGATGTCGCTACGAAACGTGCAATCGTTGGCGTTGATTTTGTTGACGAGACACGTGGCATTCTCCCCGGCGGAGAGTTTAACGCAATTGAAATTGTTAGAAAAGGGCGTGCCGAAGACGTTTTTGGCGAGCATGAACGCGGTGATTGCGCCGTTGAACATAATGATGCCGATGATATCAGCGAAATGGACGGCTGGAGCGAAACCGTTGCGAGTTGTGTTAAATACGTTCGTGTACAGAGGAATCGCGTGTGCGTTTGCGAGCGTGGTGGTTGTCGCGTGGACTAAAGTTCTAGCGAGCGACGGCGCGCAAGGGACCGCCCCCGTGAATTACGAAAAAGCGTCCTCGAACGTGTTCTTTTCCGGGTTGGTTTTAGCGTGGATGTGCGTCTCGAGCGCGTTATCGACGGTGCAGTTTGTTGGAGTCATGTCCTTCTTTTCCAAAGTTTCCGACGAGAGCATCGGTGGAACGTACATGACGCTTTTGAACACGTTATCTAACCTTGGATCGAAAATCGCAGAGACGTTTGTATTGTTTTTCGTCGATTTCGTTTCGGAGAAACGATGCGTCGGCGCGTCGTCGTCTTCGACGCCGATTACCGCGTGTTCCACGAAACAAGAAAGAGATATGTGCGTGGCAGCGGGTGGGAAATGTCACTTGGACGACGGACATTACCACACGTTTGTCTTGTTATCTCCGGCGGTTGCGTTAGCGTGGGTGGTGTGGCAAAGGAAAAGAGTACAAAGACTTTCCGCCTCGCCTTTGGAGGAGTGGCGCTTATCCACCTCGAGTAGGAAAGATTACTAGTTTTTAGTGTAGAGTTGGTACACAGTAGTTTTTTATTCATGTATAAATAAAATTACAACGCTTTGCCTTTGATCGGTTTTACGACGGCTTCGACGTAGATGTCCGTATCGCCAGCCGAGCAGTAGTAACTGTACTCCAATCTAGACTTGTTTTCTTTCTCCTCCTCGAATAACTTTGCCAAGCGTCTCTCCTCGAACTGCCTGCGTTTCTTCGCGCTTTTCGGCGGCGAAAACTTTTTCTTGTTGTTGTTACCCGCGCCACTATTATTCCCGCTCGCGTTGTTCCTGTTGTTGTTCTTTTTCAATTTTCCGGGCGGCGAAGGCGTGCCTTTCATCATCGAACCGCCGAACATATCCGTCATTTTTCTATTGCTTTGTTGTTTCATTGGTTGTCGGATTTTCCGACTCTTCACGTCGCTTTTACTGGCTAATATGACCGCCGCGTTCGTTCCGTCGCCAAAGTCCACGTCTTTCTTCCAACCTGGCGCAAAGTTCAGCGGTGTACTATTATTGCTACTTTGACTATTCAACACCGCGTTTCGTTTGGCTTTTTCTTCTTCCTCTCGCAACCTTTGCTTCGCTTTCGTAATCGCCGCGAGCTCTTTTTGAGGTGGCAATTGAATAATACTACCCTCTTCTTCCTTTTGAGGCGGCGTGGCCGGCGGCTCGATGTCCGCGTCGCCCGCCAAAACCGGTGTCGAAGAAGAAGCCGAAGAAGACGCTTCCTCCTCCTCCATCGAACTTCCTCTCAACCAACTCCTCTTATTCCGCACCTTCTTCCTACTCGTCACCACCACCATCGGCGCTTCCAAAATACTCTCTTCTTCAACTTCTTTCGTTACCTTCATCCTTTCCTCCTCTCCTTCTTCTTCCCTATCCGTGTCGCTTTTCCCGCTCTGTAACATCAAACTCTCCTCGAACGCGCGTCTCGCGTCTGGATTCAAAATCGCCATTTCCTCTTCCTCCATCGCTCTCCGCATCAACACGTTCTCCATCACGTACGTCTCGATCGGTGGAAACTGCCTCGCGAGTTCTCGACCAATCGAAGAGAGAATTCGTTTCCCGCTCGCGAGTATCATCGGGCGCACGCGAGCGGTTTTCACGTCGATTTTTGCCATCGTCCACACGAATCTTCGTTTCAGCGCGCTTAAAAACGACGACCCTCTCAAACTCCTCTCCGAATAATACGAATCCGAAACTCTCTCGCACTCGTCGTCGTCGTCGTTCTCGGTCGAAGCGCTTTTCTCGCACGCCATATCCAGCGCGACGGAGACGTAATCGTTCGTCAATTTAGGCACTTTGCACGCGTCGTCCTCCACGTCCGGGGACACGACGAGTGACAGTTCTATCACTTCATCATTCGATGACGACGACGACGAGAGCATCAAAGAGGAGGAGGACTTCTTCTCGTACTCCGGCGCCGAGGGAACGATGAGTTCTCGCACGCGTGCCAACATGATGTGTGGAGTTGTCTTCTTACCTTCTTCTTACGCGCGTGTGCGTGACCTCTGCGCGCACACGGAGTGAGACAAACGCGCAAATTCTTTCCCCCTTTTGCCCCTTTGCAGTGAGAATTTAATTGGCTGCTTTGTTTAAACCCTAAACGTTTTTTTTGTGTGCTTTCCTCAAACTCAAGGGAAAGAATTTTTTTCCTCAAAATTCAGTCTGAAAAGGAAGAGGAATACCACGCGACTACACGAGCGCTTTTCTCTTGAGCCGTACAAATATTGAACGCGGAGAAAGAGTGAGAGAGGACTGAGAATGTTATTCTACTCGTTCTTTAAAACGTTGGTGGGAAAACAAATCACGGTGGAGTTAAAAAACGACCTGGAAATCCGAGGGACGTTAGTCTCCGTCGATCAGTACTTGAACATTAAATTGGAATCCGTTTCGGTTTTAGACGAGGAGAAATATCCACACATGAAATCAGTGCGAGATTGCTTCGTCCGAGGAAGCGTGGTGAGGTACGTGCAACCACCGGAGGAAAGCGTGGACGTGGATATTTTACACGACGCGACGAGGAGGGAAGCAAGGTCGGCGGTGTAAAGTTTAAGAGAGAGAGAGAGATGAATGTTGAGTAGCAAGTGGTATATTATTGTTTAGAGAGCGCGTAACGCAAATATAAATTCGTCGTAGTATTCTATACACGCAGCACTAAAAATAGGATCATCACATTTACTATCGATGATGATTGTTCTTCTTAACTATTTAAGAAGCAGCTAAATACGGGAACGCGCAGGCTATTTTGATAATCTTATTCACGTCGCACGCGGGATAGTTTTGTAACGTGCGCATGGCGACGGCAAAGTCGCAATTCTCGTCCAACAACTCCTTTTGTACGTTACATACCATGGCGGAACACAAACGCAAGAGAGCGTCGCGTTTACCTCTAGGCCAGGCGACGAGAAAGTCGAACGTTCTTAAAACAGACGGGAAGTCAAACTCGCCGGCGAACATCAACACGCACCATCGAAACGCGTAAAATTGAGGTTTCACGTTCAACTCGTCGATCATTTTCGTGGCGACTGCTGGGCATCGATTCCTTAACAAATTGTCGTGCTCGGAAAGTAAATGATTGATTCCTTGGTCCGTTTTGTCGAGCTCTTTACAATACGCGTCTCTCAACTCTGAAATCAACTCGACGAACATCCAAAACGAATCCGATTTGGCGTCTTTCGCGACGCCGTTTTTATCCGGGTGGTTAAAGCAGACAAAATACAACGGAGCGAGCAATTCGTGCATGCCTTGGACGTAACGTAAACCCGGATTCAATTTCGCAAATACAAACAAAGCTTCCGTCATATCTTTTCGTTTCGGTGCGGCCTCGATTTCGTCGTTGAAAAAATGCAACGACGGATGCAATCGTTCCACGTCTCTCTCGATTTGCTCCAATATGTCCTTATCCTCCTCGTTTACTTGCTTCACTTTCAACTCTACCGCCACTCTCGTCGCTCTCGACTTTGTCGGCGACTTTATGTCCTCGTATTTATACGTCATTTCCACGCTCACGTCCGGCGTTCGCACGCAACTCGCCAATTCCTCCGCGAACGCCTCGTACGTCTCCCGCTTCTTCCTTCTCTCCTCTTCTCGTTCTCGACGCGCCTCGGGTACAACTCGAAGCAAATACGACCACACGTCGTACCTCACCGAGGAAGGTTGGTCCGGTACGAATCCATCCGCGACGATTTCTCTCAACTTCTCTCGCTTGACACACTCTCCTTGTAAGCAGTTTTCCAAGTTTTGCCTCCTCGCTCGCCATATTTCCGGGAGAGAAGAAGAGGAAGCGTTGGAAGTGGAGGAGGCACCAGCGTTGCTCTCGACTCGAATCACGTTCGGCAGAGGACACAAACGCTCCTCCTTCTTCTCCGTCCATCCTCTTCTCTGTTTCCTTTTCCTCTCCGCTTTTTCTTTCACCAGTTCCAGTTTTTCCCGGAGTGACGAAAGTTTCAGGAACCGCTCGAAGAAGTTGTTATTATTGGTGCTGCCGTTGGCGCGATCTCTCGACGACGCTTCTTTTTCTTCGCTTCTCGGAGGAGGAAAACGCCGCCGCGCTTCGTTCTCCATCGATGCTTTTGATTCGCAAATTCAAAGCGAGATGAAATGTGACAGTTGTGAGGAACGGAAAGAGATACGAAATGTATTCATATCTTCATTATATTACTTTAGTACGAGAATAACACACGATAACACGTAATAATGCGCGCGGTTGCCACGACGACGAGTGCTGCGTCGTGCCGCGTCTGCGCGAAAGCGTCGACGGCGAGGAAGAGCAAAAGCGAGAATACTCACGGGAGGAAGAAGAATGAATCATCGGCGATGAAACAGACGAGAAGGGAGGCTTTGACGATGATTTTGCTCTCTACTTCTTCTGCTTCTGCGCCTGTTTTTGCGGCGCAGGAGTTGGAGGAGACGGTCTCGGAAGTCGCGGAGACGATCGTGGTGACGCCGCCTTCTTCTTCTTTGTCGTCGTCGTCTCAATCGTCGTCGGAACCGTTCGGGAACAAAACCTTCATGGAAGGCATCAAAGACAAAGACTACGGGAAGTCGGAAGTTTTATACTCAGATTTTACGCGAACCCAGTCTGGTTTACAGTATAAAGACGTCAGACCAGGTTCGAAAGAAGGGAAAGAGTACACAGATGAGTCGAAAATAGCCGTGGTTGATTGGGACGGGTACACGTTGGGGTATTACGGGAGACCGTTTGAAGCGAGAAACGGCCCGAAAGGCGGCGCGTTCAACGAGGATAAAGATTTTTTCCGATTTCGAGCGGACGATTTGGACGTGTTGCCGGCGTTTCGAGAGGCGATCGTTGGAATGAAAGTCGGAGGGATACGAAGGATTATCGTGCCGCCGAATTCCGGTTTGGCGTATCCGGAGAATAAGAATTGGAAGAAGATGAAACCGAAACCGAATAATTTTTCGGGAGAAAGAGCGCTCGGCTTCGTCTTGGAAAATCAAGGGATGATCGATAAGACATTGTTGTTTGACATAGAGTTGATGGACGTGAGATAAATCATCTCTAAATCTCGCGTGTAAAGGAGATTTGTATGATGATAATGATGCTGTTGTTAATAGATTTGTACTGTTTTTAAAATAATATTGATTTGATGTTACACAATTCTCTACTTTGCGTTGACTTTTACTTGACTGCTTTTCTCTTTTGACTTGAAACAATTGTTTGTTTGATAATAATAATAATGATAGTGATATTCTTCTTCTTTTTCTTCTTCTTCTTCTTCTTCTCCTTTTTTAATCGCATCTCTTTTCTTAATAATGCGGATGGCTTTCTGCGCCCAAGGCGAGCGCTTCGAGAGCGTCTTTTGCATTTTCAACCGCGTCTTCTGTTTTACCGAGCATGCAAATCGTCGCTTCTTCGGCGTTTGGATTCGGATCAACCGCGACGGAAATGTAGCAATCGGACATTCTCGCGACAACTCTCGTATTCGCAGAACCTTCGCCCAAGACGATGCCAAGAGATGTCTTTGGGATGGAAATTTTCGCCATCTCGGTGAACTCGTCCTGTTCGTCGTTGACGACTGGAACCGCTTGCGCATAATTGACGTTCCCGTTTGCATCTTCATCGAACGCGTATAAATCGTCCCCGGGGAGAAAATTGATGATATTCAGAGGGTCTGGGTTTGGCGCCGCGACATCGCCGTTGTCAGACCAGACGTTCAGTTTATTGTTAGTTGATGTGAAAAACTGCGCGTACCGGTTCGTCGTATCCTCCTTGTCTTCTTTGCTGTGCGCGAGCATTTGCGTTGGAATGACTGGCATAGTCGCCCCCGCCGGAGTGGTCGTTTGGACGATATCCGGTACCTCCAATCCATGTGAAAGGTTGACGACGGGAAATCCGCCGCCAGAAAACATGGACGCCATAGCTGGATTTATCGCGCCGGAAACTGGAACGCCGGAAACTGGAACCTCGCCCGACAGGGTAGCCGCTGCGACTGGTACGAGCGGCACTCCAGCCGGACCAATGGCCACTGGATTGTATCTCATCGCTCGCGCTTGACCGCACGCCGCGACTGGCGCGTTTGCGTTTGTCGCCATTTCGTGCGCCGTAGGCGCAAAGGCGCCACCGAAGCCACTGCCTCCTCCCGTACTCTCGATGTTGGTCGACGGCATGCCAAAGCCGCCGAGAAAATCAGGCGCAAAGCTGAGCGCGTTCATTTGGTGCTGCATTTGCTGTTGATGCTGATGCATTTGTTGTTGCTGCTGATGATGAAGGTGCTGTTGCTGTTGCATCATCTGTGCGGCGGCGACTTGTTGCGCCTGCGCGGCGGCGGCAACTGGATCTTGAAACGCGCCATTCCCGATTGATCCAGTCGACGCCGCCGCCGCCGCGGCAGCGTGGTTGACCATCACGGGATTATACGGCGGTGAAACGATCGTTGTCGGTACCAACATGGGAGAGGGAACAACCATAGACATGAGCTGCGACTGTCCTGGGAACTGTTGATGCGGGAAACTGACATTCACGGCGGCTGCCATGTTCGGCGGCGTGTGTACTCTATTCGCGCCTCCCACATTCCTCCCGTACTGATCCACGACCGCGGATATTTGTTGCGGCGATCTATTGCATACCGCCAAAGACACAAAGTACGGTAAAACCGACTTGTCGAAATGGAAATACGATAAAGTCTCGAACAACTCCGCGGCGACAATCTCAATATCCTCTCTCGCTCCAATCATCTCCAACACTCTATCTTCCGCGGTCGCGCACGGCGGAATCTGCCCGACGTCGTGTATTTTCACCTCGCACCTCGGCGCCTTTTCTCTCAACCGCTTAATGTTCGCCCCGCCTTTCCCGATGCACTGTCCGCACTGCCCAGTTGGTAACAACATCCTCATTACAAAGTGTCTCGCCGGCGGCGGTTGACCGTTATTCGCTTGCAGTTGATTGTGTTGCGCGTGACTCTCCTCGTCCATATCCAAACATTTCTTGACGATTTCCACCCCGACTTTCGCCGTTTTACTCCTAATCTTAAACCTGTCGTCGATGACTTCGTTGACTTTATTGCTATTCAAAACCTCCGTCGTCGTCTGAATCGTCGCTCCTCCTCCTCCTCCCGCTCCAACGTGAATCGTCTCTGCGTCCCCCATCTCTTCCTCCTCTCTCCCGTCGACGCCTTCCAACTTCGCCTCTCGCGCGCCGCAGTGCACCAAACACGTCCGCATCGCGCACTCTCTCGGCGCGTCGAGTAAATCGACTTTAATCCCTCGGTATCGCGATTCCAGTCTTCGAATCGAGTCTTCTTTCTTCTCGTCCTTGTTCGTCTTCTTTTTCAATTTCTTCGCGTCGTCGTCGTCTGAATCGCCCTCGCTGCCGCTGATGCTGCTCGTCGTCGTTCTCTTTCCTTCGTCTTCATCGTTAAAGCCTTCTTTGTCGTCTTCATCCTCCTCTTCCTCGGGGAACAATTTCGCCACCCATCTCGTTTCCAACAAAAGTCTCAGCGCGGTGTGCGCGTTTTCCGGCGGCCATCTCCTCACTCCTTGTTGCGCTGGCTGTTGTTGATGAACTCCTCCTCCTTTCATCAACATCCCCGAAGTCGTCGTCGTCGTCGTCGTCGTCGCGGTGTTCGAGGACGTCGACGACCGACCCGGCGACGTGTTTTCGGAAGAAGACGAATCAGAGGAAGCGTTGGAAGGTTTTTTAACAACCGATGATGATGATGATGCATTATTCACGTCGTCGTCCTCTTCTCTTCCTCCTCCTCCTCCGCCTCCTCCTCGGGGAGAGGGAAAGAATTGATATCTCATGATGTATACAGAAACAGCGCGGTACAAAAAGAGAGAGAGAGAAAGCGTCCCTTCTCTGTTTTTATGTACACTCTCTGTTCTTAATAACGTGTGCGTATAAATATAGGGAGAAGTCTCTCTTCTTGCTTTCGTTTTGCTGACTCTCCTCGAGAGAGGAGATTTTTTGGTCTTTTTTCGATCCTCTTTTTTCTCTGTTTTTTCTCTCTTTTGGTCTGGTTTTTTCGCATCTTCTGTTCTCTCACAAAACAACAACAACACAGAGACAACGAAAGAAGAGTGAAAAAAAACAAAAAATTCATCAGAACAAAATCATCTCATCCTCTCGTTCCTTATTGCGCGCGAAGTTTAGAAGAGAAGAAGAGATGACTACGTTTCTTTCGCGCTCTGCTTTGAACAACGCTGCGAGTAGTGGTGCTCCGACGATTTCTTCTTCTTCTTCTTCTTTTTCGTCGTCGTCGTCAAAAAAGCAGTCTTTGTCAAAGTTGGGGAGAAAGAGCAGAAGGAAGATTTTTGTATCTAAAAATGACGATGCGAAAGTGAACGACGACGACGACGACGAGGAGGAGGAGATTTTATCGGAAACGACGAAACGCATCGCGGCGCAAATAGCCTCGCGGAGGACAACGGGAAACGAAAAAGCGTTCGGTGCGGGTGGACAAACGACCGTGGACAGTTTGAAAAGAGTCGATGGTATTTGGAAGCGGATAAAGAGCAGCGAAGGAAAAACGAGGCGTGTGAGAGAGTTTGTGAAAACGATTCAGACGACGGTTGAAGAAGTAGAAGAAGGAAAAAAATTTGACGTCGTCGTATGCGGCGGCACGCTCGGGATTCTTCTCGCCGCGACGTTGCAACAGAAAGAAAACAATTTGAAAGTTGGCGTCATCGAG
>Ga0213868_10005834_pt1 | contig 10971 bp, 11 predicted proteins | sample PICome_9_FD_160087 | JGI IMG/M metagenome (GOLD analysis project Ga0213868, IMG submission 160087) | Coastal seawater microbial communities near Pivers Island, North Carolina, United States - PICO127 | ecosystem: Environmental > Aquatic > Marine > Coastal | place: USA: North Carolina...
CCGCCAATAGATTCTTGCAGGTTGATTTCTCGCACGGCTGTATCTTTGACATTCTTCCCGCGTCCAAAAAACTTACGCTTATGAATGTCGCTGACGGCTTTCATGATGTAAGTATTTAGAGCGGTCTTAGGGTCTTGGTATTGATCAATCAATTTATCATCGATACTTGTAACAGCTCTGCTTTTAACAAAGCCCTGACGGTTATCTACCAACCTGATAGGAACTCCACGCATTACTTGATTAATAATGTTTGCTCGATCTTCTGTCGGAATGTCGTCAGCAGATTTTAGCTTAAGTTCTTTTGCTCTGGCTCTTAAAGCATTATCTAACTTTGTTCTTTCCTGCAAACCAAGCGATTCTAAAAACTTTTTGTAGTTCTTTAGTTGACGCGGGAAATAGTTTTCAATATCTCCAATGTCATCGTATCCTGCCTCTTCTTTCAGGCGAGTGTGTATTTCTTTTAGAACCCTTCTTGTTTCTGCAAATGCTTCGTCTCCACTGGCAGAGTACCTTCTCATTACAGATAGAGCGTCATCAAAGTTTCCGTTAGCTAAGTCCCTGGACACAGCCTTCAAGTCATTACCTGTGATTTTGTCAAATATTTGAGTCAAAGGTTTTATTTGCTGCGCATACTTTTGCGTATCCTGAGCAATATCGTATTCAGTTTTGATAAGAAGAGAGTGAGCCTTTGGGCTGATGTTTTTTACGCCAGTTGCTACCACGCCAAGAAAGTCTTCTCCCATCTTCCATCCGCCAGTGGCAGATGAAGGAGCAATGTTCTTTGCTTTGGCAGCAATAACTGCTTCAGCCTGTTGGCGAGATGGGATTTTCATCTTGCGGTCAGACTTGATTAAAATATCATCTATTCCCGCGTCATCTAATCCCATGCGGTTTTGAACCACGGTTTTAATCTGCTGCAAATCAGTAACACCGTTAGCAGCTTGCTCGTATACAATATTTTCTATCTCATCAAACTGATCAGATGCTCGCATCTTTGCTTCTGGTGAACGTCTTTCTATTAACGCTTTTCTGGACGCGGGAGTAAGACCTTTAATAAGGGCAGAAGTAGCAGGTGCAGCGATAGCACCTACAGCAGTAGCCCCTGCCAATTGTACCGGGTCTACCTCTCCTGTTTTAGCTAGTTGTTCTAAGACGTTGTACTCTGCACCAAATGCAGCGCCTATTGCAGCAAGCCCTTTGTACCCTTGGTAGGCTTTAGACACAGGGATTAAAGTAGTAGGACTCATTAACGATCCAATGATAGTTCCTGCTATTCCTGCTGCTCCACCCATGCCTTCTTGTTGAGAGGCTTCTGGATACTTTGCTTGAAGCTCTAGCTCTTTTGCCCTGGCGATAACTTGCCTTCGCGTATCAGGACTAGCCTTCATATAGTCCTCGCCATAAAATTCTTCTGGAGGAGTATAAGTAAAGCCTTCTTCAAAGTTAAAGCTAACCTTGCCTATAGGAAACTCGCTAGACAAGTATGTAAAAGCATTCCCTATATCTGTATCCGCAGATTCATAAGCATAGGCAAACTTATCAAAAGCAGAAGGCTCTCCTCGAGGAGCCTCAACGTTAAGAGTAGCCAAGGCTTCTGGCGAAATTTGATCAAACTTTTTATCAGCAATAAGCTGCAAGTCTTCCCTGCTTAACTTAGATAAATCAGCCATAAAAAACCTATTGAGAGTAGTTTGCAATTCTCGCTTCAAGTTGAGAAATTTGTTGTCTTAAATCATCTGCGTTTGTGTTTGTGGCTTCTCTATTTCTAATTGCAGCATTGAGATTTGTAATCCTTGCTTTTGCCTGGTTAATATATCTAGTTTTTGCTTGCTCTATATTACCATTTGCTGCTGCAACATTTCTTAAAGTAGCTTCAAAGTTTGGGTCTACTCCAATGTTTGCTTCCGGGGCTTCAGTAGGTTGAGGTGTTATACCGAGTTGCGCTGCTGCCGCTGCTGCCGCTGCTTCCGCGTCAAACCCTGCTCCTCCTGCCTGTCGTTGAGCCATATCTTCTACGCTTACTTCTAGCAAGTCTGCGCCAGTACCAGTGGTAATAGATGCTTGTACTAAATCTATTATTTCGCTTGGCGTTTTGTTTTTGTGTTCAGGCATTGACCTAAACTTTCCTGCAAGCTCAAAGAATTTTGCCTCGCTAACGTCTGGCTTTCCACCAAAAAATCCTTTCTTAAGAAGAGCGTTTAGCTCAGGTCTTTCATTTGCTAGAGCTAAGTAATCATCTCTTTCGCGTTCTAAGATAGGCTTAAACTCATCCTTGGGCGTAGCTCTAAATTTTGCTGATTGAATCGATGCTACATCACGCATTGCTTCTTTAGGATCTAATGTGCTGCTTTCAATTCCAACAGCTATTGCTTCATATTCGCTGCCCAAATCTCTCACAGCTTGAGCTAATGTAGGTAGTCCTTCTCTATAATTTTGCCTATCAATTACTGCTTGTCCTTGTTCTGATATTTGCAGAGCAGCACTTGCCTCTTGTAAACCTGACGCTCTTAAGCTTGCTTCTTGTGTTCTTCTGGTTAATTCTCTGTCTTCTTCTGCTGTTCTCATTCTTGCAGCTTCTTGTCTTAAGGCTGCTGCACGAACAGGGTCAATAGACTGAATTAAGTTTGCGGCTTGAAGCATTCCCGCAGGAGTAGAGGTGTCAACACTAGATAATACGCTTTGTAGTTTCTCCCCAGTACTACGCGGGTCAATGCCAATCATAGGCTGTACCGCTCGGCGTAAGTCTTCCTGACGTTGCACACCAAGCTGACCTGCCATTTGAGCAAGAGGAGCTAACGCAGCGGCACGACCTCGAAGGCCAGAAGAAAGCAACTGACCTTGAACCATACCCTGCTGAAGTAGTTTCTGTTGACGTTGTTCAGGAGTATCAATGATGTCCGCAAACAAACTTTGAATGTTTATAGCCATTATTACAGACCTCCTGTTATCACACGATTCATAAGAGATTCAAAAAAATCTTGTGTTGGATTAGTGGACGCTGCGGATGTTGTGGTTGAAGCTTGTTCACCCTTCAACAAATCAAACAAACCTTGGAACTGCTGCTGACGTAGAGCATTAGCTAGTGCTGCGTAACCTAACTGAGACTCTAGACCAGACTCAGCAAGCTGAGTACCTAAACCAAGACCAGTGGATTGTAGCGCAGTTCCAATTCGTTGCGCTTCTAATTGTGGCTGCAAGTTAGCAAGTAACTGCTGCTGTCCCGCGTAAGCAGTAGGAATAGCAGATAATCCTAATTGACCTAATAAGCTTAGTCTATCTCGTGTCTCACCTAATCCCGCGAGGGTTTGCTGTGACTGAAGGGCTTGCTCTGCTCGAGCTTGTTCCATAGCACTTACACCAAGACCTGCTTGTTGTTCCGCTATAGCCTTCTCTAACGCTAACTGCTCAGGCGTACCGCCAAACATGGCAGTCCTGACTCCTAACCTACCCTGGTTAGATAAACGCTCTTCTAGCCCTAACCTTGCGCGTTCCTGTTCAGGGGCGAGAGTGGCTTGCATACGACCAAAGATGTCTTGCTCTCTACTAGCCCTTTGCGAAGGGTCTTGAGTAAGCATCCCGATAATACCTGCTTGTTCTGCCGCCCTTGCTTCAGGATCGCCTAGCATACCAAAAGCCTCAGAGCCAAACCCAAGCATTCTAGCTTGTAATGCTTGCTCTGTAGGACTGAGCATTGTATCCATGCCACTTGGACCCAGGGTAGCCCTAGAGCCAGTAGGAGTGGTAACAGTAAAAGGCTTGAACTCTGACCTTCTGCTAATCTCGCCAAGTATTCCGCCTTCATATTGAGGTACAGTCTCCTGACCAAAGACCGCAGAAATATCTTGCTTACCTAAATCTTCAATGTTTTTGATTATATCTTGCTGCGCTAATGCTCCTCCAATACCGCCAATTAAGCTGCGGCCTTGTTGGCTCATTGCGCTAGAAAGTAAGTTTTTGAAAAACTCTTCCATTAGTAAGTACCTCCATCAATCGTGCCAACTGTGAAAGTGCCACTCACTGTTAGGTTTGCCATAGTAGTTGTGCCAGTAAAAGTAGGTGACGCTGCATCAGACTTAGTTGCAATTGCTACCTGGATTGCGTCAAATTCAGCTCCGACTTCAGAGCCTTTAACAACCTTGGCAGGGTTGCCGCTAACCAAAGCGTCCTTGGCTGCGAAGTTAGTAAGTTTGGTATAGTTCGACATTAGACTATCCTTCCCATCAGAGCTTGAATATTAATTTCTTGAATGGCAATTGAGTTGCCTTCAACAGTTGTTTCTACCCCTACGGCTACGACTGTACCCTGACCAGAGGCGTTGATCTTCTTGCGTTTAATCAAAGCAATAGACGATGAATACTCAGCGTCTGTGTTGAATTCTGATATGTTGTACTGAGCTACGTTAGATTGAGGCAGTACATAAGCTTGTTTCTTGTAGTTTCCTGAGTAGTCATACGCCCAGTTCAGTACCACTGTAGCCTCAGCGCCATCAAAGGTAGTGAGGTTGATCTTCTTCAGGAACTTTAGGTTTGACGTATTGCCAAAACTTAAAGGATGGCTGAAGTAACTTAGCTGATAGCTTGTATCATTGTCGGTATATCCTGTGTACTGAGCTATTCCAGAGGATGTACCAACGTATAACAGTTCTGTAGATGTAGAAGTAAAACACTTGGGGTTAATGTGCGACCAAGTGGTAGCTCGATAACTTCCATCCTGTAACGGAAATCTTGTGTCAAAGACATACACTACGCTTAGGTTTTCAAAGTTCAACAAGACAAATGCTTCGCGAGGAGAGTAGTGCATCTTGATATGCCCTGTCTCTGCTGCGTACAAAACTTTGACATCATTGTTGACGTTTTTAGAGATGTCGCCAATAGGTGCTGACTTCTCTTGGATTGTCCTTGAGATACTTCGCACCCCGGAGTCATCCAGGAAGATAATGTCTTTACCTGTTGATACTACCGCGTCTCTTTGTACACATCCTATGTTCGAGATTGTATCAGATAATGCCATTGTGGAAGGATTATCTGCTCCTGCGTACACAAGGATAGAGTTCTTGCCAAAGATGATTAGAAAGCCGTTATGAGCCGCTAGAGCGGTGATTGTATCGTACCCTGCAGGCCATACCTTTGTGATGTCTATCGAGCCTGACGAGCCTCCTGCCCATCCTGAGCCATTCAATAGGTCAGACCAGTAGATAGTAGACTTGTCAGCAGTGAAATCTGCCACCCAAAGACGACCAAATGCTGCTATACACTCGTGTCCTTGCGGGGAAGTACCACTAGCAGAAGGATGTGATGACATCTTAACCACAGTTCCACTGCTGTCTGAGTAGACCAGTGGCTCATGTCCCCGTTGGAACATATACATGTGGTTATTAAAGGACACAAACTTCCAATTATTGTCCGTGATTGTATAGGACGCGGGTGTTACGTCAGTCAATGTAGTAGTGCCTGACATAATTAGATTGTTACCCGCAGAGAAGAAGGTTACATCACCGTCTTCTGCTACGAACTCACCCATAGACTCTATGCCTTCAGATGAGCCAAGGATCGTGTCGTCTGTAGTTAACACAGAATACCCTTTCCTTGCGGCAATGCGTCCTTCTTTATCAATTACACAGTTATCCGCAACCGCAGAAAAGCTTGCGTCCTGTGCTAAAGGCGCATCCTGTGTGTTAATCCCGGCAAAACCCGGAGCAGTAATGGTAATGCTTTGTAGCTGTTGAGCCATCTAAACCACCATAAATGTTGTTTCGCCAGGGTAACGATTAGCGTCTATAGCTATCGCATCCGACAAGGCTGTAGACGCAACAGCAAATTGCTCGGCTGCTGATTGACCACCAGTTTCCCCGCGTTCTCTTAAGGCCATAGCAAAGGCCATTTGAACAACAGGATTGTGAGGTACGTTAATTTTAGTAGCATCAGCCTCTAGTAATCCTTGAGTTTTAGCTACATCAAATCTTAGGTTATAAATACCGTCAGGCTGTGGATAAACCTTTACTTTCATGTCGTCATTGCTATCAACACCAATAAAGGTATAAACATTGGGACTGCCTGATACGACATCCTGAAGGTAGTAGACATTGTTAAAATAGTCTTTAGTCTCTAAGCCCATGAACCTATTAGATGAGTCATTGACTACATTTTTAACTACAGCTTCTTGCCCTGATCCAACAAGAGAATACTCAGATATTCCGTTGACTGTAGATACAGAGATGGTGTCTCGAAGAGCAGACCAGTTCCAAGAGTTCTCTACAATTCTCTTTGCGTCATTGATAAAGTCTCCAATTAACGCGGAGTAGTCTGACTCAAGAGCTGTTGCTGCCTGGTCTTCTCTTAATCGCCGAAGGACACTATTGATCGCTTCTAGATATGTCATCGTCTGCCTCCTGCGGCACGAAGAAATTGTTCAAACATTCCAAGTTGTACGTTATCTAACTCTGTGAATCTTGGCTGAAAAAGAATTGATTCTGTTAATGGAGATTCTTGAATAGCACTAAATAAACCAATCTTTGTTCCTATACTAGTGCCTATACTAGTTCCAATACCCGTTCCTGTTCCCGTTCCAGTACCCGTACCCGTACCAGTTCCAGTACCCGTACCAGTTCCAGTACCTGTTCCCGTTCCAGTACCTGTTCCCGTTCCAGTACCTGTTCCCGTTCCAGTACCAGTACCTGTTCCAGTACCTGTTCCCGTTCCAGTTCCCGTTCCTGTACCTGTGCTTGTTCCTGTACCCGTGCCTGTTCCAGTTCCAGTGCTTGTACCAGTACTAGTGCTTGTGCCTGTACTCGTTCCAGTGCCTGTACTAGTGCTTGTTCCAGTGCTAGTACTTGTATCAGTGCTAGTCTCAGTGCTAGTGCTAGTGCTAGTGCTTGTATCTACAGTCGTATCTATAGTTGTATCTATAGTTGTATCAGTAGTTGTATCTACAGTCGTATCTATAGTTGTATCTATAGTTGTATCTATAGTTGTATCTATAGTTGTATCATTTAAAGCATTATTAGCAGCCGCAGCAGCATCTTCTTCTTCTTGTGTTTGAAATGGACCATAAAGAACAGACTTAATAATATCATCAACTAAACCTGATCCAGTAAGAGTGATGTTTAGTGAAGAGCCTGTAGAGCCTGTCTCATCTGTTGTATCATCTGTAGTTGTTATACTTCCATCACCTGAATGCTCAACAACAGGCTGACCAGTAACAGGGTCAGTCATAATGGCTTTAGTAGTACCTGTATCTGCTTCTGTAGGATCAAAACCGCCTACTGTATTAGCGTCTATTGTTTTCCCTGTGTAGATTCTGTTTCCTGCAAAATCAAAAGGAACGTAATGAAAAACATTGTTTTCTGAATCGTATACATATTCGTAGTCACCAACTATTCTGTCATCTGTAACAATGTCTCCTTCTTTATATCCACCTGAAGATTCTGCGGCTGCTGCTTCTGCCTCTAAATCTGCAACAGTTTTATCTACACTGCCTGTTAAATCTGAGTCTGGCGATACAGTACTATCTAGTGAAGCGTTAGCTCCTGATGCTGAATCTGTGTCTTGAGACGTTGTTGGTGATTGAGCTGCTGCTTGAGCTGCTGCTTGAGCTTCTGTTAAAGTTTCAGGATCAAGCATTTGATTAGAGCCGATAGTAAGATTAATTAATCCTGCTGTTACGTTAGTCGGATCGTTTAATACATCTAATGGATCAACAACTGGCTCACCTTTAATTTGATTGTATGCAGCTTGAATCTCAGCGGCAGGAATTCCTGTTTGAGCAGCAACATCATCAATCGTGACTAGGTTCTGATCTAACAATCCAACAACATAATCAATTTCGTTTTGGCTTATACCGTCCGCTACCTGCACTGAGCGTAAAGCATCTTCAGTGCTAAATGGAACGACATCAGGTACGCCTTGAGTTTCAAGAATATTAGCAAGGTATTCGTTTGCCATTGCTTCTGCGTATGTTTGATTAAACATTTCTTGAGCAGACTGAATGCCAGTGCCACTATCAAGAGTGCTACCAAAGCCACCCATAGATTTGTATAGGTCTGCTATTTGGCTTGCTGACATATCGCGAATTTGACTTTGAGGAAGATAGCTTCCGTCAGGCATACGCACCATTGTAGTGTCTAGCAGATCATCTCTTCTTGCACCCATTACTCGTCCTCATCTACTAGCAAGTTGTTAGTCAATGCTGATTTATAGGTTTCCATTAACCCTATTAATACTATAGGACTCATTCCTAACTCGATCTGCGACTCAACCCAATTTCCAAGTTGCTCCATCGCGTCTTCTATTTGCTTGTCTAGCTTGTTATCTGGAAACTCTATAATCATGTGTATGCATCCAATAACTAATCACAAAGTTCCGCTAGTTCTTTCCAATCTGCCGCAGTCCAGTTTGATGTATCAGTTCCGGCAGGGAGTTCAACTGTGATTCCAGATATATTGCCTCCAAGCACACCTGAAGTCGCAGACGTATTACCTTTGATACAGGCCATAGCGTTGTCCTCCGGAGTGATTTCAAGGCTGTTCAATTGTGTGCAGCTTGCAAGGCCAAACATTATTAATATGCAACTTAGCATCTTGTTCATAAGCATCCTTAAGCAGTTCGTGTAAGAGGTTTTCTAATTTGACGCAACTCGTTAACACTGATGTGCATGTCATTCAGAATTTGTTGATAACTTTTCATTGAATGATCTGACAAAGCATCTCCTAATCCAAAGTCGTTTTTAATATAAACGCGAGGAGGGTTGAATAATACATGCCCCCAGTTGTCAAAGTATATTAAATCCTGGTTAGCGTCTGGGGCATAACCAATCTTAGGCATGCGAGCAACAACGTCGCTTCCAGAAACGTAAGATATTTGATCCTTGTGATTTATGCTTTTCTTTGAACCACGCACAAACACATTAGGTTTTCCAAACGTAACCAAAGATACATCATCAAAATCTCTACAAGCCCAGGCTGATAGCTCTGCCAATGCCCCACCTAAAGAATGACCAATAAATACGGTTTTTTTATTTGGGCTTAGGCATTTTTTAATTCGTTTCCACACTGACTTATGCGCCGCGGAGAATCCTGCATGACTCCATCGCTTGTTGTAGTAAGCAGGAATTGCAGTTAAGTTAAACACCCAATCTGCAAAAGAGTTAGTTCCTCTAAAGACAACGTAGTTGCATTCCGGGGTAAACTTTATAAAAGCAACTGTAGACGTAAAACGATTCTCTATCTTCATAGAGGAAGGTATGTTGTCTTGATAAGCATCTAGTGCCAGTTGAGCGTACAGCTTTTCCATACTTACCCTATAAACCTAACTGCTGCGCCAATTGCTGCGGCTACAACTAGCCAGACTATTCTTTCGGCTGACTTACCTTTGATAACGCTTTCGGATAAACGGTCTACCTTCTCGTCCATCGCGTCTACTTTTGACTCAATATGCGACTGCCGATTAAACACAGTAACAAGTCTTTCCTCAACACGCGCCAATGACACGATAGCTTCTTGGAGTGTGTCAATCTTCTTCTCTACTCTGCTCAATCGGTCTTCCACTTTACTCTCCTACAGCGTTAAATCAGGAGTCTTAACAGAGTCCCGTAATTGGTATACATGGCGTATAGCTTCTCCGCCATCGCGGTGAAATACTATTTGAGTCATAACACTTGACGCTCCGTAACCTGCTCCTGCATGCCAGGAATCGGGTGGTGCTAATGTTCCAAAGGTTTCTACAAATACGCCGTTATCAGTCTCTAGGACGTTTTGATGGTGGACATGACCGACTATCCACTTACGGTAGTTTGTAGATGACCACTGAGCAGGAAGCATCTTAGGAAGGATTGCTCCTAACTTAGCTGCTTTTACTTTGTCTCCGTGGTGTACTGCTATAAGATTCTGACCAAATTGTAAAGTATGAAAGAACCCATGTGGATCTAATATCTTTACCCGCTTTTCCTTTAAGTAGTAAAACTTTAAGATTAACGCGAGTGCGATAGCTGTATCTGAATCGTGGTTACCACGAGCCATTATAACAGTGACGTTCTGATGCTTTTCCAACATCTTATCTATGGCAAACATGAAGGTCTGCGCAGCTATCTCTAGCACTACTTCAATCCTGGTGTCTACGTCTAGCTTAGTCCCGGCAAAGGTTGTACCACTTGAACCATTGGCGTGGATAAAGTCTCCGACATTTACAAGCAATGATTGAGTTGACGCGGGAGAAGAATCGACTAGGTAATCGATTGCATCTAACATATCATTAGAAGCTATCTTAGTGTCGTAATCCCTGGACTTAGTTTCCCTCGCGTCTGCCCTCATGCCGAAGTGTGCGTCGCCTATTACTATGGTAGGCAGTAAGTCTTCAGCAAACTTCTTAGTCTTTGGTTTAGCCTTTGGCTTGTACTGCGGAAGACCTTTGGTAAGACCGTCAACAAAACCTTGCAGAGCCTTGTCTCGTTGTGCTTCGGTCATTGTCCTCTTGGTCTTCAGCCAAGCCTTGTTACCTTCATCGTCCTGAGTGTATATAGACCGACCAATTACTATCTCACCCTCAGGAACATGACGAGTCGCATCCCAGTTGTCAGAATATCCAGAAGACGCAGCAACGCTTTTAACATCAGCGACATGATGTCGCAATGTAGACGTAGAAATACCTAAACGATGGGCTGCTTCAGAACTATTTCGTCCGCAGTTTTCCCATACGTCTAGTATTTCTCTCTGCCTGTCTGTCTTGGCGTAGTCTACAAGACTCATTAAACAACCCTAACCTTGAGGTTATTCCCTGCCAAGGCTGTAATCCTTACCTTGTCCTGAGCAGGAGCATCAAAGTCATAGTCAGTTCCTAAGACCGCGCCTTTGTTCAACACGTTAGCATCGTAGTTAATTGCTACGCCGTCTGACGAAGGAACTGTAGTCCCTGATGTCATGTTGAAGACTATCGCTAGATCAAGATCGTTACCCAAGGCTATGTGGTTCGGGTCTGTAAC
>Ga0213868_10005835_pt1 | contig 10969 bp, 8 predicted proteins | sample PICome_9_FD_160087 | JGI IMG/M metagenome (GOLD analysis project Ga0213868, IMG submission 160087) | Coastal seawater microbial communities near Pivers Island, North Carolina, United States - PICO127 | ecosystem: Environmental > Aquatic > Marine > Coastal | place: USA: North Carolina | collected...
CGACTTCCCCGCGCTCACCGACAAGCTGCGCAACATCCAGGGTTCCTTCACCCTCAGCGGCGACGGCGTTTCCAACGCGCCGGATTCTAACATCGCTAGTGGCGGCTTCGGCACTAACGAAACACTCACTAACGAGGGCGAGCTGAACATTCTCGGGTTCTCCACCCGCCTCTTCACCGACAACTTGAAACAGACCGGCAGGAACGCCTTCACCCGCATCGGCGTTGGAGCCTTTCTCGACGCTAAGACGATCGACGTCGCCGGTGGCGATATCATCGTCGAGATCGGTTCCAGGCCCGCCCAGCTCCCTGGCACTGGGGTGATGCGCTTGCGCAGCGACCTCGGGGCTGATTTCCAGGGCGCTTTGGTGATCGATTTCAAAGACGAGCTCGCCACGGCCAATTCGACCGTCGATATCGGTGATACCTGGACCCTCATCGCCAACACCTCGGGGCCTGACATCAAAGGGATCGACAGCTTCACGTGGAAAGTCGACGGCGTGGAGGAACCCGAGGGATGGCTACCTGCGGGATCGGAGCTCATCCTGTTCGAGTTCCCGACCAATCACGGTCCGCGCGGTCTCGGATTGAGGGTGGCACCGATCGGTGGCGTCTTCTTCAACTATGACGGATGGGCGACCGCAGCCGGATTTGTTCCCGACTCGCCCGGCGGCTACCTGGCCGACCCGTTTCGACTCAATGGCAGCAACCTGGAATACAACGTGACGAAATTCCTCTACGGCATCGATGGCGGCAACAGCCCCGAGACTAGCCACAAGGTCTCCTTCGTAACCGGTGATGACGGCTATCGCTATGCCCAGCTCAGCTTCCGGCGTCCGTTCGGCGCCGATGCCGACTACGAGTTTTACGCCAGCCCGGATCTCAAGACCTGGGCCGTGGCACCGATGATCCTCACCCCGGGCGTCGCCACCTCGCCGGCACTGGGTGCGCTTGAGACGGTGACCCTGAAGTCGGTCTACCCGACGCCTGACGAGATGCTGTATTTCCGCATCGAAGCGAAGTTCAATCCGGACAATTTCGATCATGGCGAGATACCGAGCAAAGCCGTCCAGTGGGGAAGTGGGTTGAACAATTTCAACCAGTCTCTCGAGAACAACGTCTCCCCGAACCCCAGCTATGTCGTCGAAGCGGGAAAGGTGCTCTTTCTCCGCGTGCAGGGCAGCGCCGGTCCGGACTCGGGCATCTGGGGGGGCACGGCGTCGAACGGAACCGATCGTAATTTCATCTACCGCGACAGGACGGCCATCAAGTTGGCCGCCGTGCACGCGGGGCTGCTAGGTGACGGTGAATACGGTATCCTGAAGGTGACGTTTATCGAGGAGCAAGCGACGTCCTTCATCGGCTCAACTCAGAACGAAGGGACGCAGGACGAGATAGAAAGCTTAAACGTCAATCCGGATGGAGCGCCCTACAGCTACATGATCGAGTTCCATTCGGAAGATTAGCCTAGTGTAGGGCGACCAAGGTGGCTTTGCCCCAGCGTGAATGGCCTTCCGTGCCGACTCGTTTGGCATTCCACGGCATCATCTGTTTCGAGGTAGTCTAACAAACGACTCGTCCCCCAAGCCCAAGCCCAAGCCCAAGCGCGCAAAGCGCCCCAGTCGTCTGGCTTGTGCTACTCGGGGAGAACCGTGTTTGCGTGTCGGGCGACGTTTCGTCGCTGGCACCTATTGGGAACTGTCTTCCCTTGCCTCCCAGATCCCGGCCGGATCTTATAGCGCTAACTCGTTCTGTTAGGGCTCTGACTTGCTCCGATTCTCCTTTTCGATCCGCGACTGTCAATCGTCACATTTTTGTAAGTGGGCAATCCCCGCGAACGAAAGGGGCAATCGCGGCGAAGTCCTAGAGCGATCTGCGGGCGACAATCTTTGATCGCAGAGCGACTACCATCAATGAGCAACTCTAGCCAGCCCTACGCCTCAAGCCGCGCAATCTTAGTCGCTACGATCCTGGCGATGTCCTTTCTTGCCTCCTGCCAAACGCTACCGGTGTCTGACGACGCAGCCGACATCAGCAAGGTCTTGAAACTTGATGCGATCACTTTCGCAGCGGATCCCGGGAAGGTCTATGTCCCGCTCAACGAGGCTATCGAGTATCTCGGATTGGTTAAAGAGATCGATGCCGAAGAAGGAGCCGTGCGGATCAACAAGCAGACGTTCGCCGGCAGCTCTTTCCACCTTCTAACCGATGGCACGAAACTGGTCACCCTCACAGATCTCTTGAGGGCAGGTGCATCTGTTGATCGAAACGAAGACTCGAAGCAAGTCACGCTGAAGCTGCGGCGCAAGCAGTTCATTGCTGTGGTTGGGGCCAAGAGTGCAGAGATCAGTTTGGCCCGTCAGCGCCTTAGGGCCTGGCAAGGCGCGCGTCTTGTCCTTGATTGTCGCGTTAGTTCGGGGCGTGGCGCGCGTACTCCTTCGGGTCATTTCCGGGCAGGCCCCTACAAGGCACGCCGCCACTACTCCAGCTTGTACAACAATGCTCCCATGCCCTGGAGCGTCCAAGTCACCGGAAACATCTTTATCCACGGATTTAGCTCGGTTCCCAACTACCCTGCCTCTCATGGTTGCATCCGAGTTCCCCTGGATGAGGGAAATCCGGCGAAGTTCTTCTATGAATGGGTGGACAAGGGAACCCCCATCACAGTCACGAAAGAATGAGCGCCCTTTGAACAGATTAAACCATGACTACATACCAACCCATTACCTCTATTTGATCTATGTCCTGGTCCTTTCGCCTCGGAAAATTCTTCGGCACCGACGTGTACATACATTTCACATTTGTGCTGTTGCTCGGTTTCATTGGCCTTAGCCACTGGATGCAAACGCGTGAAGTGCTTGAGGCTGTCATAGGCGTTGCCTTCTTCGCGGCATTGTTTGGATGTGTGTTATTGCACGAATTCGGCCATGTGCTTACTGCCCGTAAATATGGCGTTCAAACGCGTGATATCACGCTCCTACCCATTGGTGGCGTGGCGCGCTTGGAGCGTATGCCTGAGAAGCCTATTCAGGAATTCTGGGTGGCACTGGCGGGGCCCGCTGTAAACGTGGTCATCGCAGGCTTGCTGGCAGTTTACCTCATCGCCACATCCTCCATGGAACCGCTCGGAAACCTCAGCCTCGTCGGGGGTTCCTTTCTAAACCGACTGCTGGTGGTCAATGTGATGATCGTGGTTTTCAACCTGCTGCCAGCATTTCCCATGGATGGCGGACGGGTGCTACGCGCACTATTAGCCATGCGTATGGACTACTCGCGGGCAACGCACATCGCCGCTCGACTAGGCCAGTTCATGGCGATCGTGTTCGCCTTCGTCGGATTGTTCTGGAATCCCTTCCTCGTCTTTATCGCATTGTTTGTCTGGATCGGGGCGGCGCAGGAATCTGGAATGGTGCAGATGAAGTCTGCCCTCAGCGGCCTGCCGATGAAGCGTCTAATGATTACCGACTATCGCAGCCTTGCTCCCACCGATCCACTTTCCAGCGCGGTTGATCACATCCTCGCTGGCTTCCAACAAGATTTCCCTGTCATTGATGCGGACGGAACACTCGTAGGGATGCTGACTCGCGCAGATTTGATTACCGCCCTCGCTGAACATGGGCAAGAAAGAATGGTGAGCGAAGTGATGCAGCGCGAGTTCCAAACTGCCGATCCTCATGACATGGCGGAGAACGTGATGGAAAGATTACACGAGTGCCAATGCCGTTCCCTGCCAGTGTTACAGGACAATCGATTGATTGGCATCCTGACAGCTGAGAACCTCGGTGAGTTCCTGATGATTCAGACAGCTCTCCACAGAAAACCGGCACCCGAAGTTGCGGTCTGAATGATGGAGATCAGGGAGTGATGAGCACTTTGAGCACGCCGTCTTCTCTATTTCCGAAGACCTCGTAACCTTGCTTGATGTCGGCCAATGAAAAGCGATGTGTCACTAGCATTGAGGGATCAAATCGACCTGATTGCACCACATTAATAAGCCGCCGCATGCGTTCCTTTCCCCCGGGGCATAACGTCGTCACAATTCGGTGGTCACCCAATCCTGCCGCATAGGCCTCGTAGGGGATTTCAAGCTTTCCTGAATAGACACCGAGGCTGGACAGCGTGCCACCTGGGCGCAAACACCGGAGGCATGCTTCAAAGGTTTCCTGCGTTCCGAGCGCTTCAATGGCGACGTCCACACCTCCGCCAGTCAACTTCATAACCTCCTCCACGACGTTGCACTCTCGATAGTTGAGGGTGACATCAGCACCCATCTTGCGAGACATCTCTAAGCGGGTCTCGTCCCCATCGACGCCAATGATGAGTGTGGCTCCCATCAATTTGGCACCTACAGTGGCGCACAGACCAATGGGGCCTTGCGCAAACACAACCACCGTATCCCCAATCTTGATGCGCCCGCTCTCCGCCCCACCGAATCCCGTGGAAGCAATGTCGGCTAGCAACACCACTTGTTCATCGGTGACTTCGTCAGGGATTTTTGCAAGGTTAGCCTGCGCATACGGCACTAGCAAATACTCGGCCTGGGCTCCATTGATCGTGTTGCCAAAGCGCCATCCTCCCATGGCCTCGCAGCCAAAGCCGTGGCCGCACTGCGAGTGCTGGCCTGAGAGGCAGGCTCGACACTGACCACAGGGCGTGATCGCCCCTACGAGCACTCTGTCTCCGATACTGTAGCCGGTGACGCCGGCTCCAAGTTCTTCAATGACTCCCACCGGCTCGTGTCCGATGATGAGTCCCGGTTTCACAGGATACTCGCCGCGCACGATGTGGAGGTCGGTTCCGCAGATCGTCGTGGCGGTAATTCGTATGACTGCCTCTCCGGGTCCTGCAGACGGCTTGGGGACAGAGTCAACGCGGATGTCGTTCACGCCGTGAAACACGGTGGCTTGCATGGTATTCATAGGAGGTTGGGGCTGGTTGAAAGCATTGAATTACCTAACCAGAGGCTGGACTAGTTACTCCGCAGCAATTGCCCAATTCTGACCTGATCTATTCACGCTTATGAGCAATTGTTATGGTAGCCACTCGGAACACATTTGCCGGGGTAAACTTGATTTTAATGCACCTATTCTCCAGACTTTCGGACTTTTTCCGTATCCGGTTTTATATCATACCTTCTCATTTCGGCGATCTGCCTGAGCGCGGCGATGACAATGGCGTTGTCGAAATAGGCACGGAGTAGAGCCTGCCTCCTTTTCGTTCCTGGAACATCGCCTTTCACATCTGAGGATATCTGGTGCATGGTGGTCGATGGCTAAGAGGCGACGGAAAGGAGAGTGATTTGAGCACTTCTGCGATCCGGCGCTCCTAATGTTGCTTCCTTCTCAACCTCTTTGACGCCGCAGCGGAACTTGGTTGGGGGTTCGCCGACATACCGGGAGAACATCCGGTTAAACTGCGATAGAGAGTTGAAGCCAACATCAAGCGCGATCTCACTAATCGAATGCGAAGAATTCAATAGAATCAGTTTCGCCTTCTCAATCCGCACCCGTCCGATGAACTCCGTTAGAGTCATTCCGGTCGCCTTCTTAAAGCATTTACATAAGTAGAAGGTGCTGACACCTGATTGGAAAGCCATCTGGCCCAGAGACAGGTTCTCCGCAAAGTTCTCGACGATGAATCGTTTTGTTTTTGTCACGGCTGCTGGCTCCTCATTTTGCCTCATGATTACTAGTCGATTGATGTGACCTTCCAGTTGATGGGCGAATAGATCAACTAACTCAACGATACCGGCGTAGCGATTGAGCGGCATGACCGTGGCCTCGAAGTAGGCCTCTTTCAGCCGAGTCATGTCGTAGAGACCGCGCTTTTCAGAGAGGCGCGCCACGGCTTGCTTGAAACCTGCCTCGGTCGGCTGGCTTTGCCGAGCCTGCCCCAGCCTCAAATACCCTACGGTTACTTTGTTGTTACGGATGGGAATGGCGGATTCCAGCATGCCACCGATAGTGGTGGTTGTTACCGCCCCGCCGTTCACTTGTGCCTCTGTTTCTACGATAGCATTCGCGATTTCCCACGATTGTCCGGCTCCTTCCCGCAGCTGTCGGCAGAAATCGCTCTCGTTCTCGTGTCCTTCGTAAGGTAACCGGTGCGCTTCATTGGCAGGGACGAAGTCGAGAGGCAATCCGATTCCGGCGGCAAAGGCGTTTTGATAGTTCCTGAAGAAATCGCTTCGAAGAACTCGATCTGCAATGGTGTCATTCATGGTTAGTCTTTCTTTTTTCTTTGGCTAGTGTCGGCTGACTGCCGCTTCGTTAATGATATTGACGATCGTCTCCTCTATCTCCTCCGCCACCTGCTGCAGTTGCGGCGTATCGAACCTTGAAAGTAGTATGGTGGGTTTGAGAGTAGATAGAACGGTCTTCCCATCCTCGCGGTAGATCGAAATGCGGCAGGGCAGTGCGGCGGAGACGCTCATGTCGAGGTCTAGCACGCGTTTCGCCTGCTCTGGCTGACAGATTTCGAAAATCTGACAATCGTGGCCAAACTCGATGCCCTTTTTCGCCATGGTTTCCTTGAGATTGTAAACATGCATGACCCCAAACTCATTCGCTTTGACCGCGACACGCAGGGCGGTGGCCGTATCGGTGATGGTCTTGGGAGTTGTTACGGTGATGAGAGAGTTCATATAGCAAGATGTTAGGATTTCTCAGGGGCGTTGGCTATTAGGGCTGCGAGCAGTTCGTCTAGCGATATGCTGACAATGGCAGAAGCCTTATCACTCATCGCATAGGGCAGGATCAGAGTGCGTCCGTGAACAAGTGAGCCACAGCTATAGACGACGTTCGGGACGTAGCCTTCGCGTTCGATGCCTTCGGGCGATAGCAACGGCTCTCGCAGGCGACCAATGACTTTCGTTGGGTCGTGCAAGTCTAGCAGTGCTGCGCCAATGCAGTACTTCCTCATGGGTCCGACGCCGTGCGTGATGAACAGCCAACCAGCGTCAGTCTCGATCGGCGAGCCACAGTTACCGATCTTCACCGACTCCCACATCTCACACGGACGCAGGATAATCTGTGGGTCACTCCAGTGATGCGGACTATCGGAGAACATGATAAATAGATTCTCGTCGTCCTGGCGAGAGAGCATCGCATAATGGCCGTTGATGAGGCGCGGAAACAGAGCCATGCCCTTGTTCTGCACGCCGCTGCCATTGAGCATTTGAATCCGGAAGTGCAGGAAGTCCTCGGTTTCGATGAGCTGCGAGACGATCGTGCTTCCGTTATAGGCCGTGTAAGTGGCGTAATACATCACCGCTTCGTCGTCGCCGACGAAGCGGACAAATCGCGCGTCCTCAATGCCACTGCTTTCATTGATCGAAACCGGAAAGATGATGCGCTCGTTCATCTCGAGCTTGGGGGAGAAGCGCAGTTCGTAGTTGGAGTCGGCGACCCACTGGATACAATCGAGAGTACGACGAAGGCTCGAGGTGGCAGGTCGAGTTTCCCGCCTGATGGTGTGGACACTTTTGTCTAACTCGTTACGTGTAAAGTCCTCGCCCAGCGGAGCCATGACTGCAGAGGCGTGACTATCGTTTAGATCCAACTCGTGCAGTTTTGTTAGGAAGCGTCTCTTTCGGTAGCTGGGATCTGGAACGATCTCTGGTACCGTGACGAAACGTGAAATAGGCAGGATATCGATGTGCCCTTTCGCCGAGATCGTGCCGACCCGGAACTCGATGGATGAGATGTGGCCTTCACCGGTTGCACGTAGGCTCATGATGAAACGAAGACCACCGTCGGGCACATCGCTCTGGTCGGGGTGTGGCACGATGGACGGATTGAACAATGCCGCCGATTCGAGTGCGTATTCACCGGAGAACAAGGCACCGATCAATAGCCGCCTCTCATTGGAAAGAGATCGGTGGGTGAAGACATGCGCCTTCATCTTGTCATAGTGAGAGAGAAGGACACTTTCGATATCGAAGTGTCGCCCGTGGAACTCCTCTCGGACAGCATTCAGCTCCACGGTGACTTCCTCCTCGGTGAGTGCTAGCGCGCGACCAATGATCGTCGTGATGCAATGGTCATCACCCGGCACGAATTGTCGGACAATGACACGCGTACTTTCGGGCTGGAGCGTCAGTTCATGACGGCGGAGGGGAATGCTCATGATAGTGGCATGGGGCGCGGAGTGATCCAATGTTCGGCACAATTCATTTCAGCGAGTGCTAGTTGGAAGGCGAGAGTGGACTCGGCTCCTTGGTTTTCGCTTACGCCGTCTTCGTGCAGACCATCGCTGCAACCGCCTGTGTTAAAGTCGTAGAGCGGAAGACCGAGATCATTACGGCCGAGAAACCACTCAAAGGCGCGCTTCGCTTCGCGTGGCCACACGGGATCATGCGTGATGCGAAAGGCTTGGTGGCATGCGGAAACCATCGCTTGAGCTTCGACTGGTTGTTGGTCGAACACCGCTCGGATTCCCTCGCGCTGGTAGAAACCGTTGCTACCGATCGGTCGGAAGCATCCAGAATGCCCCTCCTGAATCGATACGAGCCAACGCAGGGACTTCAGGCCAATTTGCAGCGTCTCGCCTTGTGGCTTCCATTTGCCATCAAGGATGAGCGCCTGACAGATGCGCGCATTGTCGTAGGTCACGTAGGGTTCGAGCCAAGGCCACTCTTCCGTGGAACAGGCGTGCCAGAGACTGACAAGTTTCTCAGTTAGGGTCTCACGCATCGCATTGATCCAGCTGCGGTTCTCGAATTGCCGAAGGTATTCGTGAATCCCAAGTAAGGCGAAGCTCCATGCACGCGGCGAGGTGAAGCTTTCGGCCGCAGGTAGTCCCTGTTCGAAGAGCTGTGCGGCCAGCCTGCGGTGGCCGTCATTGTGCGGACGTCCAGCGCCTGTCCCCGTCGCCCAAAGCGCACGGGCATGGCTGTCTTCACTACCAGCGTCCTCCAGCCACTGCCGCCCATGACTCATAAAGTTACGGAAACGTCCGCTGTCGTAATCGAGTGCGGCTGCTAGAAAGGCCAGATAGGTGGTCGCGAACTGGCTCATCTTTCTACTCGGAGGCTGACCTTCAATTTCCTCAAGCAAGCAGCAGAGGATAAAGGCGCGTGCGTTGTCATCGGTGCAGTAGCCTTCATGGAAGTTGGGCACGTCGAAGATCGCGTGTTGGAAGATGCCCGTGGCATCGCTCATACGCTCGACGTGATCGAGCCGCAGCGGCGGCAAGGCGTATGGCCTACTGTCGAGTGTCCAGCCAGCGAACGCCTCGCGCGGCATCGCTCTGCGATCCGCACGAGCGTGTTGAAAGGACTCCAGATAGCGCTTTGCGACGGCAGGCCAGACCATTTCCCGACCTAACGCATAGGCGTCGCTGCGCATCCGATTCATGCGCTCGGGGTCACTGAGCAACTCGTTGACGCCCTCAGCAATCGCTTTGGGATCATGAAAGGGAACGAGCACGCCACGATCCTCCGCAAGCAGCTCCTGCGCATGCCAGTATGGGGTCGACACCACCGCTTTTCCCGCACCAAACACATAGGCGAGCGAACCCGAGGTGATCTGCGCTTCCTGAAGGTAGGGGGTCAAATAGATGTCCGTGGCGCCGATGAACTCCTTAAGATCTTCGAGCGACACGAAGCGGTTGTAGAAGATGACATTCTCTTTAACACCGAGATCTTCGGCCAAACGTTCGAGCCCTAACCGATAGCGTTCACCCTCTTGCTGCACCAAGTGCGGGTGTGTCGCTCCTAGGATGAGGTAGACAGTTTGTGGGTTCTCCCGCACGATTTCAGGCAGAGCTTGAATCGCGTGCTCAATGCCTTTGCCAGGCCCGATCAGGCCAAAGGTGAGCAGAACCTGCCGCCCCTCCACACCGAGCTGTGCTTTGAAGCAGCTCGGTTCCTCGAATGGCACGTCCGGGATGCCGTGGGGAATGATGTCGATCTTCGCTGCGGACACACCGTAGGTCTTACGCAGGATTTCCTCGCCTTTGTTAGCCATGACGACAAGCCGGTCGCTGAGACGAACCACTTCATCGAGCACCTGGCGTTGTGCCGCACTGGGTTTTTCCAGAATGGTGTGCAGCGTTGTGACTATCGGCATGCGCACCTCTTTCATTAGTGCAAGTAAGTGGCTGCCAGCGGGGCCACCGTAGATGCCGAATTCGTGCTGTACGCAGAGGACATCAGCATTATTGAAGTTCAGGTAATCAGCTGCCCGGCGATAGGAATCGAGATCCTTCTCTTGAAGTTCAAGACGAACACGGGATGGATAATCGTAGCCCTCGACTCTATCGTTGACTGCACCGACAAAACAATCAGCATCGGGCAACGTCCCTGCTACCGCCTCGCAGATATCCTGGGTAAAGGTGGCGATCCCGCAGAGTCTTGGCACGTAGCCGCCTAAAAAGGCAATGCGCTGGGGTAGTGAAGAAGCAGTCGACGCCATGTTAGGAGGTAGCGCCGTGTCGTGCTGGTTTAATATGTTTCATGTGGACACCCTAGGACGACCGGTATTTCAGCTCAATGGGGTGAAACCCTACCAGCAGGCTGAATCGTTCTTCAGGGAGCGAGCGATGTGCGCTCTGTCCTGGCTGCCGGTAGTCGGGCACGAATTGCTCCCAGAGTCGATAGCTCATCTTGGCGCGTGATGCGAGGCAATCGATGCGTAGCGTCAAGTTCAGGCGCGGCGACAAGTCTTAGGTGGAAACGCTAGCCTCATGGATGAAGCAACTCTCACTACCAGAACGCTATCCCGGAGAGCCTGAGAAAGTGAATATAATACAAACGCACATCTCTGTCGTTTGCATCGCCGGGGACGATGTCTACAAGCTCAAGAAGCCGGTCAAACTCCCCTTCCTCGATTTCTCAACCCGCGCTCTAACCCGCATTTCTCATAGGCATCTATCAATAAGGCGAAAATGGGTGTTACGAGCGATGGTCAGACATGGATGGGATGAGCAAGGCACCACCGTGAAGCTGAGAGCTGGATTTCGTGGCATTG
>Ga0213868_10005838_pt1 | contig 10966 bp, 8 predicted proteins | sample PICome_9_FD_160087 | JGI IMG/M metagenome (GOLD analysis project Ga0213868, IMG submission 160087) | Coastal seawater microbial communities near Pivers Island, North Carolina, United States - PICO127 | ecosystem: Environmental > Aquatic > Marine > Coastal | place: USA: North Carolina | collected...
AGCGCGATGGGAATGGTGCTCGCAGGATTCTATGGACTCGGCATTTGCATGACCACTATGATCCAAAATATGGCGATGGGAAACAAGTCTGGCCTGGACAAGTTTTTCTTCGGTCAGGCTGCCGCTTTCTCAAGTGGAGACATCCAACTGCTGGGTATCATTTCTATACTTACAGTCGTGTTGGTTCTACTATTCTATAAGGAGTTTTTAGCCATAAGCTTCGATACAGGTTTCGCACAGGCCATTGGGATGCCCGTCCAAGTATTGCACTACGCACTGATGGCATTGCTAACGTTCGCGGTTGTCGTATCGCTTCAAGCAGTCGGAGTCGTACTCGTTTCTGCATTACTGATAACTCCAGCCGCAGCCGCTTTCCTCTTAACCGATCGAATGCATTGGATGCTGATTCTCGCCGCGGGATTTGGAATGCTCTCGGGCGTTCTAGGTGCCTTCATTTCCTACCTATCGAACAACTTGCCAACAGGGCCTCTCATCGTCCTCGGGGCAACGCTCATTTTCGTCCTCGCTCTTTTCTTTGGTCCACGGCACGGATTCCTCACCAAGACATTACGGCGAAAAAGACAAAGGCAGCGTATTGCATTGGAGAATACACTCAAATCCGTATTCTACCTTTGTGAAAATTCCGACTTCGAGCGTAGGGAGTTCGTGGTTGCCGAACTGGCTGTCGAACGAAATTCAAACTTGCCCACAACGGAAAGGGAAATCTGCAATCTCGTGAAAGCAGATATGGCTGAGTGGATCGTCGATTCGAATACCCCTTCGATGAGCGGTCAGACCCGATTCAGACTATCCAAAGAAGGCTGGTATCGCGCCTGCGAAATCGTCCGCAACCATCGACTTTGGGAACTTTACTTGACCAATGCCGCTAGCTACGAGAGCGACCACGTTCATGACGACGCGGAAGAGATCGAACACCTCATCGGCGAGAGTATCGTCAAACGCCTAGAAGACCGACTCGAAAATCCGATCCACGATCCCCACGGACGTCTCATTCCGAGAAGGGATCAGGTAATTGCTTAAAGTGATTCAATGACAGAATGCTTCACCGTCGAATCCATTAGAGGGCTGCTTTCGCTGCAGACCCAACGCAATCGTATCGACTACTTAGGGATTAGCAGCCCTACCGTTGCTACCTTAAACTGCCTCGGGCTTACCGCGGGAATACCTTATTTTTTAAACCTTCAGCTTTAGACTGTGCGCGAACAATTTTTCCCAGCCTTTGATTGGCACACAGTCTTTATTCAGCCCTGGAGCGAGTACGCGGTAAATTCGTTTTGGATTGTTCTAATGGGATTCCTTGTAGCCGGAACCTGTGGTCTTGTTGGCTGTTTCGTAATTCTCCGACGCATGGCACTTGTGGGGGATGCCATTAGTCATAGTATTTTGCCAGGCATTACGCTGGCTTTCCTCCTCACCAATTCACGGGATACCCTACCAATGATGCTAGGTGCGGTCGCGGCTGGCGTGGTTACAGTCGCTCTAATCGAGGCGATTCGCTACACTTCTCGAATTAAACCAGACGCTGCTATCGGAATCGTATTCTCCAGTCTCTTCGCAGTAGGAGTCATACTCATTTCGGTTTTCGCAGACGAAGTGGATTTAGATGCTGAATGCGTTTTGTATGGAGAACTTGGATTCATTCCACTTCAGGATATTGCCTATCTCGGTGAAATCGTAATTGGGCCCGAACCGGTTGTCCGAATGGCGATTATTGCCCTAATAGCGATCGTCCTTCTATTTGCCTTCTTCAAGGAGATGATCGTCACTTCATTCGATTCCGGTCTTGCCGCATCTCTGGGGATCAATCCCACTCGCTATCAGTACGGACTCACGCTTTTTCTATCCATTGTGATCGTGAGCTCATTCGAATCAGTTGGAGTGGTACTCGTAATTGCGATGATCATCTTTCCCGGGGCCACCGCGTTGATGCTCACAGACCGACTTCCCATCGCCCTCGCACTTTCCACCGTAATTTCTGGAGCTTACTCGTTACTCGGATTTCACCTGGCCACTTGGCTAAACGCTTCGATTGCCGGCGGCATGACGGTAATCGCGGGAATCGTTTTTGGGATTGTTTGGGCATTCGCACCCCAGCGAGGTTTAATCGCTACCTTCGTCCGAAATAGGCAGATTGTGGAGGAGTCAGCTCTAAATTTGAGCCTAGAAGAGAAGTAGGCTAGCCTTCTCAACTTCACCCCCTCAATCATTCGGGCATCGTGTCAGTTCCCTCATGAACACATCCTTAAACCCCTCATTCCCAAAAATACGAAAAAAGTATTCCTCGTCGCTCGCTATCTCCTCGGCGTATTCGGATTCGTATTCGGCCTCAACAAGTTCATCGGCTTTATGGAGTTTCCTGCTTTTGAAGGATTCACTGCCCAATACATGGCCGTAATCGGGGGTTCATACATCCTTATAACAATGGGGGCGATCTATATCCTATCCGCTATTATTCTAATGACGGGCAAAGCCGTTGGGTTGGCCACTGTATTACTTGCCCCGATCGCCTATAAAGCATTCATGATTCATCTTACACTAGATCCCTCCAACACAGCGGGAGCACTTGTTTTTGTAGCGCTGATTGTCGCCGTTATGATTGGGAACAAGGAGAAATATTCGGGACTACTGAAATAGTTTTCTAAACCCTACATTATCACCACGCCCTAGTGCTATCCGCCACCCAGTGCGTGGCTATCCGGCCATAACTGAATCGACTATTGGCCCGCGTGCATCTTAGCGATGAATGAGTTCGCCTCTTCCACCGATTGAGACATTTGTTGTATCAAAGCGTCCACCTCACTACGCATTGCGAGAGTGTCTCGTTTTTGGCCGCGATTGCCTGCGCATTCAGATTGTGTTTTAGAAATAACGTCTGGTCCCGAAATGCGTCGAGCACTGAGTCCATTTTCTCAGCAACCCCTTCCATCGCGCCGATCAACTTCAAATCCAAAATCTTGGTTTGATTCATCTGATCTTGGCTGCTTTGTCCCAGGTCCTGATTAGTGTATTGCCCCAACTTGGATTCCCATTCCTTGAAGAGCGCTTTCGAAAAGCCTCTGATCGAATCGATACGATCCCACACTGCTTTCGCCCGTTTCTCGCTCCATTCAAAGGAATCCTGTAAGCGCTCATAGGCCGTTTTCAAATCCCCTAGTTCCACATTGGATACGGCGACAAACTCTTCGAACATGCTGGCAAACTGTGCTTTCGCATCCTCTTGAGCTTCCTTCCCCTCCTCTACTCTTTCAACTAGGATATCACAGTATGCGTACCCATTTTCTCCATCGCTCCATAGTACATAGACTGACAACCCGTCGCCAATAAGAGGCCTACAACGAATAGCGGGAGGGATGCTTGAGACGCAAAACAACGGTGTTTCATGGCAATTCTTACGAGGCTAGTTAATTGGATTTTGAAACCTAAACTTTTCTGCGGGTGAGGGAACTTCCGATTGTTCTGCGAGTTCCGCTAGTTCCCGCACCAATTCAGGATGCCGAGAAGCGACATTTCGCGATTCACTGATGTCGATAGAAAGATCATACAATTCCCACTTAGCGTTTGGATCCTTGTCCACGTTGTATTTCACGAGTTTCCAATCCCCTTTTCGTATCGCAACCCGGCCGCCCCTTTCATGGAAAGCCCAATACAAATGCGAGTGCTTCCGCTGCTCCCCCGACTGAAGGAGGGTGGGCGCAAAGGAAATGCCGTCGATTCCCTCTGGAGTCTCGGTTTCGGTTAAATCGCAAACCGTGGGTAGCACATCCCAAAAAGCGGAAACATGTCTTGTTTTTGCTCCAGCCGCAATTTTTCCGGGCCAACGTGCCAGCATCGGTACGCGAATACCCCCCTCATAAAGATCCCGCTTGAGACCTTTGTAAGGACCGTTGCTGTTGAAGAAATCTGGGTCCGCCCCTCCTTCGCTATGCGCCCCGTTGTCCGATGTGAATATAACCAAGGTATTTTTCTCAATTCCAAGATTGCCAAGTTTATCCAGAATTTGCCCCACATGGTCGTCCAGCATCGTAATCATGCCCGCAAACGCCGCATGGCTCTCAGCTTGCGTGCCGTATCCACCCACTCGATAATTGGGTCCATCATCTGTTCCTTCGTAGTGTTTCTCCGGCAGGAGCTTCCCTCTAAAACGGGACATATATCGCTCAGGAACGAACAGTTCCGCGTGGGGGATGACGTGTGGAACGAAACAGAAAAAAGGCTTGTCCTTGTTCTCTTCGATGAAGTCGAGTGTCTTTTCCTGTATGAGCTCCGGAGCGTATACGCCTTCATGCGTACCCTCATTGGCTTCTAGCATAAGGCGCTCGTCATTGTCCCAAAGGTGGTAAGGGTAATAGTTGTGGGCGATACGTTGGCAGTTGTATCCAAAAAATACGTCAAACCCTTGATTTACAGGATCACCCTCCGAGCCAGGAAATCCTAGCCCCCACTTTCCAAAGGCTCCCGTTACATACCCCTCATCTTTGAGAATCTCTGCGATCGTCACCGATTCCGCCGGCAACGCCATTTGTCCCTCAGGCTGCACTTCAAAGTTGCCGCGAATCGGCGTGCGGCCCGTGTGTAATCCAGTCATCAAAGACGAGCGGGAGGGGGCGCATACAGTACTGCCCGAATAGTGCTGCATAAACTGGATTCCCTCCTTCGCAATTCTGTCAATGTTTGGGGTTTCAAAATGCTTCTGGCCATAAAGGCTCAGATCCCCCCAACCCAAATCATCCGCCAGAATGTAGACGATGTTGGGCCGGTCTCCGGCTTGAACGCTTCCCACGAAACCAAAAAACACGGAAGCAATAAGACTAATCAAAAAGAAACGTCGCATAGGATGTAAGTGATGAAGAAGGGCAATCTAGAAGCCTCCTCAAGAAAGTTGCAAGGGTTGCTTGTCCAAATCTCTTCAGTCCTCTAGAAGGTTGTTACTAGTAACTAAGCGTCCCAATTAGCCGCTCCAGAAATTCGATTGCCCCTCAATCATTCATCGAAGATACATCACCCCCGCAATTTCGACTAGATCCCACTGACCCTATTTTTTTAATTTTATGCCCATGAGAACCCTAACAAATCAGATCCTTCTAATGGCCACAGCGTCATTGGCGATTGCCGTGACCGATGTCGCTCAGGCAGCCGATTCGCCTTCCAAGCCAAACTTTCTCTTTATTCTGATCGACGATCTCGGATGGCCGGATCTTGGATGCTATGGAAGCGACTTCTACGAGACGCCGCGAATCGACGCGCTGGCCACGTCAGGAGTGCGTTTCACCAATGCCTATTCCGCCTCCCCCGTTTGCTCTCCCACTAGAGCCGCCATCATGACCGGCCAATACCCTTCCAGAGTCGACATCACCGATTGGATTCCCGGAGCGGTCGCAAAAAATCCCAAGCTAATCGCTCCTGAAGATCGAGACAACTTGGACCTGAAAGAAACCACTATGGCCGAGGCATTCAAAAAGAAAGGCTACGAGACCTTTTACGCTGGCAAATGGCACCTTGGAGACGAAGGCCACTTCCCCGAAGATCAAGGCTTCGATTTCAATAAAGGAGGCCACCACAAGGGCAGCCCCCCCGGAGGTTACTACGCTCCTTTTAACAACCCACGACTTGAGGATAAACCGGACGATCATTACCTGACGGACCGCCTCGCGGACGAGTCGATCGAGTTCCTCGACTATCGCGACGCCTCCAAGCCATTTCTTCTCTATTTGTCGTTCTACACGGTACACACCCCCATACAAGGTGCCGATAAGTACGACGCCTATTTTACAGAAAAAGCTAAAACGCTGACCGGGTCCTCTGACCCCATTGTGGAGCGAGACGGTAAAACACGCTCTCGACAAAATGATCCAAAATACGCCGCTATGGCAAAGTCGATGGATGAAAATATTGGCCGCATCCTGGACGCGCTTCACGCCAAAGGTCTCGATGACAACACAGTGATCATTTTCACATCTGACAACGGTGGTCTTGCCACGAAAGCGACCCCAGGGCCCACCTCAGTTTTACCGTTGCGAGCCGGGAAAGGATGGTGCTACGAAGGCGGGATACGGGTTCCACTGATCATTCGGGCTCCCGGAGTTAGCAAGGCAGGTCTTGTCTCTCACGTTCCGGCAATTAGTATGGATTATTTCCCTACAATGCTTGAGCTAGCGGGCTTTAAATTAATGCCCAAACTACACAAGGATGGGGTCAGCTTGGTCAACCCGATTCAAGGCAAGACCTTGGAGCGGGACACTCTATATTGGCACTACCCTCACTACCACGGGTCCATGTGGAAGCCTGGAGCCGCGATTCGAGTGGGAAACTGGAAAGCAGTCCAGTTTTATCATTACGGAGAGGCTGAACTCTACGATTTGAGCAATGACATTGGAGAACAGAACAATCTCGCCAAATCTCATCCTGAGAAGCTGGAAGCGCTATTGGCCAAGCTCGCTTCTATTCAGAAAAAAACCTCGGCCCGGATCCCGACTCCAAATCCCGCTTACAATGGAAACTAGGATCTTACAAAAGCAGAGTCGACTTGATGCCATCACCATCTTGGCAAGGTCTTAGCCCTAGTCAGCCACACAAATCTTATCTCAAAAAAATGGCCCTACGAAACAGGCGAAACCCAACCCGATGAAATCCACTTTACTCTATTTCTTTTCCACGATTCTTGCGATTGCCTCGCTCTCCGCCTCCTATCCGGATCAGCCGATTAAGATTATTGTACCTACCGCAGCGGGAGGTGGCCATGATACGATGGCCCGCATCTTCCAGCGGGCGATACAAGAGGAATCGATATTGCCGGAAAAAATGGTTATCGTAAACATACATGGGGCCGGTGGCGCTGTGGGAACGCGAAAGATTAAAGATTCCCCAAATGATGGATACACAATCGGTATCTGGAATCCAAATGCCCTGATTTCAGCCAAGCTCATGGGCATAACCAATTACGACCACAGCGACTACGAGATCATTGCCATGACAGGCTACACGGGCTTAGGAATGGGAGTCAAAGACGACTCAAGCATATCCTCTGTCGCCGATCTCATCAAGCAGGCCCAAGCAAAGCCGGGTTCAATGAAGCTCGCTACTGAAATCGGTACGGCAACACACATCATTCCCATGATCCTGGGGGATCAGGCGGATTTCGAATTCCGTATCGTCAACGCTGGGGGCGGATCCAAGCGACTAGCGTCTATTCTGGGAGGGCATACCGACATTAGCATCTTCTCTTCCCAGGCTCTGATCAACTTCAGTGCTTCCGGAATTCGTCCACTCCTTATGTTTTCCGAATCCCGCATTCCACTCCTTCCCGATACGCCTACCGCAAAAGAAAGCGGTATCGATATTGTCCTGAACGAATCCAGAATCTGGCTGGCGCCTAAAGGAACCGATCCTGGAAAACTGGAAGTTCTACGCCAGGCGTTAAAGACGGCAATCGAATCTCCCGAAGCCCAGAAACAGATGGAGAATTTAGGAATTTCTCCTGTTTATGGAGACGGCGCGGCAGTACTCGAGGATATCGAGCGCATGCGCAAACTATCCGAGCCAGTCGTCGCCAAGATGAAACGATAAGAGAATGATGGTAGCGGGTGATCTCCGAGCACCCGCGCGATCAATTGTCGCGACTTTTGAGTATACAGTCGGCATAGTTCAATAACCAGCCCTAAGATTCAGTATTGTGGGAGACCCTCTAAGAGCTGCCAAGGTTATGCAGGAATGCATATATCAGAAATACCAACACAATTACCGTGAAACCCAGTCCCTTGGCTATTCCCCATGTGCCTTCGGTTTCTGGAGACAAGGAGATCGATTCCGCTGATTTCGATGTTGGGAATACCTTGCTCAGAACAATCATAAGAACACACATAATCACAAAGTTGATTGCCGTAAAATGCAGCCAATGCAACTCCACTCCAAAAATTGTATTATTTAGTATCAAGGTGGATAATACAAATAGACCCATCCCAGAAAAGAGGGAGATCTTCGCCGCTTTCGTTGAAACACTCGTGGTTACCATACCCATGAAAATGATCGCGAGTATCGGCACATTGGTGACTGCCGCTAGCTTCTTCATCAAATCAAACAATCCTTCCGCGCCTCCGATCAATGGAGCGAGAGCCATCGCAATAATCGCTAGAATTAACCCAAATCGCTTTCCTGCTCGAACGGTTTCCTCATCCGAGGCATCGGGTCGCATCATTCCTCTGTAAATATCCAGCCCATACAAGGTAGAGCAACTGTGGAGTCCGCTATTGAACGAGCTCAATATAGCCCCGAATATGACGGCCCCAAAGAAGCCGACCAAAGCCGGAGGGAGCACTTTCGATACGAGCATGGGATAGGCCATGTCCTGCTTTGCCAAATCCGGCCCGAACATTTGGAAAGCAATGATACCGGGCAAAACGAGGTAGAATGGACCGGCTAGTTTTAGACAGGCTGCGATGAGGATACCCTTTTGACCCTCTTTCAACGACTTCGCACCGAAGGTTCGCTGAACGATCGATTGGTTCGTGCACCAGTAGTACACATTGATGAGGATCATTCCCGTGAAAAGCGTGCTGAGCGGGATGTTCTCCCCTTCCTTCCCCACTGGATCCAGCTTCTCGGGAATATTGTTCACGATAGTGCTGACTCCTGAAAATACGTTTCCATCACCCAAGGCGGCGAGACCGAGAATCGGAATCAGCAACCCGCCAATCATGAGGCCAATTCCGTTGATCGAGTCGGAAATGGCCACCGCTCTCAACCCACCAAAAATAGCATAAATACCTCCTGCGATACCAATCGCCCATACCATTATCCAGATAGCTGTGCCGTCGCTTACGCCAAGCAAGTCCGGAACTCCAAATAGAGTGTTCATGCCGATCGCACCAGAATACAGGACGAACGGAAGGAAGTTCGTAAAAATCGAGATGAGAAAGACTGCTCCGAGAATGCGACGTGTTTGTTTGTCGAAACGGCGTTCCAGAAATTCAGGAACCGTCGCAATCTGGCCTTTCCAATAACGCGGGAAAAAGAACAAAGCCATTACCACCATCGCGAACGCGGCGATAATTTCCCAGGCCATCACCTGAGCTCCGTGAGTGTAGGCGTTACCGTTTAGCCCTATCAGCTGCTCCGTTGACAAGTTGGTCAGCATGAGCGAACCGGCAATCACCCATCCGGTTAGCATGTTGCCAGCTAGAAAGTAGCTCTTGCCGTGGGCGTGATCGTCGTCACGAGTTTTGAAATAGGAGATGGTGGCAACGAGTCCGGTGAAGGCGATAAAAGAGAATAGGGAGAACATATTGTATAATTCGGGAGTGCTAACGAAAACGGAGTGTCACAGGTCCCTCCGCAAGGATTTAATGCGAAACTCCCCCCAGTCCAGATGCAGATCAATGAGAAATTGGCGGGAGCAGTTCTATCGAACGCTAAATCGATAGACGGTCCTCGTCTTGTAGATTTCACCTGGCTTCAGCGTAGTACTAGGGAAATTAGCATGGTTTGGCGAATCCGGATAATGCTGGGTCTCCAGGCAAAATCCGCTCCGATATTCGTAGTTCGCTCCGCTTTTCCCCACTAACGACCCATCAAGAAAATTCCCACTGTAGTACTGAATCCCGGGCTCCTCGGTCAGCACCTCCATATATCGGCCGCTAACCGGCTCGTAAACAGTCGCAGCTAATTCTAGGCCTTCACCTTCCCTCCGCAGCACCCAGTTGTGATCAAAACCGCCTCCAAGCTTCAACTGGCGATGGTCCTCGTCAATACGATCTCTGGGGGCGACCGGACTCGTAAAGTCAAACGGGGTGCCTTTCACCGGCATCAACTCACCCGTGGGAACCATATTAGAAGTGATCGGGGTGAAGTGGTCCGCATTGATCATCAACAAATGGTCAAGCGGAGTGCCTTTCCCCTCTCCGTGTAAATTGAAGTACGAGTGGTGAGTCAGATTGATGATAGTGACCTTATCGGTCGTCGCCCGGTAGGAGACTTCAAGTTCGTTCTCATTCGTGAGCCGATAAACCACACGGATACGAACGTTCCCGGGATATCCTTCCGCCCCATCAGGATGCACATAATTTAAAATGAGATTGGCGCTCTCCTTTCCCACTGACGGGCGACCACTCCAGAGAACCTTGTCTAGACCTTTGGTTCCCCCGTGAAGATGGACCGGAACCCCTCCGGCTTCGCTGTTGTTGGTCAGCTGGTAGCTCTCACCCTCCAACTCAAACTTTCCATCCGCTATGCGGTTACCGTATAGACCGACGATCGCTCCGAAATACGGAGTTGCCGCAAGATAGTCTTCCAATCGGCTGTAGCCGAGCACTACGTCGTCCTGGCGGCCCTTCCGATCCGGAGCCGTCAGTCGCGTAATGATGCCCCCGTAGTTCGTAATCTCCGCGATCATCCCATTCGCATTTTTCAATCGGTAGATTTGAACGGCTTCACCACCCGGCAATTCCCCATACCGTTTCACGATCACGTTACACGTTTCCGCAAACGCTGCGGAGCCGACAATCAAGGCTAAGAGTAGGGCTGAAATTCTAGTCATCATAGTTAGTAGAGATTAGAGGGACACTGGTCACTCTCAGTATCCTCACCGCGTAAGTCCACCGCAAATCCAAAAACCACCTTCGCATTCCCACCAAACGCCGCCCAACATTCGAGCTTGCTAGAATAGCTTCAATCTTGAAAATCTCCCCTGCATGAACCGATTATCGGTCCGGGCAAAATTTATCCCAAAATCCCAATAACCTATGAACCCACGCATTAGAATTAAGCTGCTCTCACTTCTATCACTCTCAATGATCACCCTTTTGAGTGCCACGTCGCTCGCGCAACAAAGAGGAGGGGGTGGCGGCGGTGGAAGAGGCCCACAGGACCCCACTGCACCCTATATCAACCAGATGAAGCTTGAAGGCAAAGACAAGGCCGCCTTCAAGAAGGCCTTTACGGCTAACACACGCCG
>Ga0213868_10005841_pt1 | contig 10964 bp, 9 predicted proteins | sample PICome_9_FD_160087 | JGI IMG/M metagenome (GOLD analysis project Ga0213868, IMG submission 160087) | Coastal seawater microbial communities near Pivers Island, North Carolina, United States - PICO127 | ecosystem: Environmental > Aquatic > Marine > Coastal | place: USA: North Carolina | collected...
CTTCCCAAACTGTTTACAAATCTTATAACCTGGTGATGACGTAATCGTTCAAACATTTTGCTAAAAATTCTTGAACAGTCAGTACTAAAGTACTAAGTAGTAAGTAGTCAGTTCAACAAACCAATGGCACTTGATTTTGTACTGCACAATATCAATCAGATTAGTTTTGCTACAAACAGTAGTCTAATATCTTTCCAGTTTTATTTCAATGAAGAGTTTTTATCTTCTTCTATGCTTTAACCAAGTAGATGGTTTTTCAATAATATCAAAATCATTCAAGTATGGGATAATATATGATAACATATCATCGTCAACTCTGTATTCTGATAATAATGGTTACAGTAATGACGAAGACTCAAATAGATGGATCTCACTTGACGATTCATTTGATCCAGATTGGGAATCGAAACTGCAGAAACGCCAAGATGGGTCATTATGGTCATCCTTCTTACCCTCAAAAGACGATGATTTCGAAGAAGGTACAAAAGGATCATCCTCAATAAGTTCATCGATAGATGGACTAGATGATGGAGAAGCTTGGCTTGATGCATTGGCATCTGTGGCTGCTGAGGAGATCAATTTTATTGTCGAAGAAGCCGACCGTGCTGATAAATTACTTCAAATGCAGGAGTGGGGCTTTGAACCTGATACAATCAGAAATACTCTAAATCTAGCCGTAGATGAGTCTCTAGAGATAGATGAGGACAACGAAGTCTTTGAGAAATTTAAAAAAGAAACAGCAAAAACTGGATTTTCCATGTACTTGAACGATGACGAGGATTTAACGACAGTCGAAAGTCACACTACTGTTGACGTTGACGAGGAGACCGGAGAACCGATTCGCACACAAATGGTGTATGTTGACGAGCATACATGTATTGGCTGTACTCATTGTGCCGGGGTAGCTCAGTCAACTTTCTTTATGGAACCATATCTTGGAAGAGCAAGGGTATTTCAACAATGGGGTGATGATGATGAAACTATACAGATTGCTATTGAAACTTGTCCTGTTGACTGCATACATTATGTGCCTTATGATGAATTGGTTAGTCTTGAAATTGATAGAAGAGATCAGAATATTAATTTCAAGGCTCGCTTAGTCAATCAAGGAGAATACGGAGGCGGGACAAGCCAAAACGTTGGTGGGAGCGTTACTTTCACAGGGCCACAGAAAATTAGTGGTAATATGGGAAGTCGATGTAATAATTGTCCATCACGAGGTTGTGCCGATTGTCCAATGTATGGAGTAGGAAAGAATCCATACTTTGAAGCCAAGGAGAAGGCACGAAAGGAAAAACTAGCCAGAAAGAAACTCAAAGCAAAGATGGAAGAAGCAAATCGTAGCGCTGATTTATAGTTTCATTTCACATATTGTTGAAAACGTGTGATTCCTAAAAGTTATGCCAATTGATAATTTCTTCAGATATACTAATCATTTTGTCAAGATCTGCATCCGGTATTTCTTTCATATTTCTTTCTTCTTCTGCCTTTAAAATACTGATGAGCTTGTCTTTATGAGTCCTCATGACACGAGTCCTTACTTCTGCTCCCATTTCTGCAAGTCCAGCCCAACCAGATGATATGCCTTCGACAACACACGCCTTTCCCACTACTTGCAACGGAAATTGAAGAATATTCAAAGCATTATCACAAATAATTCCTAAACTCAATGGAATTCCCATTGGAGATTTTACATGGGCCACTCCAGATGCAATAATTTCAAGATACCCGCCGCCATAAATTGCATCCTTTAGCATATTGAGGTACGTTTTATAATCTATATTCCGTATATGAACAGTTATTGCTTCCGGATGACTCTTGGATTTGGTCCTAGCCCCAATAGAAAAGAAAGGTAACTCTGAGGCCCCTTTATCAGACAAACAAACGCCACGATCATCTTCTTTCCCATTTCCCGAAGTCATCTCTTGGCATGATGCATTCGAAGTGGATTCTTTTCGTGTTTCTTTCACGTAACCAAGGTTTTGAAGGTCTCCATTCCAATCAGGATAATAAAGATCGATTACTGTACTATGTAAGTCAGCTCCTAAAATATTATCATTTTGGATCTCGATTCCTGCTTGTACTGTTGCTTGTATTCGCCCCGAAAAGTCAACTTTCAAGCTCTTGATTCTTATGTTTGTGATTGTATACAATGGCATGGACGGGGGCATGAAGTATAAGAACAAAGCCGTCGCCGCTGCCAACAAGACTAAAAGTCGAATCATCATAATGTTTTCCGCAATCTATTCCCCATTCAACAAACAAGATTGGATGTGTAGAGTATACAGATCAGATGTGTTTTTGTTAAACAAAAAAAGAGATTCATTCATTCATTCGATATCGTCAATCGTTTTGGGGGTTCGCGTGGCACCGCGCGATCGGTGATCGCGCGTCGCGTGTAGTCTATTCGTACTTCATAACCTGTTTTGGAGTGACCGTGTCTTTTTGCCGCCGCACAAAAAACACCAATCAGTGTAGGACCGTATGATACCCATTGTTTGAAAAAAACATTCGTCGAACATGAAATTCCTTCACTTGCTCGCTTTATTCTTCAGTGTTACTTCATCTGTGAATGCCAAGAAGGCTACTCAATCTGCCGCGGTGCCAAAGGCCCGTGAGTTGACAAGTGGGGAATTGGCTCTCTCAGGATCCATCGCGACAGTATTTGGAGTGACAGTCATGCATCCCGTCGATACTATCAAGACTTTACAGCAGTCAACAGAGGGAATGGGTCTTAATATGATCCAAGCAGGGAATAAGATTTTGAAAGATGGAGGAATTGGTGCTTTGTACAGTGGTCTTGGACCATATGTCACAAGTGACGGTTGTGCTGGCGCTTTGAAGTTTGCTTCGTAAGTGTTTTATGCATGTGTTCTGTTTTGCTTTCTCTTATATTAAAATGAAATACCGTCATGTTTCTGATATTTCATACTATTATGCAGTTACGAAGCTATTAAAAAGTGGATCAAGGACAAAGTCCCCGAAGAACAATACGGTAGCGCCTTGTTTGTGGCGGCAGCTGCTGCCTTCATGGTATCCAGTGTCGCTCTTGTACCTGGTGAGCTGTTGAAGCAACGTCTTCAGATGGGACAGATCCAGTCTGTTTCACAGGGTGTAAAGCAAATCTTCAAAAATGAAGGTATCCTTGGTTTCTACGCTGGTTATTCAGGGGTGTGTCTACGTGATATTCCCTATACCATGCTTGAACTTGGAATTTATGACAACTTCAAATCCATGTATTTAAAATTCAAGAACCGCAATGCTACGAAAGGTCAAGAACTTAAGACGACACAGATGGATGAGATCCTTGCTGCCGCTGTTAGTGGAGGAATTACAGGTTTCTTGACAGCTCCTTTTGATAACATCAAAACCAAACTTATGGTCGATGTTGGATACACGGGATTCTTTGATTGCGTCGCAAAAACTGTGAACTCTGGAGGTATTTCTGCATTATTTGCTGGAAGTGCAGCTCGAGTTGCATGGCTTCTTCCTTTTACGGCAATTTATTTACCCGTGTATGAGATTATCAAAAGGAAAATGGAAATGACACCTGTAGTGCCTGCCTTTTCTCCGGCTTTATCGGTGAAGGGAGGACATATCTCGGCAAGGAGAGAGATCCCAGCATTCGTTGAAAGAGGTGGTGCCCAGCCAAAGCAATCTCTTATGATGAAGCATACGAGATTTGCTGGTGCAGCTTGCTTCTAAATTGCTTCTCGATCTTTTTCTGTTTTTATTTTTCTAACGATGAGAAAATTGGGAAGGGAATGAAATCCTCAATTGAGTATTTTTTAAAAGGCATCTATCAGTAACTCATGCTACTACGTAATAATATTATAGCCATTTTTGAACACCATTATATTTTGCTTTGTCCACTCTATGAACCATATGATTATAACAGTGTCTCATTTCCTGCACTATTGGAAATACGTTCTAATTTGAAAAATGTTTTGGAGGATAGAATAGGTTTTGTGGAACCACCCCCTCTAGCGGTCATGGGATCCAGAGCTATACTAGGATCTATATAGACCACTTCAATTCCTTCCACAGTGTTGTCTGAGGTTACTTTCCACTTTGTTAAAACTCGTAATGCTTTGATGTTAGGAACCATGGACGACGACGACATTTCTGTAATTCTTTTGAATTCAGAAGACGATATGAAACCCGCTTCTAAATCTGAATCAACAGCTCGTTTCGTCACTTTCTCTTCAACAGTGGATCCATCACTATAGTTAGTGGTGCATACGTTTGGGTTAAAAGGTGACCAACTGACCGATTGAATCGTAGGGAAATTATCAGAACGAACTGCATTGTAGAAAGACGCAGTGTTGTACTGTCGATCTGCAATGACCTTAAAGTCACCTTTCACATCATTATCACCATCCACAGTTATGAATCTGACATCATAGGATACTGAAATAGGCATGGGTAAGTTTGCGAATTGAACATCATCGGAGTTAACAATCTGCCGATTCACTCTCCATCTTCCGAGCATACTTGACGGAAAATATACATCTGGCTGACCGTATCCCGGTATATTTGCAGCCGATCTTCGAATTGCCTCTCCTGGAGTTTGTACCGCATTGGAAGGTACAGGTAACATCGTGGAAAGAGCAATCAATACCATCTCTCGTCTTTGGACCAAAGAGGGGGCCTGTGAAGAACTCTTCATCTCTGAAAATCCAGACGATGACATGATCGCGCTCATTCCTATTACAACAAGTAAAATCACTTTCATGTTGAATGCACCTATTGAAAGCTAAATGTATTGCATACCATTCATTCAGAGGAAGGATTACTCGATGTGATACTGTGTGTCAGAGTGAACTCTGTACAATACGATGTGTAAGATGTAAGATGTACCGAGATACAAGATACAAGACTCGAGTCTGAGGTAAACTAAATTAGTAAGAAAAATGAGACTTAATGGTTGATTCGTACTTCCGTGCTTTCATCTTTGTTTTATGTTGCGTTCTTTTCACTCTTTAGTGTTGTGGACTCACCGATCCAACATCCAACGCATCAAACAACATATATAACATGGAAACAAAAATACCATCCCAATCATACCTCATCTCACAAGAGACTCCGGAGATGATTCGCGTGATTGCGCCTTCAAATTTGCCAGAGGATTACAAACTCGACATTGAAACTACCGAAGGGCAAATACTCACAGTGACAGTTCCATGGGGAGGAGTCAAACAAAATGAAATCTTCCTAGTGCCAAGACCAGACACATATCAAGGTGAAAAGTTGCTAGATGTTCCAAGAGGTCATTGGAAAGATGGTCTTTTCGATTGTTTCAAATATGGAATCTGTCATTCTCATCTTTGGTGCGCTCTCCTATGCCGAGAATGTGCACTCGGCCAAATCATGCAGCGTATGAGACTTGATTGGTTGGGAAACATGTCAATGGGTCATATTACTACATTTCGTACTGTGTTTATCATTGCAACATGTTTTGCTATCTACAAAACATGTTTGGATATGTATATTGCATTTCACATGGATGAAAACGGTTATTACGATTACAATAACATCCAAAATGTGTATCTTTACGCAAGGAACGTGGCGAGCGTACTGTTTACTGTTTGGTTGACGATTGCATTGTACAAAACTCGTAGAAACGTACGAAATCAATTCAGTATTCCAGAAGGAGAAAGATTCAGAGGTTGCGAGGATTGTTTATGTGCAACTTTCTGTTCGTTCTGTACCAGTAAGTCCTATTCTCTTTCCAACATTTGTATTACTATGAAATGATGAACGCCTATTGAAGCTCACTGTTTGTTGTATATTTCATTTCAAAAAAGTTGCTCAGATTGCTCGTCACACGGGAAATTACGACCAGTATCCATCCGTGTGCTGCTCAGAAACTGGACTTCCAGATGTAGCGCCCATGTCTGCTCCATTAGTGGTATAACTTATTGACTGTTATTCATATTGTATACTTTAATTTACATTTAATATTTTCCGTTGAAATCTGTGAAATTGACTGCATTTTTGTATCAGGTCACGCGCAACCCGCGACTTTTTATTTCGGGGCTAGCCTCCTTCTTCGAACGACCAACGACCAACGCCCAACTCCCAACGTTCCTCGCTTCTCGCGCGCGAGTCGCGAGTTGCTCTAGCTAGAGGTTTGAATCAATCGGCTTCTCCCCTCTCTCTCACAAGGGATGAACTCATCCACTTCTTCACGAGATACTTCTCAGATACGAAACAAAGATACCCCCTCAGAGGAGATTGATCCACTCCTGTCATCCTGTCAATCTTATTACAGTTCTGAGATAGTAAGATCCGGAGATTCACTGCGTGCGAACGACGTCAAGCCGAGCCCCATCGACAATTACCATAGCGCTATGAGTGACCATGCAGAGGATAACCAACAAAGATTCGATCTGAACGAAATAACTGCATCTAGTAATCAAAGTTTATCGACTTTACCCGCAGTTAATAAATCGCGCACAGATGATATGGAAACAGGCACCATATCCTACGAACTTTACACGGACGAAAATAACAGCTTGAACCGTCCAATATCATCGGCAAAATCTATTCGTTCCCTAACAACAGAAAATCAATCTAGAACGCTATCTAACTCATTTTCAGAAGGAATGCATTCAGCTACGAATAGGATGCATCAATATTATGATGCACGAGCCAACAGGATTTTTTCCGAATCGTCTCAACGCTATCATCAAGATCCATTAAATGATACCAGAGCTGAAATACTCGCCATTCGTAAATCTGCATTGACTGTTTACGAGCCACTCACATATGTATGGGTAAGTGTCATTCCACATGTCCAAACGATGGTTCATCTCCGCCGTTTTATTTCTGTTCGTGATTCTTACCAAAATGAACACAAAAATAACAGTTATTATTTTCAGTGGGCTTCACACTGAGCGCTGGATTAGGAATGGCGAAATGGAACGGACTGCTAGCAAATATTCAATACTGGTTCGTGTTGTTACCGTGTTGGCTATCACATGGTCTCTTGCTCATAAATCATGTTCGCGCTGTGAGGGCTCTCTCTACGTTTATATCAACGGCAAATAGTAATCGACAACGAACTGGCTCTACAGACAACACTGATCGTGCAGAATACTTGCCGCTTTTGCAAAGGTCCCTCAAGTTTGGTATTAAAACAGGAACATTTTCAATGGCGTTTTTTGTTTTTGAGATTCTTTTATTCTTATACTTGAGTAAGAAAAACATGAGTTTTGGTATGGTAATGCTACCTTTGTGGCTAATATCAGTAGGTGGTATTCTCTACGGAATAACATGCAAAACCCAGCATTTTACAATGATTCTGTCATGGGTATTATTCACATGTTTCATGGTTTTGATAGTGCTGAAAGTTGATCATGGAGTCTATACGCTTTCACTGAACATGGTGTTCAGTCCTTTGGTTGGGTTTATGTGTATGTCCATGCTTTCTCTGAGCTACATATTATATGGACACCATATACGTTTCTTCACATTAACCATGGTACAGTATAAAGCTGGGATGTTGTATTTCACATCATTGTTATGTGGCATACTACTACTTGTACTTCTCCTGTCCTACAACTTCGAACAACCGGATACAATTGAAGTACAGTTCCTTACGGTTGTTTTAACATGTCTGACAGTAGCACTATTGAGTTTTGGCGCGTACTCGGTGAGTCGCGATGAACTAGAACGGCTGTTCAAATACGGTGGACAAGTTGTTGTCCTTCCGAAGAAGTTAAGATTTGAAAGACATGGCTGGAATGCTGTTGATAGTAAAGGAGTCATGCTCGTGCCTATGTTTGGTGAAGTGCGATATGAACCATTGGATCCAAATATAAATAACATATGTTTTGATATGTGCAGTTGCTGTTGGGTATGTTATCCATATGACGACGACGTTGATGTGTACATAGATGCTGAGACCCGTTTCGAGTCTCATCGATGACAGCACACAACGAAAAGAGATGACACCGTAATAGCACCAAATTAACATATTCAAAGCGATTTAAAATTTACTTCACTGTCTTTAACATATGCAACTGTTCCTAAATGTTCTAGTTGGTGTCTAATTTTTAGCATGTTTGGGAGGTCTGAAATCTACAGAAACACCATCAAAACCAAGACCTTCGTATTCGTCATCATGCGAAGAATCAGTTCCGTGGTCAGACATTGATTGACAAATTGAATTGCGACCACTGCTATTATTCGTACTGATTGATACCTCATCATGTGGAAATGCGGAAGAATTTAGTGTGCAACCTTTTCCCATTCGTTGCTGTGCTTCTATATGCGCCATACCTTTATAAAATTGAGATGACAAGAGCTGCGATGTCTTAAGTTGTGATAATCTCCGTCTGGGTTTCATAAACGAACCATCTTCATTTTCAAGGATAGCTAGACACTCATCCAAGGCGTTAGCAACTGTATAGTGCATTTTCATCAATTGGCAGTGCTGATAAGCAGCAACACTTCCAACTTGAAAGCATTTTCGTAAAAACGGAAGTGATGGATTACTGAAGAGCTGGAAGTAGTCCCCGAAACTGACTTTGGGAACAATTGTAGTTGTCCCACTGTACAAGGCTTGTGTAAACATGGTGGATGTGAATCCTACAGCAGCTCCCAAATCATTTAGAAAATGAAATTTACTTCGCATATCAGTTTTCAAGTAAATCTCCAAAGCAGCTAACAATATACCACCCCGCCAAGCATCAGAGCTTTCACCTCTCGTCCATCGACTCGGTTGAGCAACGCATCCTTTGGGGTCATGGAAAAATGGAACGATGTGTGGATTCGCTTGAGCGGCAAGGAAAAACTGACAATTAAACATTTCGGCGAGACCTGTTGTTGGGATATCTTGATCTATAGATCCGTCCCAGTACGCCTCATCCTTATTCTGAGCTTGTGGGCGAACTCTACCATCTGGTCCCTTTTTTCGAAGAATGACAGGTTTGATGAATCCGGGTACAGCAGCGCTCGCGATGATAGCCGACGCAATAGTGACGTTTGGAGCGGTGATGTAATTCACTAGCACAGGCGGAGCTTTTTTAGTTGTTGCTGATAGCGTGATACAGAGAATGCGGCCAGTTTTCTTATATGACTCCTCAAACGTCATATCGCCCATGGTGAACCATTTAATCAATTCAATCCACTCTTCCTGATCAAATAGACACCCATTCTTATACACATTTCGAAGACGGTCGGGCCATGTCTTTGAAAAACAAGTCAACCTATCTACCAATACTTCTGGTCGCATATCTCTGCGTATTTCTTCGTCCGTTCTTGTGCATAGCATAGCAGCAATAACGCTGCCAGCCGAAGTCCCAGAGATAATATGAGGGAGAATATTTTCGTCAAACAATGCTTTCGTATGACCAAAATGATAACATCCCATCATCGCCCCACCACTTAAACAAAGAGCAGTCCTTCCATAAGAGGCCCTCGCTCGTTTTAGGAAAGTTTTCACTTGCTCCCGTTGAAGTTTATGATATTTATTCGCATCATCAGTAGAACTTCGATGAGACACTTCTTCTTTGCTAGGATTCGTAGTACTCACGCCAAAATCTTTTTGACTCCGCCCACCAACAACAGAATTACCAACGGTATGAATTGCCCAAGTTACTGGCTGTATGACATGATCCATCAGATTCATATGTTTCTCTTCAGTGGGAGATTCATTCTTATTCCTCTCGTTCTCTGCAGGACAATCTCGACACTGTTCAGTCATCCATCTCAGGGTGGTTACAACCTCATCCAAAAATACGCAAACAATATATTTAGTTTCTCCAGAATTCGTGAATGAAAATAAATCCTCATTCATTATTCCACCGACATTCTTCCTTGTGCATTGTTGCAACACAACAAGGGCCAGCATAAGATCATTCGTTCTTCGAGCCTGCCTAAGATCAGTGATGAGCTCATTGATAAATTTCCAATTGTACTTGTATGCCGTTTCATCATCAATGGTTATTTGCCACGCGTCACGCCCTTGCGAGCTATCTAATTGCCTGGCAATTCGCAGCCATTCATCATATGATTTAGCCTTTTCCAAAGCCTTCCTCATGGAGCGATGCTTTTTTGTTGAAAACAGACTTTCCGCAATGCGAATGAAGAGACGAACGACAATGTACACTAGAAGTTCAGAGGCAATAGCAAAGTTGGTAAATGCTAAAATAGGCCACCGCAATATCCTTCCACTCATACTGTGAAGCTTTCCTGGTACGATAGAAGCAAATATAATGAGTAATATCAGCCCACCGCATGATCTCCATAGAAGTAATCCAAAGTTCCAATCTATAAATGGCCAAGTAAAATGCAACCACCTCGGTGCAGTAGGAACTCGAACAGGTGGAATATGAAGTTGAATTTCCTTCATTGCTTCCAAATTCGTTTTCATCCATTCCAATGCAGATGTTCGATTTTCATGCTCATGATTGAAAACCTCTACGAAGGACTGGGTGAAGTTACCATATAGTTGAGTGATATTTAGTTGAGGATGTGGCATATTGATCCCATGCCATTCAAAGTCTTCTCTCGTAAAAGGGATTAGAAAATGCATAATCTTTTTCGCTGTATTGTATACTGCAGATCTTGAATCCTGTCTCATTTGTCGTAGAAGCAGTGGTAAAGAAGAATAAATCTCCGGTATCACGTGATTCATGTAATACTTGTATATATCATCTACATGCTCTTTTAGCGTTTCACTGGTGACACGACCAGCTGTTTCCTCTGCCAGCATGTTCATTTTGTGCGTATCTCGATTTTTCTCTCCCGAGTCTACAGAGTCTTTTATCCTGATCCTTTCTTGTTTAATATCAATGAGAAAATATTTTTTAATAAAGGAGGAATTACTTTGTTCTATCGTAGTCTTTCTAATGTATGATTTGTGTTCGGATTTTCACACAAACGAAAAAAAAACAGTTGGTTAGTTGTCAATGACGCCTCACTTATTACTAGTTATCTATTCAATCATGCAGCAA
>Ga0213868_10005845_pt1 | contig 10963 bp, 20 predicted proteins | sample PICome_9_FD_160087 | JGI IMG/M metagenome (GOLD analysis project Ga0213868, IMG submission 160087) | Coastal seawater microbial communities near Pivers Island, North Carolina, United States - PICO127 | ecosystem: Environmental > Aquatic > Marine > Coastal | place: USA: North Carolina...
CGCAAGAAAAACATTACCTGCCTTCGAGGTCTTCTCCTCGTACTTGACCGCCTCAACGATGTACTCACCTGGTGGGACAGGACCGTTGTCCGTCATCCCACCGCCTACTTCGACTGCGCTCCAGTCGATACCTTGATCTAATATTCCCATTGGAATCTCCTACTTATTAAGATGAAGCTTGCAGGGCATCTGCATAGCTAGTGACGAATGCATTCCAGCTAAGATCAATCTTAGGAGGTAATGCTACTCTTGATTTGGCATCGAATGCGGCGGCGAATTGCGTATGCAAGGCTCGCTTACCGTATGAAACACCGCGTGTTTTGCTACCATCCTTGATCGTTTCCGTCTGATAGTTTGCAAAAAGGTTAAAGTCCACCCAGTCTTTAATGAGTGCGTTAACATTCTTGTTGCACTTCATCTCCCACCGGTCATAAGACTCATGAACCGCATCGTTAAATGGCTTGATCGCAACATGGCTCAAGAGAATGATGTTCATTGCCTTGTGCCGATGCAAAAAGTTTAAACCATCTAGCAGTTTGACCCACTGTTCTCGGACAGCGGTATAACCTTTGCCAAATCCAGGCGCGTCAATGCTATCCCAGCCATTCTTTTCACACACATGGGCCTCAGTCTTAAGGGCTGCGGCATCCGTGGTGTCGAGCACCAATGACTTATAAGAGTGATCTTCATTGGCCAACGTTGCGATCTGGCTAATGATATCGCTCCACTCATTGGCAAGCGGAAACCTTGCCACACCCTCGATGAAGTTCAGGCCATCCTCTGCCTGTATAAAGATTACGTTGGGGGCTCCTGCTCCGAACGTGCTCTTACCAATACCGTCCGTGCCTTGGATATTAATCCTGACCGGCGGCAATGGTTCGTCGGGAATCACTTCCCGTGCCGTAGTTACTTGCTGTAGTAACGACATGTCATACCTCCTTTATTGCTTTGATTTTAGGGTCGCCAAACTTAGCTGACATCGCACCATGAATCTTAGGTAAAAGCGGATGGTCTGCATGGTCCAGACAAAACTGCTTAAACTTAGTCAGGTTGACTTTAACTTCGTTGACGGGGGTTACAAAGGAGGGCCAATCCTCAACAGAAGGGTACATCTTTAACGCTTCTGCTAAGAGTTCTTGATCCCAAACGTAGGTACGTTTGATCTCAAAAGTCACACCTTCTACGGTGCGCTCACCTCCCTGATTGCGTATCGGCTGAACAGCGTCATTCGCAAATTTTGTTTCTAGTACTTCTCTTTCTAAACGCTTTATCTTACTATCGATCTCCACCTTTACCTTTCTGGCAGCGACTAACAGACCTACGACTTCTTCGTACTGCATTACACACTCCTTCTCTCTTCTCGAAACAAACTTTCTCATAGCCACAAGATAAAAGCAACACTTTTTTACTAGGTTGTTATCTCTTTTGTGTTGGAGTATGATCGGGTGAACAAACAACAAGGAGTGGCACAGTGGATATCGTAATTGAAAAAGGTGTGGGCGTAGGTCGCAAGACCCGTGGCCCAGGTAGGTGGCAGAAGATACTGCTTCGGCTGGATGTCGGTGATTCTTTTACCATAGATGAGTCGAACGATCCTAAGCTACAGCAGTTGAGATCAATCAGGCAAGCAGCGAAGTCGATTGATTACAAGATTGAATCGGCGCGGGAAGACGGATCAAAGAGGCGAATAGCAAGGGTGGATTGATATGCATTTTTTCCAGCAGAAATTTTGTGGAGAAAATCTAGAGCCTGATCATAAAGCTGATTGGCTGCATGCAATGTGGGAGCTTGGCTTCCATGTCATACCGTGTGGTTCTCCAAAAGAAACAGTACCGCAGTACTTTCGCAGTCGGCATCCCTTCGATACCGATGATGCGCTTAAAGCAAAATGGGCGAAGACACCTCGAGTTAAATGGACGCACTATCAAACCATTCAACCGAGCGAAGAAGAAATAAAGCAGTGGCATTCACAATACCCTGAAGCAAACTGGGCTGTCATAACCGGCATAGCATTTGCCGTTGTCGATGCAGACAGTGACGAAGCCGTTACATGGATAGAGTCTGGTGGCATTACGCGCACACCGCTTAAACAGATAACGCCTCGAGGTGGCACCCATTACTTCTACGCACTCGGACCCGATGACATTCGAAACAGTGTCGGCAAGAATAAGATCGATGTCCGTGGTGATGGCGGGTATGTGATGATCGCGCCCAGCGTAGGTTATCGCTTAGAGTGTGAGCAATCCTATGGCGTAACATCAATTGATGATCTGCCATTGCTGTCGGGTGTAGACCTGCAACACATCCATGGCTTTAACTCTGTCGATCCCAACACTGGGGAAGTCCCAAGCATCAGAGAGAAGCTCACCGAGGATCCGAAGGTCGAAGGTAGTCGCAACGACACCCTCGCACGGTTGGTCGGCAAGTGGATCAAAGAAGGATGGGGTCTTCGGGAAGTTCTCATCAAGGCGCAGGACTGGAATCAAAGCTGTTCACCGCCGATGGACTTGGTCGAAGCAACTAAAACAGTTATGTCTATATGTCAAGGGCATATCAAGCGGAACCCAGACCTAGCTGAGAGCGGCATCAACCAGTGGAACACATCAACGTGGCACACAGGATTGACCGAAGATCTGAAGGAGATCCAGGAGCAAGAAGATCCTATTGATACCCCTGAAAAACCAGATTCAGGACCCCTTGGTTTAGTACCCTTCAGTAGCTTTGAGTGGCAGTCCATGGAGGACGATACCATTGAGCAGTACTGGGGTGATAAGTTTATCTTCGAGAACAGTCGGGTGCTCTTGTTGGGTAAGCCTAAGATCGGTAAGTCCAACTGGCTTGGCGCGTTCGCGGCAGGTGCAACGACCGGCACAGATTTTATGGGTGTCCCGTTCAACAAACCGCTCAAGGTGATGTGGTTTCAGGCTGAGATCATTGCAGAGTTCCTGAAGCAGCGCGTCGAGATGTACTACCAAAGATTCTCAACGAACGATGAGGTCCGGCAGATGGGGTTTGATAACCTCATTATCAGTGGACGGCTCAGAAAGAATCTCATGAAGGATAGCGACATCCAAGCGTTCAGTGATGAGGTAGCGTTCCACAACCCAGACATCGTGATGATCGATCCGATCATTAACTTCTTTGATGGTGAGGAGAACAGCAACACCGAGATCAGAAAGCTTTTGGATCGGGTTGATATGCTCATGGAGATGAACAACGTGGCGACAATCATCGCACACCATACGGGTAAAGAGAGGGCGGATGACCGGTCCTTCCTGTCAGCTCGAGGTGGGTCGGTGTTCGCGGGTTGGTTCGACAGCGGGATCAAGTTGATGGGCGAGAAACCTAACATCAATATCTTTTATGAGGCGCGTAACGCAGCAGATCCACAGGAACATATATCGTTGTTCAACTTCGATGATGGCTTGTGGGAGGTCAGCGACTTCACTCGGACACCAAACAAGAAGAGTGATGAAGAGGTAGCAGAGGACGAGGTAGAGATAGCGGGAATCGTCATGAAGGCGATGAAAGAAAACGAATTTTATAAGAGGGCAGAGCTGGAGTTCTTAGCGAAGACTGCCCTCAAGCGACACAAGAAAGCAAATGGTGTGAATGCCTGTCAGCGTGCAGTCACTCACGTTCAGAAACACTTAAGTCATATCGTGCATACCCATTCAGAACCGGGCATGGCGATGTGGCATTATCTCGGTACGAGCACGGCAGCGAAACCGTGGGAAGTCGAGTCGGAAGATGAATCACAAAAATAAGGAGATAGGTTATGGGATATAGAGTAAAGGAGATAATTTTTTTTGTTAAGGCTTGGGGTGATCGCAGTTTAAAGCACTCTGTTCTTTGTCGTTTCTGCGGGGATGACGAGGGGAGACTGTACAAAACGCCGATTGAACTTATTGAGGATGGCGTAAATCCACTTTTGCAGCATTGTGTGCCTGATGTTGTCGAAGGCGGGGCTAAGTATATGAGCGAGAAGACGCGTATTGATAATGAGGTAATGGTTGTATTTGAAGAAAGCGTTTCTAGCCCTCAAGTAGATCAAAAGCTTATAGATAGATTTTTTACAGAGGGGTACATAGTAATAGCGGGGTACATGGTAATGAACGGTGAGTCAAGTTGAAGGTTAGTCTGGATTTAAACGAGCGGGAGGTGGAGGAGGTCATGGAAAAGTACGATGACATGGTCGAGAAGGTGGATAGGATGATGGTGTTGCTTCAGAGGATAAGCGATCACATCGAGAAGGAGGTGTAATGAGCGCATTTGACGATCAGATAGGTGGAAATCATTATAAGTTGATGATGATCCAACCAACCGAGTACATACTCGCCAATAATTTGGATTGGTGTGAGGCGAACATCGTGAAGTACATTAGTAGGTGGCGAAGCAAGGGCGGGGTCGATGATCTCCGGAAGGTGATTCACTATGCCCAGATACTTATCGAGAAGGAGCTCGATGGGGAAGGAAAGGGGAAGACGGATTAGGTTGCTTAGAAACTACACCGAGGCGCCGGAAAGAGCCCCGATGTAGTTATACCCAAAGCAACTAAGGTATGTGTCACGGTTAAGGGATGCCGCGACAGAACGAATCATAACAGAAAGAAGGCGCAACACAATGAGTGAAGAGAAGAAGAAGGTGACAACCGAGATGCTGCAGGATCTATTGGCGACCCTGCGGTCAGAAAAGCAGGAGCGTTTTGTGGCGATGATGGATGAGATGGGTGACCTTATCCCAGGTGATGGGAAAACACTTAGGGATGAAAGTTAATGGATTTTCTAGGCAAAATAGGTGAGGTTAGTGGTCACTTAGGTAGGTATGAAATGAAAAATCTGAAATCATACCTACCCCCTGTGGATAAGTCGGTAAGTGTTTGAAATACATAGGGAAAGTAGGTAGGTATGGTCACTATATGTCATACCTACGTCATGCCTACTATACCTACCTCGTAAGTCATTGATTTATAAGGGTGGTATGATGGTATGGTAGGTATGCTCTCTAAAGAGAGGGAGAGATATATTAAAAATATCTCCCTATCGGTGTACTCTCTCTTGTATTCTTAGAGGGCTTGAGAAAATAAAAAATTTTTGTGGCGGGTTGTAGCAGGAGATTTAAAAATGAGTGATGCAGGTGAGATGAAGCATGAGGTCGCAGAGGTGATGCGTGAGGCCGAAGCGCGTGACTTTAAGATTCCTCCAGGTAAGGACATTCTCAGGAACCCAGAACAGTACAAGCCAAGACGTAAGCAGATGAAGTTTACGCCGAAGCAAGAACGGTTCATCCAGTTGTATGTCTATCATGATCTGACCAATACCGAATGCGCTCATCGAGCAGGGTACTCATTCCCCGCAGTCGCTGCGACCAAGATGCTGAACGATCCAAGGTATACCCATATCCAAGGAAAGATTCAGGAGATGAAGGATCTCGAGCAGAGGAAGTATGAGATTACTTTTGAGAAGGTTGCGCGTGACCTGCAAAAGATTCGGGATGCGGCGATGGAGGATGGTGTGTACGGTGCGGCAGTACAGGCGGAGCTGGGACGGGCAAAGCTTGCTGGGTTGATGATTGATAAGAAGGAGATCAAGACCGGTAAGATCGATCAGATGGACCGCTCAGAGGTGGAGGCAAGACTCATGGCTTTGATCGAGAAGAATGAACTTGCGCCCAAGGTGATTGATCCATCAGAGGTGGAGGTCATTGATCAGGAGGATATCGAGGTGGAGGATCTCGAGGAGGAGGTTGAAGATGAGGATGAGGATGATTCGTTCTGGGAAGATGACGATGAGGATGAGGAGATAGATGATGGTGCATGACAGTCACGAAGATTACTATGACGTTATTCTTGTAGGTACTAGGTTCAAGGATGGGCATTACACACGCAAGGAATCTGCGGAAGAAGTCGCTGAACATTTTCGAAATGTTAGGTTTCCGAACATAGAGGCCAAGGTCCAGAGCGTGGGAACGTGGCAGCCCCTGCTTGATAAAGATTTTTGGGCAATACCTGACAATCACGAACAGTTAATATTAATTAATGAGCGGATGGGAAGCATGGCGAATTCAAACATTCTCCACCTCCGGCCTCGAGATGAGACCGAAGGGGAGGGTTAGGTTAGTAACGATTGATGCTCATGTTGATGCGAACCTCCTGATCAAATTCGCTGTAGAATGCAGATAAAGCTTCGGAAAGCTTATCCATTTCCTTGAGGAGATCTTTCTTATTTTCGCCGCTAGCATCCGTGCCGATGACCTCATCCCAAAGTTGAATGGTGGCTAGAAGCATTATTGGCGTGTCCGGTCTGTAGTGATCTTCCCATACCGTGATCGTTGCTTGAGGAGACACCATGTCTGAAACTTTTCTGGCTTCCTCTTTAATCTTGTTAGAGGAGTGCTCGAGCATTTGTTCCTTAAGCCTTATCTTGTATCCAAGATCTTTGATCTGATGTTCTTGCTCATCGATCAAGGTTTGCTTCGTTCTGTATTTCTTTGTCATCTTATTTTCCTTTTCTTGCTTTGAGTAGTAAGGCACTTGCGTCCCTTGATGGTGGTCTGAAGCTTCCACTCTTGCGAGCTTTGTCAGTCAGACGCTTCTTCGCGGCGAAACTACGGGCAAGGTTGTATTCCTTCCACCGATGAGCATCACTGCAAAATCTTTTGGTGTTGCGAACGTGTGTGCTTGCGAACTCAATGCCACACCAATCGCAATCGTACTTGCGAGCTTTCTTTTCCTTGTGCATGAAGGAGGAGTTGGGCCGAAACCCACCTCGCTTCTCGATTTTTTCAACAATTTCCAGGCTCGCAGCGGGGTCATCCGCGTCAAGGATGGTGTCATCTTTGGTGCTCGGCATAGATCATTTCTCCTATTCTTTGTACAAGCTGAGGGACTACCGCGTTTCCGAGGGATTTAATTCGGTCCACCCGATTGGGAACCCCATCAACCACTCGGTCCACATCGGGCTCAGTTTCCCAGTAGGTCGATCCGAATCCTTCGCCTTCGCACAGAGGTACGAGCGCTGGTCCATATGCGTGTGACTCTTCGAGCCCACAGGACCGCAGTCTTTGTACTCGCTCGCTCTCGGGGTCGGCCACATCCGAATCGGATCCGCCGAGAGACTGTCCTTGACCGCCGCTCCGATGTTCCATCCATGTGTGCCGTTCCTGTGAGATGGTGCTATCTCTTCGCCGCCGGTCATTCTCGTCGGAGTAGGCCACAACCCAGCATCTGTCTCTGCGGTGGTGGGCTTCGACGGCACAAGCCGGAATAACAAACGATTGGACTCGGTAACCTTCACCTTCCAAGTCAGAGCACACATCGTCGAGTGCCATCCGGACGAACCCAGAAACGTTTTCGCCAATGACCCAAGTGGGAGCTGACTCTTTGATGACTCGTAACATTTCAGGCCAGAGGTGACGGTCATCTGCCTTTCCAAGTTGCTTGCCTGCAACCGAGAATGGTTGGCAGGGGAATCCTCCGCAAACAACGTCAATTGATCCTTCGTAATCTTTCCCATCTAAATCCCTTATGTCTTCGTGAATGGTGATGTCCGGCCAGTGCTTGGCCAGAACTTGTCTGCAAAATTTATCCTTCTCGCACATCGCGATGGTCTCCATCCCAGCCCACTCAAGGCCGAGAGAGAAACCACCGATGCCGGAGAAGAGGTCAAGGACTTTCATGATTCTCCCTTACAGTTTGGATTGGTTTGCCAGTAGTCCGGCCAGTGACCCGCGCATACCATCTCGCGGTATTGATTTTCCATCTCGACTTCGTGCTTGTAGTCTTCGTTGGATACCCAGAGGAAGGCGATCGCTATGATCACAACCATAGCGAGACCCACAATTGCTTTTCTTTCTTGCTCGAACATTAAGATCCCTCCCAACCCATGGTCCCTTCTGCGGGGTCAACGTTGGGATCAAGGTCAACATCGGATCCGAACAAGGGCTCGTCATCTTCGCGACCTATGCCAATCTTCCGAAGGATAGCCTCGGCCTCTTCGGTGTAGTCCTCGTAATCGCTCTGGCCTTCCGCGTCCAAGTGCCAGCTATCGAACTTGGCATCGTACTCATACCTCAGCTCGACACTGTCACGCTCAAGCAGAACCTCAGCCAGATCGTCAATCATTAGGATGAAATCATTGATCTTTAGATTTGCCATTGCTTAAGCCTCCGTGGTCTTGGTCCAGTGATAGAACTGTTCTTCTTCGGACAGCGTGTTCAAGACGAGATATTCGGGCTCGTATTGCTTCTTCACCCGCTCTAAGGTTTCCTTTAAAGGCTTCGACTTAATCTCGTATATCTTGCCGCTTGAGACTTCAATCAGTTGGACCTTCGCACGCATCAATCGCTTGATATCTTTCTTGATGAGCGAGGTGTTGAGGGTGTTGCAGACAACGATCTCAATGCATGTATCACCGAGACGGCTGTAGTCCACTTCATTGCTTTCTGACCTTGGGCAGAATTGCTCGTAGGTTTCTGGATCTTCGATCTTGATCTGATCGGCGCACGCCTCTCGAAGCTTGACGATCATGATGTCGAAGCTTTCGTTTGATTGGCCCCTGTATGGGTAGTAGTGATCGGCTCCACCTCTACCGTCATTCTCTGCCTTGCATACTCGGTCGCCATCAAGGCAGACAGTCGCTTCGAAACAATGCGTTTCGTGTGATGCGAATGCCGCATGCTTGATGTTCTTCAGTGAGATTCTTGAAGGTGCGCTCATGACTCACCTCCCGATACAACTTTGATCCCTTCGTATACATAGTTTGAAACTTTGCGAAGCACAAGGGATACCGCCGATTGAGTATGACCGCCGATTTTCCAATCGTGGATACGTTTGACTTCGATACTGTCATCACCCGTGTATGCGGGACCGTCTTTCCAGTTGTAAATGGTTGCGACCACGCCGTCGATTTCGATCGCCCATTGAACATCGGACTTTCCAGTTGAGGAGACATCTTCAGGATTACCGAAGATATCAACGAGGTCATAGAATCCAATATGGATCTCGCCTTGAAGGCAGGTTAGGTTAGTGTTTACCATTGCTTTTTTCCTTTAGTTTGCTTTGGGTTTTCGATCTTATCATTTGCTTGGTTGTTGAGTCAACACCCTGTGTAATGAGTGCTAAGAGAATGCGCCCATTTTGTGGGTAAAAGTTGTGGGGAATAGCGCCCTCCCCCTCCCACAGAGCCCTGTGAGGGGCGTTTGAGGGGTCGGTAAGGGCATGGGCAGGGGGTCTGCTTGCGGCCTTCCTGCGGCTTGTGCTTGCGGCCTAGGGGCGCTTGCGTGCTTGCGGCCTCGCGGCTCATTTCTTGACGATCCGAACTTCGAAGTGCAGGTCGAGTGACAGCGTGCGGACTTGCGAATAGCAGTGGTCGTGCGTGCCGGTTATCTCTGAATCAAACCAACCGCTTTCGCGGTCGGCTCGGTCTCTTAGGTTGACTTGATACATTTGCTCTCCTAGTGCTGGTGATAGCTAATGTTGGGAACGTCTTTGTCCCAGCATGCGCGACAGTCTCCGCATTCATTGTCCTGTTGTGGCGCTGGGCATATATGCGAATTGGTGGGAATGGTTCGAGCGTGAACCGTTGAAGTGTTCCGGAATCGCTTGGGTTTGGGACCGTCTACCATCGCGGCCGATACTCTCACAATCAAGTTATCAGGAAGCGTGCCGGTATAGGCCGCGACCGTTTGTGCTTCGCGTGTTGGCAACCAGTGCAGGCAATCGGGCGTCGCGCGTGCGACTTCTACAATCTTGGCGAAGTGCTCGACGTTTTGGATGTCGCCGGAGTCATGCCAGCGAAAATACTTATCTTTATTGATTGCTCGCGCCATGCTTGGCGCCCAATCCTCGCGCGTGATTGTCGCAAGGCGCCGCGCTTGCGCCTTCTTGACTACTGGGAAGCCATACATTCCGCGATCGTAAGCGTAGCAATTCTCGCAAGTCGAACCTTTGACCGCTCGCAATTGTCCGCCCACCTTGCACGCTTGCGCGGGTAGACCGTACGACTTGCTTGGCATTTTTGACGGGTTGGATAACCCGCCGACATTTTCTCTTGCTTCTGATACTTTCATTGTTTCACCTTATATAATTGCTTGGTTGTTGAATTCTACCATAATGCGCCAGGTATTAAAAGCCCTACCTTTTTTCTATTGTCAAGGGTTACAGGTGCTTGCGACCTCGAGGCTTTTATATATAGCGCGAGCTTGCGAGCTTGCGACCTTTCTATTTTTATATATTAGATTGCGCGACCGGCAGCAGGCACTTGTTCCAGGTAAGCGCCCATAAAAAAAGGGCCCTCAGGCCCTTGTCTTTAACTGTGAGTGTATCCATCATCTTCAATGCCCAACCACATCCCCGACCACTGGACCATGAAAAAATTTCCCGCGATACCTGGAACGATGGTCCTCCTAAACTTCCGGTAGGACATCCCGTTGTCGTTCTGCATCCATTTGCGATGGAGCGCGATTCTCTGTGCTCGATTAATTGTCATCGTTCATGATCTCCGTGATTGATCGCCGGTCGAATGGCAATACATTGTTGACGTAGAATTGCTCTATCATCTCATCGGACCATGCATTGATTATCGGGTTTACTGCCAGCACCATCGCTTGAATGGTTGGGTATTGCTTGCCTTGAAATTGATACTTCATTTGGATTCTCCGATAAGGGCGCCCGAAGGCGCCCGTTTGATTAGATGAATGGATTAATGGTTACTACCTTCTGGATCGCTGGGCTCGGTGTTCGAACTGTTAACCCCCAATCCCATCGCTGGCCTTCCCAATTGATCGATCCAATGATCTTCCCAGCATCGCGCGAGGTCACAATCATATTGTCCGGCTTATGGTTGAATCGGGTAAAACCCTTCTCATTGACGCCGATCGAATTTCGAATGGCATTCGCGGGTGCCTTTTTCAAGGTGTCTAGCTCTTTCTTAAGAGCCTTAAGCGCCAGCACGTCATCCGACTT
>Ga0213868_10005850_pt1 | contig 10958 bp, 27 predicted proteins | sample PICome_9_FD_160087 | JGI IMG/M metagenome (GOLD analysis project Ga0213868, IMG submission 160087) | Coastal seawater microbial communities near Pivers Island, North Carolina, United States - PICO127 | ecosystem: Environmental > Aquatic > Marine > Coastal | place: USA: North Carolina...
TCCGCACTCGCCTCCGCACTCGACTCCGCACTCGACTCCGCACTCGACTCCGCACTCGACTCCGCACTCGACTCCGCACTGGTTTCCGCACTGGTGTATTCCGCACTAGAAATACATTCCGCACTCGTATCCCAAGGTGGTTCAGAACTAGATTCAGCACTAGAAATAAGCTCAGAGCTTGATAAGTGATTTTTTAATTGTTTTAATTGATTCGCTGAAGTCTCTAATGAGTCAATTACTGAGGAGATTTGGTCTAAAGTTTTCATTCTAACATATTCTAGCAAAAGTTTGTGCAATTATCAAGTTAATTTGTTGGTGCGCCCGACCGGATTCGAACCGATAACCAAGGGTTTATGAGACCCCTGCTCTGACCATTGAGCTACAGGCGCATTTTTATGCTCCGAATTTATAATTAAAAGTTTCAATATCTTCAGAATACTTATCTTGAACCAGCTTTTTATTCTCATCAGTATACCATTCAGTATAATGCTTGTGAGATGTTTTGTTTTCATGGGGCAATTGTTTAGATTCAATCCCCAACTTTTCGCAAACTAAATTAAAGTCTCCTTGTAGATTCTCAAACCTGCCTATGAAATCTATATTTTTATTAATAAAATAAGATTGTGGTTTGTGATGAGTCTTAAATACAGTAGAGTTAAAAAAAGATTTAAAGGTAAACTTAGACCCAAGTCTCTTGGAATACAAGTAAGAAGACATTATCCTGTCCCAAGGGTTCCTTACAAAAGCAAAAGAAAAATACTCTTCTTGCTTTTCCAAGGCAAAATTACTCAAAGACATGTGTTGTTGCTGCTGAAAGCCAATATGAAATTCACATTTAACCTTCATAGGCAATGCTTCCAAGGGGTATTTCCTTGTCCAATCATGACTTATCCCATAGTGGGACAAAATAAACCTCTCTATCGAAGTACCACCACATTTAGGTATGTGTATAAATATAAACTTATCTTTATCACTGATCATTTTTAACTTGGTAGCTGTGATGAGATTCGAACTCATACTGGACGGATTTTAAGTCCGTTGTCTCTGCCAATTGGACTACACAGCCAAAAATAAAATTAAAATGTATCGAAAATCTCTGCTAATAATCCAAGGCGATACATCAGAAATAAGATTATGCCAATAAATATTGTTAAAACTAATTCGCTTTTATTCATGACTCTCTTACCCTAACTACTTCCTTCTTGACATTCTCAAAATCTTTGTCGTATCTATCTGACCAGTGAGGGTCTTTAGCTTGCAGAGCCTCTTCATATTCCTTGTCAATAAGTTGATTTTGGATCTGCCTCTCTCTCCAGCTTGGAGGATTCAAAATTTGATTTAAATCAAGAGACGGTTCTTTACCAAACATAGGTCGCTTGAGTTTATCTAAAAATAATTTAAATTTGTTTTTCATTTTACCAATGTCTAATTGTATTTGCGATAATAAATCCACAAGTAGTTATATGAACTAACCACCAAAAAGTTCTAATAGCAGCAGCAATGTCAGCTTCATTAGAATCAGGAGATATTTTTTCTCCCATAGTTCTAGCCCAAATTCTCCAAAAATTTCTCAGCATAACCTTGATGATTATCAGCGGGGTCTAGAGTCCAACCCTTGATGCCAAAATGATGCGCTCCAATTGTTGAGTTGGAAAAATCCAATGCTTGCTTTTTTGTTATATTATGAGTAAAAGAATCAACAGGATTCCCATTGCTATTTAAGATACAAATCATCAACTCCTGATAATCCTTGTTCCCAGTGACCTGACTACTGTAAGTATGAATCATAAAAAAGGATGCTTACAATCTCTTCATCTGTATAAGAGTCTACATTCTCAGACAAGTCTTGCAAGATCAATTCTTCCAAAAAATTTTCTTCAGTAGTCTCTAGAGCAATGTTAGAAACGTTACTACAACTACAGAGTAGGGTAGAGATTAAAAATAAAAATTTCATTTTGCTGATACTACAATATATTCGTGATTGTCTTTATAACTGTGAGCGTAGTTGATGCAATCCTTGAAGTCTCCATGATAATCAATAAAAGAAGCATCGACCACAAAAAAGTTGCCATCTGGAAGGGAATATTTTTCTGCACCCTTCGCCAAGTGAGTCGAAGAGATCCTCCATCTGTTCCCCTCTCTCTTAACTAAACTTTTAAAACGCTTCATTTCAGAAGGATGATCATCCTCATTGAAATGCCTAAGCATCTTCTCTAATTGAAATTTAGTAAGAGACACGCAAGCCTCAACCTTTTCTGGATAAACAATCTTTTCTTCAGTTACTGTTCTAATTTCAGGACTCCTAAAGCAACTCCAAGTTGCCAAAGCCCAAAGCGGTAGTGATGTAGCTAGGAATAATTTTGTTCTCATTTTAATAATAAACTAGAGCTTAAGCATCTTCATCTGTATCAATGACTGAATTAATACTGACTTGAGAGTAGCCCATAGACAAAAGCATAGGGACAACCATAGTATCCATAAAGTCTGTAAGGGTCATGTCATCCATTGGGTGCTCAAGACTCAAAGTGCTTTGCATGAATTTCGGGTCTTTCTTCGAAGACCAGTTATCTGTCGTTGGTTCGTATGTTAATTTCATTGTTTTGTTTTTGTTGACTTTAGGACTCTAAGATAGAAGCTCATACTTGTCAAGCTCCTTTGATAAAAAACATGGAGTAGAGTCACCCATCCACGCTCCCATTTGATTATAATAAAAAAACTCTTCTGCCTCGGATCTGTTCATGTCTTGGGATTCCAGTTTACAAAGAACTTTTTCTTTATCATAGCAGAGGATTGGCCATTCACCAGCCCTCTCCACTACCCCGACAATACAGTCATCGTAGCCATCCATTTTTATTAATTTTTTATCCATCATATTATTGGCGGTGCAGTGAGATTCGAACTCACACGTTGACAAGCTTTATATCGCCCCGTCTCTACATTGGACTATGCACCCTCTTCTATTTATTGATTAAAACAATTAATGAGTAATATTAGCATCGCGATCAGTGAGACAAACAGCCATATAGATTCAGTATTCATTATTCACCTCCTTCATTTGGGAATACTTCTTTTTCTGATCCGTCTTGGAGCATAGCTAGCACCTTACCTTTGCACTGAATAGCATTTTGTTTTGCCATATCTAAGCAATTGATGGAGGGATTCACTTTCTCAAGGTCAGTTGAATACCCGCCCATCCAATCGCCCTTACGACTGTAAACATTGTATGTTTTGACTTCAGACATTATGCTTCTAGCTTGATGTCAATCTTTGAGGCTTCCTCTGTAGGAGCTTCGCTACTGGTAACTACTGCGGTAGGAGCAGAGTCAATAACAACATTTAATTTCTCCAGCCAAACTCTTGATACAGGGATTGTCTGCTTTCTACCAAACAAGTCGTTCAGTTGCTCTAGGTTGATGTTCACAAATGATGTGCCACCTTTGGGTCTTCCACGTTTTGCCATTTTATTAGTTGGTTTGTTTTTCTATTTAGGAGATTAGTATCCGCACTTCGAAACGACTGCACTAGCTTCTCTGGAGAGAACCTCAAGAGTATCGTCATAGTCAATCACCTCTGCCTCTTTGAGAGCTTTTTCCAAGCCACCAATGAGTTCCCAAAGGTTCTCTGCTTCGATCTTGTTGCCGTTGACTGCGATGTCGATCTTAGTAAAGTCAATGTCCAGTTCGTCGTTCATGGTCATATAATAGTAGGTTTTATCTTAGGGTCAAGTTTTTTTTCATTAAATTGTTTGAGCAAATGCCATTCCCTGTCTGGTAAGTTTTCTCTTGACATCTATCTCTAGCAAGTTCTTCCTCACCAGAATCTGCTCATAGTCTCTCTGGATAGCTTGCTTCTGATAGCCAGTCACAGAGCAGAGTCCATTGAGTGTCATTGCTCCCCTGTCCCTCAGAGTCTTCACGATTTGAATCTCAGAGTTTGATAAGCCCATTGGATTGATTCCCATAGCAGTGCAGAACTCAGACCAGACAGTCTTTGTGAAGACTTCCAGCTTGGTAGCGGAGGAATACGTCTGAGCGTCCTGAGCCTTTACTACAGCGTCCCTTGGGTTTCCTCTCAATACAGAAACGATCTCCTGCTTCGTTGCAGGATCAATCTGTACATTTTTTTCTAGATTAGATTCAAAGATTTTGTAAAGTTCTTCCCCAGAGTAATCTTCAAAAGAAATATCTCTAAGTCGATCTCTAAGTGGCTCACAAAGCTTTTCTTGATTTGTTGTCGCCATGCAAAGTGAAAGCTTCGAAAAATCGAATGTGAAAGTTCCCTCTTCTGTAGTAACAGTCCTAACTGGATTTTTGTCCACATTCAGTGCTGTCAAGAAAATTTCCTGCAAGTCCTTGGGGATGTTGTGTCCCTCATCAATAAAAAGAAAAGCACTATGCTCAACCCACAATGGGTAAACCTGCTCAAAGAACGCACGAGCGTTTCTGATTGTCTTGCCGTTAATCTCAAGCATTGGAGGACGAGTGCCATCTGGACGCTCAAGAGCCTCGCGAAACTTACGAGCAAAGAAGGTTTTACCTCCACCCTTCTGGGTAGTGAGGTTGATAAACGGCAAACGGTTTGTTGCCTTATAAGAGTCAATGAACACACTCAAAGTGCGCTTGACTGACTCTTGCCCAATTGCTTCTTTGAATATCTTGTTGATTTCCATACCCAGAGAATATCAGAATTCTCAGGCGGGTCAACACCTTTTTGATTAAAAAATCACTTTTTTCTTAACTCGTTGTGTTTCAGCACCCAAGGAATTACTAAATTTTCTACACATCGAACATACGCTTCCTCATCATTATTCTCCATAAACGCTATACCTGTCATCTCAAAAATCAAATGAGTAACTTCGTGAACCAGTGTCCACCAATGCTGCTCTGGGTCTTTTAAGCATTTTTTATTCAATTTAATTAGCTTATCATCCATAAAACATTCCCCCCAGTCCTCCATTTCCTCGTAAATAATTTTTATTTTTGTATTTAGAACCTCGACTGAAGAAAGTCTTTTCATCTTAAATAATTACACTTTGATCTTGACTAAGGTCGGAAAACAGTGAGAATATTATTGATGACCTCAGAAGAAAAATTAAAAGCGTTAGACCAAGCTAAAGAGAAAATGCTCAAATTAAAAGAAGCTCAGAAAGACCTTTACCAAGAAACTAAACAAAAATTAGGATTAAGCGAGAAGTATGATCGTGATCTTTGGGATTTTCTAGTGATTGGATTACGATTTGCTAGACATGAGATCGAAGTAGCCTTGCACACAAATGAGGGAAAAGATGCTTGACTTTAATTTTTAAGTGTTTAAATTAGCCCAGACATGAATATATTCTGTTTAGACAAAGACCCCGAAATTGCTGCTCGCCAGCATTGCGACAAACATTGTGTCAAGATGATTCTTGAATGCAATCAACTTCTCTGCACTACATTCTGGATGCAGGATCTTGAAGCTCCATATAAGAAGACTCATTACAATCATCCCTCTGCAATCTGGGCTAGAGAGTCCCGTGGTAACTTTGAGTGGCTTGTCCAGCATACAGCAGCTTTACTTAACGAATATACTAAAAGGTATGGCAAGCGTCACAAAAGCACAGATACTTTTATTTGGATTCTGGAGAACAAACATCGCTTAAACTTCGACAGAAAAGAGCAAACAGAATTTGCTGTAGCGATTGCTCAAGACCAGAGATGCAGACAACTACCAAACTTCGAAACTCTTTCTGTTGTCGAAAAGTATCGCGAGTATTATAATCACGACAAATCTTATATGGCGAAATGGCAATACAGCGAAAAGCCAAAGTGGTATACCGTAAAATAAAAAATACTTTAATTTATGAGAGAGAAATTTGAAAACTGTTTGATAATAATCGGATCAATTGTAGTCGGAGTACCCCTTGGGGTTGTAGTTGGCTTGATTTGCTGGTTTAAATTCCCATTCCAAATATATTGGGCTGCAAGAGCTAACTTAGCTTTACAAAGAATAGATAGAGCCAAGACACAAATAAAAGAATATCAAAATGAAGATATCTGGGAAAACCACATCAAAAAAATGGAAGAAAAAAAATCTTATGACAACTGAAGAACTACTAGAACTGCATGAAGAAACCTGCGAAACTTGCAGGAGGATCATGAGACAAAAAAATAGCGATTACACTGGTGGAGAAAAATCTACAGACCCCTTCGCTAATTTTAATGCTGCATCTGTACTTGGAATTGATCCAGTGCAAGGCTTACTGCTTAGAGTAATTGATAAGATCCAAAGGATTAGGTCTTTCACAAATGACAAGGAGTTGAAAGTTTCAAATGAGAGTGTTGAAGATGCTTGCGATGATATCGTAAATTACGCGATATTAGCTAAAGCGATGCTTATGGAACAAAGATCTGAACTTAAAAAAACAGATGATTGAAGTAAAAGTTACCCCAGAAATATGGGAAGAAGCTAAGAGGAGAACTTCAGAAGCTGCTGAAAGATTTGGAGACAGAGGAACTCATAGGCTTAACAGTGATCGGCAAAAAACTACAGGCTATTTAGCTGAAGTATGCATTAACCATGAATTTCCTAACATTAAATACAGCGACGATTTAAATGTTGATTTTCATTTTAATTCAATGTCTCTGGACGCTAAGTCCCAAGGTTGCAACTCAAAGCCTTTAGGTTATTATAGTGCTACTCTATATGAGGAGCAGAAGAAGAGGTCAGCTGATTATAATATTTTCAATAGAGTCAAAAATGATTTCAGCAAAGTTTGGATTTGCGGAGTAATCTCTAAAGAAAGGTTTTTCCAAATAGCTAAACTAAAGAAAGCTGGAACAAAAACTAATAATTTTACCTATGATCAGTCTAGGTATGAGATTGAATATAAAGATTTAGATAATCTTCAAAGTTTTGTGAGCCACTATTCACATAAAAAAAATAGCCAAAGTTTACTATGAACGATGTAAAAGAAAAAAATAAAATGGGGAGACCTCTCAATAGAGGGCTTCAGAAGGTAGAACTAAAAGACTTATTAGATAAGTTTAAAACTTCTATGGAGATTCCTATTCCATACACCTTCGCAAGACAATTTGGTCTTCTACCAGAAGACTTAAATAAAGAGCGAGAAATTAAGTAAAAACGATTAAAAATTCGCCACTCACAAACCCACCCCTACGGGAGTGGGTTTTTTGTGTAATATAAGATATGCCTTCTGTAACAAGAGTTCATTCTCATGAGAGCCAAGTCTATATTGATAGCACTTTAATTAGGGGCGTTCAGTCTTTTAATTATCAGAACCCCAAAAATGTTCAAGAGCTAAGGAAACTTGGGTCTTACAAACAAGAAAATTATATTTTAACAGCAGATCAGCCTGTTGATACATCTATAGAATTTATCGTCAATGATCATGTTTTAAGCAGAACTGGTAACTACTTGAAGTTTTTAAGCTCAGATGAGTCCACATTAAAGTTGAAGGACGCTACTGCTGAAACCACTTTCAATAAAGCAAACCTCACAAACTTTTCTTTGGACTTTAATGTCGGAGAATTTGCCGTGGGCAACTATGGATATCAGTGTGATTCCTTATCTGTAAATGAGTCAGAGTCATATGAAGATGCCGATATAGATTCTTCGAAAATAAATATTTTTAGACCGCAAAATATAACTCTAACCACAACCCTAACTGAAGGACTAAACTCTACAGATTATCCAATCCAATCTGCCTCTATTTCTGTAGGGATAGATAGAAGACCCACAATCAGAGTCGGAGAACGAGGAGCGAGAAGAAGATATCCTGTATTACCAGCACAAGGATCTTTAAATATATCTATTCTTAAAAATAAAGTTGAAGAGACTTTAGACTTGTCAAGCTTGGTTGCTAAAAAAGGAAACTTTACATTTGTAATGTCAGAAACTGCTTTGGGATCTGCTTCTACAAACCCAAATTTAAATATAAAAGTTCACAATTGTTTTTTAACTTCTGTAAACCATTCTCATTCTTTAGACGATAATGCATCATTAGAATTTTCTTATTCATTTCCGATTTCAAATGATGCCATCGAATATTATTTTTCGTAAGAAAATTTAGCAACCCCTTATTTGGCAAAATCCCGCTTAAACTTGGGACTTTTTGGTGTATATACAAATATGCCATTGCCAATGCCAAATAATGGAGAAAAAAGGTCTAAATTTGTTAGTCGCTGCATTGTAGACCTTGCAGATAAAAAAGAATTCCAAGATGACAAGCAAAGAGCTGCCGTTTGTTATTCTCAATTTGAAAAAGCCGAAAGTAAAGCATCTGTGGTAATTAGCGATCCAATAAATAAAGAAGATTCCATCTTATTCTTTTCTAAAGCATCTCCTGATGTAAAAAAACATTACTTCAAAACAAAAGAAGAAGCAATGAAGGACGCTGAAAAAATGGGATTAAAGGGTATTCACACTCATACAACAGAAGATGGAGAGACTTTGTATATGGCTGGTCCAGATCACAAGGCTTTTATGAAGCGTCATGACGAGATCCTAAAAGAAAAGGAAAAGTCTGACAGTAGCCTGTGGGAAAACATCAGGAAAAAGAAAGAGCGAATCAAAAGAGGCTCTGGTGAAAAAATGAGGAAGAAAGGCGACAAAGGTGCGCCTACCTCTGATCAAATCGAAAAAGCTAAAGGCCAAAAGAACGACTAGAAAGCCTGTCTTTTCAAAGTTTTAAAGATGTCATACAAGCATTGATCCTGCTTGGTAGCCTCCCTAACTTTATTTTTAATCTCAAATGAGTGCGAAGTGTGAGCTATATCACGCTTAATTACCCAACCTCCCTCAATAAAGTAGTCTGAGTCCCAATTAAATACCTCTGAAATATAATCAAGAGTAATTAAATGCCTTTGACCTTCAGAGATCTCAATCTCTACTGTTTGTTTCCCTGTTATCTTCATGGGTATTATTTACACTAATAACATCCTCGTTTAAATTAATTTTATTTTTAGCCTCAAGCCACTGTCGCTGGTTTAACCTTCTACCGCCTAAGTAATATACCTGCTTCCCATTTTTAGTTGTTATCGCTGGACCCTCAAGATTATGCAATCTTCCATGATCCCAGTACTCCTCACAACCATTATTAAAGATTACAGCTGGCTTCCCTTTCCTGTGCTTTATTGTACGATTAATATCTTTAAAGTATCGTACCCCATCAAAATCAATACGCATGAACGCATCATTTTCTGTATTAGCGTAATATATTTCTTTCCCCATATTAATCTTTAATAAATGTTATCTCTCGTGCTATAATATCTTCTGGATTCTTTTTTGCGCGAGCTTCAGCTCTTTTCAATTCATTCTCTGTAAATAAGAAGTGCCTCCCGTCATCAGAACTAATCTGGAAGTAAACGAGAGAAGCGTTATTTTTCTTCTGATTATTAACAACTGTATTTATGTAAGCGTATTGCATAATTCTACTGCATCTAATTTATTAAAACTCAAAAAATGATTCTTCAATATCACCCATAATATTGTCTTCCTCTACTGGACAATCGCTCAGAATGTTAGATAACATCTCATTTTCCTCTTCTGTAGGCTGTTCAGAGTCATCAAGAATCTTCTTGAATCTTTCTATAGAACCAAAGTTATCAATAATATCTCCGTCCTCCAATTCATAAGTTCGAACCTGCTGAAGAGAGCGGAGTTCATTTTTTTTTATTTGCATAATTTAATATCCCCAACTATTTAGAGTGTATCTAAATGGATTATCTTCAATATTCTTTACTAGATCAAGCATTTTCTGAGAAATTTCTCTTATTTCTTTCTGAGCGTGTCCACTATTCCTAAGTTTTAGGAAGTTGGCAAAGCTTCTCATGTTGAACTGAACATCTGCTTGAATACGACTATTGTAAGTCTTGAAGAACCGTGCAGATTCTTTCGCTCGTTTACGCCCTAACTCTGGCTCAAGATCAGCAAGGCATTTGTGGTAGAGTCTATTCCCATCCTCAGTATACTGCTTTAATTGGTCCTTCCAAAACTCTGGCCAATCATCAGGGACAAACATTTTATCCTCTTTTAGTTCTTTGTATCGTGCCGACTCTGCATTGAGCGAAGATAATCTATGCTTAAGTAAATGAATATGACTGGCAATATCGCAATCAACAAGAAAATGGACGCTACCCTTTTCAAAAGGGGTCTCGTGTCCATTGCTCCAAAGCATGTCGATGAGCTTCGGAATTCTCTGTCTTTTCTTTTCATCTAAGTCTCTACTTGTTGATGTCCAAGCACTACAAGCAATAACTTCGTCACTACCATAGTGTCCTAATAATTCTACTGTATTTTGCATTTTTTTCAATTAAAAAGTCAAAGGATCTGCCAGCACTAAAGTAGAAGGCACAATCTTCCTGACAAAAAGATACCCATCTTTGCGATAAGTGTCAACCATCCCTTTACTAATTTTGTCAAAAGCCCTTGGATTTCTATCTACATTGCCCATCAAATCTTTTCTTATACTCCAATCAGAGTAAGTTGTCGCTTGCCCCATCTCAAAATCCATACCCAACTGTTTCGCGACCCCCCAAAAGTAAAATTCATCAGCAAAAATAACCTTATTCTTTACAAAATACTTAGACCAATGATCAAAAGTCTCAATAAACTTAATCGCATCTTCTCTACGACAAACAAAAAACTGGCAAACTGCATTATATTCTCCAAAATCATAGCCCTTGATCCCCTCTTTAAATACCTTCTGGCCTTTTACCTTAGTGTGAAAGCTAAAATGCTTTGTGAAGGTCGTTTTTTTGTACCTTTCTTTTATTAGGTCTACTGTCGTATCTAAATCATAAAGGGGAAAATGCGAGTCACTGATTAAAGAAAAATATTCATTTTCTTCATCTTCCAAAGCTGCTTTCATTAATTCTATAGTAGCTTCAACTAATGAAAAATGACCCCAAGCCGTTGGAACAATATTCTCTATCTGATAATCAGAGAACACACTTGGGGAT
>Ga0213868_10005854_pt1 | contig 10956 bp, 7 predicted proteins | sample PICome_9_FD_160087 | JGI IMG/M metagenome (GOLD analysis project Ga0213868, IMG submission 160087) | Coastal seawater microbial communities near Pivers Island, North Carolina, United States - PICO127 | ecosystem: Environmental > Aquatic > Marine > Coastal | place: USA: North Carolina | collected...
CAAACAAGTTCTAAAAACAGCGTTTCAAGGTCAAGGAGCTAATAACATTACACTGCCAACACTAGCCAGCGGTGTGTATGTGATTCAGTTAACCACAGAATCTGGAATTATAAACAGAAAAATTATTCTTAATTAATTTAATAGTCCTAAGAATTATGAAAACTAAAAACACTAATAGCAACAAAAATATTTCTCGTAAAGAGGCCCTTAAAAAGATTGGTAAATACACTGCGCTAACCGCTGTAGGCACCCTCATTATTTTAAACCCTCAAAAAGCACAAGCAGCTAGCCCTGACGATCCAGGAGGAGGTTTTGATTTATTTGATTAATAAGTATTTAGTAATTAATATTTATTAGTCTAAAAATTAAAGACTAATAAATTGATAAAACAAATTACTTCCTCTATGTTAAATCTATTTTTAGATTTATAGAAATTATGAAACTTAAATTTTCATCTTCATTCTTTATATTATTTTTTTGCACGTATAGTTATAGTCAAATTAGTTCCTATGATATGGTTGAAAAAATGGGCAGAGGTATTAATTTAGGAAATGTACTGAGTGCACCAATAGAAGGTAACTGGTCTCCAGAAGTTTTTGAGGAATACTTTCTTGATATTAAGAATGCAGGCTTTACTAATGTTAGAATTCCAATGGATTTTTATGGCACTAATCGCACCTCTGGGGAAACCTCAGGATACTCCAGTGATCCTGAAACAATAGATGAATATTCTGGCACAGCTGCTGATTATGTTGTTAGCACCACTCATTTAGACAGAATTCAAGAAGTGGTTGATTGGGCATTAAATCAAGGTCTTGTAACTGTAATTGATTTTCATGGAGCCCTATTAAAATCAGAATTTTTGTACACTTACTCAATATCAAGAGTACAATATACCCATCCAACTTCGGCAAAAAGAGCTGCTGATATTGATAAATTTCGAGCTATATGGGTGCAAATAGCAGAGCGATTTAAAACTTACAATGAAAACCTATTATTTGAAATTATAAACGAGCCCTACTTTGAATTGAGTGCCACAGACATGAATGATTTAAATAGTAGTCTTATTGACTTGATTCGCTCTACTGGCCAAGTCAACGCAACAAGAAATATAATTATAACTGGAGGTGGTCAAAATTCTCAAAATGCACCTCAACAAATAAGTACAGCCGTTATTAATAGTGACCCCTATTTAATTGCTTCATTTCACTATTATCAGCCTTTTTCTTTTACAAGTTCGTCAACTGAAGCATATGACAGTTTTAATTGGGGGACATCTCAAGAAAAAAATACAGTTGATGTGCATTTTCAATCAGTGAAATCATGGTCAGACAGCAATAATATTCCTGTGACATTAGGAGAGTTTGGTGCTGACAATGAAGATGGATATAATTATAATACAGGAATTTATGGAGATTATAACGGACCAGTAAATGCTGATCGTGTTGAATACCATCGATACATCTCTGAACAAGCCATTAACAATGGATTTTCATTTTCAGTTTGGGACGCAGGACCAAAATCAAATAAAAGCATTCATCTTAGAACTGATAATACATTAACAAATAATGTCTTTATTGGCACCTGGGTAACTGATGTTCGTGACGCTTTATTTGAGTCTGGAACCTGGCCGCTTTGCTACGGACCCACAGAAAATTCATTAATACTAAATCCAGCATTTGAATGTGGTATAAATTCAAATTGGAGTTTTATTGTTTCGGGAGATGCATCTGCATCTTTCACAGACGCTGCATCAGATGCTAGAAACGGATTAGTTGGCGCAAGTATTGAGGTCGCAGCAGCAGATGTATTTAATAAAGTATTGTTAAATAACACTATTTATACCAATGATCTCACAGATAAAAAGGTAACCTTCAAGGTTTATGCTAAATCTTTAGCTTCAACTGGGCAAACATTTAAATTAAGAGTAAAAGTTACAACTCCCGAAGGTGATTTATTTATTCCATCTTCAGAATTCAATTTAACTAACTCTTATCCTGATTCACCTTTCGAATTCGAATACCTAGTGCCTTCACAAATAACCTCTATACAACTTCAAGTCATGCTGGGTCAATCTATTGGAACCTATTTTTTAGACGACTTTGAATTTTTAATTGAAGATGTCACCACCTGGACAGGAGCCATTGATTCAGATTGGACTAATCCAAGTAATTGGAGTAATGATTTACCAGGAAGCAACTCAAATGTGGTTATACCTAATCAAGATAATGATCCAATTATAAGCGAAAGTACTGGTGTTGTTGTTAATGACTTATTAATTAACAGTTCCACCACTTTAACAATTAATTCGGGTAGCTCAATCATCGTTAATGGTACATCTTCAGGAAATATTACCTACAACAGAACAATCCCAATAGCAAATTTAGCACCACCTAATTGGTATCTCATATCATCACCTGTCATTGGTCAAGATATTGACAGTTTCGTTGCCAATGAAGATCTAATTAGCGGTATTGGAGACAATTTAAGCCTGGGTAACTATAACAATACAACGCCTGGTTGGGAATATTATCAAAGTGGTACTTTAATAAATCAAAACTTTATTTCAGGAGATGGCAGAGCAATCGCCCTAGCATCGGTTAGTGATATTTCTTTTACAGGTGGTATAAATGTAGGTAATGATGGCGTATCATTTGCCTTAACCAACAATGCCAACGGATATAATCTAATCGGCAATCCATACCCATCTTATATACCAGTCAATATAAATGCAGACGGCACCAATAATATATTAGATGTTAATTTTCCTTCTCAAAGTGATGGCGAAAAAACAGTATGGATATGGGATGCAGCGCTTGGTTATTACGATGAATTAAATCAAACATCTGTTGCGACATTCATTGCACCTGCACAAGGATTTTTTATAAAAACTGCAAACAGTACATCATTTAATTTTCAAGAAAACATGCAATCACATCAATTGGATACTTTTCGAAACATGAGCTCTGAAAGAGCTGAAATTAATCTTGTGATAACCAATCAAACAGAGACTAGAGATACAGATATATTTTATATTGATGGAACAACTACTGGCTGGGATCATGGGTACGACAGCACTATTTTTGATGGATTTGCCAATGAATTTGCAATATACACACATTTGGTAAGTAATAGTCAAGATCAAAATTTAGGCATACAATCATTACCAAACAACAACTTTGAAAATATGGTCATTCCTATAGGAATTAATGTGCTTTCAGGAACACAAATAAGTATATCAGCCAATATCGCTAATCTACCTCAAGGCATTAGTGTTTATCTTCAGGACACTTTGGATAACTCATTTACTTTACTCGATAATTCCTCAGAATTTAATACAACCATATCAAGTGATCTTACAGGAATTGGACGCTTTTTTTTATATACAACCCAGAATACCTTAAGTAAGAATAAGGATTCATTAAGTTCTTCTTTTAGTGTTTTTTATAGCTCAGAACAGCGTAGTCTTCACATTGGAGGCATTCAAAATGGTATTGTTGATGTTGAACTATATGAAATGACTGGTAAGAAAATATTAAACACCTCATTAAATATTAGACAAACATATAATGTTAAGTTACCAAAGTTAGTTCCAGGAGTCTATATTGTTCATTTAACTGCACACTCTAAAATCATTCATAAAAAAATATTTATTTACTAGTTGTTAAATCTACCTAAGAAACAGATATTCATGACTATTTTTCTACTGTCGGGAACTATTTGAAAACAGCAATGAAGTTTTTGAACTATATATGTCATTGGGCTCTAATAAGACAGAAGGAAATTTTGGTTGATTTGGTGAATTTGGATAATGTTGCGTTTCCAAGCATAAGCCTGTTCGTTTTTCAAAAACACCTTGTAAATAATTCCCTGTGTATAGCTGCAAACCAGGTTCATTAGAAAAAATTTCAAGAGCCCTACCACTCAGGGCATGAGTCAAGGTAGCGCCGTGTAATAAATTCTTATTTTTGTTTTTTAATATCCAACAATGGTCATATCCGTGGCATAATTGAATTTGATTGTCTTGAGAATCGATATCTTGACCAATTCGTTTCGTAATTGTAAAGTCAAAAGGTGTATTTTTAACTAGTTTGCGATTACCGTTTGGAATAAAAAATCTATTTAAAGGTAACAATTCATCAGCATTAATGTACAAATCATGATCAATGATTTGTTTAGTAGGATTTCCTGAAAGGTTAAAATAGCTATGATTAGTTAAATTGACAATCGTTTTCTTATCTGTTGTCGCCTGATAAGAAATATCTAATATATTATTATCACGTAATGTATAAGTAACAGTGACTAAAAGGGTTCCAGGGAAACCTTCTTCCATGTGCTTACTAACATAGGTTAACATTAAAGAAGCTCTGTTTTTAGTTGTTTCAGTTTTTGCTTCCCATACAACTTTATGAAAACCTTTTTCACCTCCATGTAGATGGTTTGGGTCATCATTTACATGGAGCTTGTACTTGGTGCCATCAAGTGTAAATACGCCATTTGAAATTCGATTTGCATAACGACCTATAATTCCTCCTAAAAAATGAGTGTCTTTTTCATACTGATTTAAGGTATCATAACTTAAAACAATATTTTTCTTGTGACCATACTTATCGGGTGTTTTAATGGATGTAATGATTCCACCAAAGGTAATTATCTTCACCTCAATTCCTGAATGATTTTTAAGAGTGTAACAATGAACATGTTTTCCACTACTTGTAACCCCATAATAAGTTTTTTTAATAATCATATGAATAGGCATTCAAAATCTAGTGTTTATCGAAAAATTAATATTGTTGAAAAAATATCCAAATATTGTTCATTAAACCGGCTGTTGTTGAAAATAAATTATGTCCCGCATTTTCGATTCTTAAATATCTTATTTCTTTGTTGTTATTACAGTTTTTAAAAATATAAAGCGTGTTGACTCCTTGTGATATTGTTTCGGGTGAAGCATCACACTCAAAATTATTGGCCCAAGATTCAGCACTTTCATATGCATCGAGGAATACATGTCCAAAAATAGAGCCACCATTAATAGGAATTATATCATCTACTGCACCATTTACTTGATATACTGATATGGGTTGTGTATTTGGTAATATTGGAATACTCTCCATAAGTTGAGAAACAATTGGAGCTATCGCCTTAAAATGAGAGGTTTCAATCCCTAATTTATTTACCATACCAGAACCATTTGAAAGACCAAGAGCATACATTTTATTCAAATTTAAATTTGGGTAATTAGAGATCTCTTCAATAATCAAATTAACAAAAGCAACGTCATCAGCAGTTGAAGGTTCTTGACCCAAATTCCATGATTGTAAGAAACCTTGTGGATATATCCCAATAAAGTCTCCAGCATCTGTGTAGGCTTTTAACTGATTAACCCAATTTATATTGCTACCTCCACGGCCATGAAATGCAAAAACAATCGGATAATTTATATCTGGATTAATGACATTTGGCGTTTGAATAATCACAGGTCTCAACACTACATTGCCATCAATGTTTTGTGAAATATAGATTGTTTTAGTTTGTAAAGCAATACTATCATCAGGTACATTCATTTCAATATCTATACTAGTATCTAAATCTTTAGAGCAAGCTTGTAGTGATACTAAAAACAAGAACATTGTAACTTTAATATATCTGTCAAAGTTCATTATATTATTTTTTTAAAATTAATATCATCGATATAACTTATGTAAAATAACTCAAAATTCCAATTACTAGTATTATCAATAAAACAGTCAAGACAATATCTACAGTCTCATAGGTGTTTTTATTTTCTTGTCGTTGTTTTTTGGTGAGCGTACCAAAAGATAAACCTACAATCTCCTTATAGTCTGGAGGACTCGTTACAAAGCTCACTGATATGCAAATAATTACAGAAAATATAAACATAAAAATAGCCATATGTGCAAAATTGATTGTAGCAAAAGCATACATTAAACCCTCTATATTTTGACCAGCTAAAATTTCTGACTGATAATATATTTCTGACCCCAAACGTATAATTAAAAGTATTAGGCCTGATATTAATGTCGTAATTGCTGCTTGTGAATTTACACGTTTCCAAATAACTCCCAAAAGAAATACGGTAGTAACCGGTGGTGCAATATATGATTGTACATTTTGAAGATATTGATACATTACACCTCCTCCAATTTTCTCCATAATAGGAATCCAAATAATTCCTAAAACAACGATGATTCCTGTAGAAATCTTACCAATTTTTAGTAATGACTTTTCAGATTTACCAGGGTTAAGTTTTTTATAAATATCAATGGTAAAAATTGTAGAACATGAATTAAAAACAGAGGCCAAAGAACTCATTAAAGCTGCCATTAACCCTCCAGCAACTAATCCTTTTAATCCGACAGGCAACAATGTTTTTACCAACATAGGAAAGGCTCGATCTGCTCTATCTACAGAGAATAGTTCTGGATTTTGAACAGATAATGCAAAGGCTATTATTCCTGGGATTAAAAAAATTAATATGGGCAATAACTTTAAATATGCTCCAAAAATCGCACCCCTTCTTCCTATCTTAATATTATTCGCTGCCAAGGTTCTTTGAACAATGTATTGATCGGTACACCAATACCAAATTCCAACAATCGTACCTCCAAATAACAATCCTGTCCAAGGGAAATCAGGATCATTCATAGGTCTCCACATATTAAAGTGATCAGGGCTCACTGCTTGTACAGTCTCTCTTAGTTCAGACCAGCCACCAACTTCTTTTAACCCTAAATAAGTGATAATTACAGATCCTAAAATTAGGATAATCGTTTGTAATGTTTCGGTATAAATTACCGCTTTCATACCTCCAATAATAGTATAAATACCTGTAAATATTACAATACCAATAGCACCATACCAGAAAGGAATTCCAATTAGTTCTGACACAACAATCCCTCCTGCATAAATAGTGACAGACACTTTAGTTAGAACGTATGCAAATAATGAAAAAACTGATAAAAACCACCTTGATTTTTCATCAAAACGTTTCTCTAAAAATTCTGGCATAGTAAAGACGCCACTCCTAACATAAAATGGTAAGAATAACCAGCCTAGTAATAGTACAATCCAGGCGTGTAATTCATAGTGTGCCATGGGAGTTCCGGACTCAAATCCAGTCCCTGCAAGACCAACAACATGTTCTGACCCAATATTGGATGCAAAAATAGAGGCTCCTATAACAAACCATCCCACATTTCTTCCGGCTAAAAAATAGTCCTCTGTGTTTTTATTTTTATGAAAAAAAACCCATAAAGCCACACTAATTAAGGCTAAAAAATATATCCCTAAAACAAACCAATCCAATCCTTCTAGAACAGAATTTATTTTTAAAACCATATCATTAATTTAATCATCTCGTCAATTCAAGTTTTGTGAATTTGTACACAACTACCATTTCCATTAAAAAAATTGAAATGATCAATAAATATATCTAGTTTGATACATGAAGCATTGCAGTATAATTCATCAATATTCTTTTAACATTAAATACATTTAAATATACTGGTTAATGATATTTTCAAATAATTCTTGCTTGCCACTTTGTAAGGTCAATTCTCCCTGTTCTATTGCAATGGCGTAGAGATCTGAAAGTTCTAACTTTCCATCCTCAAAATCTTTACCACTACCTCTGTCAAAGGAACTATATCGCTTTATTTTTAAATCTTGATAGGACGAGGAAGTAAGAATTTTATTAGCGGTTATTAACGCTCTAGCAAAGGTATCTGCACCTCCTATATGGGCATGAAACACATCTTCCATGTCTGTTGAATTTCGTCTAATTTTGGCGTCAAAATTAACACCCCCACCTTGTAATCCTCCAGCTTTTAAAAAAACGAGCATAGCCTCTGTAGTTTCTTGAATGTTATTTGGAAATTGATCTGTATCCCAGCCATTTTGATAATCTCCTCTATTGGCATCAATACTTCCTAACATACCTGCTTTAGCCGAAACAGCTAACTCATGCTGCATGGTATGTTGAGCCAGGGTGGCATGATTAACCTCAATGTTCATTTTAAAATCTTGGTCTAAACCGTATTCCCTTAAAAAACCAATAGCTGTGGCGGCATCAAAATCATATTGATGTTTCATAGGCTCCATAGGCTTTGGTTCAATAAAGAAGTTTCCTTTAAATCCTTGCGACCTAGCATAATCTCTTGCCATAATTAAAAATTGCCCCATGTGATCGAGCTCTCTACTCATATCGGTATTGAGCAAAGACATATAGCCTTCACGTCCTCCCCAAAACACATAGTTTTCACCATTTAAGGCAATAGTAGCATCCAATGCTAATTTTATTTGTGCACCAGCTCTTGCAACAACATTAAAGTCTGGATTCGTTGCCGCACCATTCATATATCGAGGATTAGAAAAACAGTTAGCCGTTCCCCAAAGTAATTTGATACCAGTAGTTTTCTTTTTTTCTTTGATGTAATCTACAATGGTCGCTAATCGTTTTTCAGACTCAACAAATGTTGATGCTTCCTGAATTAAGTCAAAATCGTGAAAACAGAAGTAATCAAAGCCCATTTTACTTATAAATTCAAAGGCAGCATCAGCTTTATCTTTAGCTGCTTGACTTGGATCTGATGCTTGGTCCCATGGAAAATTTTGAGTTCCTGGACCAAATGGATCTGACCCTTGACCACAGAAGGTATGCCAATAAGCAATTGCAAATTTAAAATGTTCACGCATGGTTTTGCCCGCAATAACCTGTTCAGGATTATAATACTTAAACGACAAAGGATTGTCTGAATCTTTTCCTTCAAATATTATGTTTTTGATTCCTTTAAAATATTCTTTTGTTGCCATTTTGAAATTATTTATGTTTTAAAATTATATTGAGTTCGTTTTTCCAACGAACATACGCCTCTTGATATACCTGACTATTCTTTAATGGCACATAGGTCATTACATGATTATTCTTGGTGATGCTGTCACCAAATTTTTGAAAATTTTGGTCAATCAGACCAGCAGCTCTTGCTGCACCTATTGCTCCGGTTGTATTATATATTTCTATTTCTTGACCTATCAACGTAGCTACAGTATTGGCAAATACTTCAGATCTAAATAAATTATCATTACCAGCACGTATCACATTAATATCGGCGTTATCATTTTTTAAAATTTCCATACCATAAACAAAAGAAAATGCAATACCTTCTAGCGCAGCTCGATATAAATGGCCATGACTGTGCTTATTTAAGTTAAGATTACAAATTTGTGTCCCAATATTTTTATTATTAAACATACGCTCTGCACCATTTCCAAAAGGAATTACAGTTACACCATCAGAACCAATGGGTATGTTAGATGCTTTTCTATTCATATTCTCATAAGAATTTTCAACACTGTGGTTTCTCAGCCATCTGTATTGAATACCAGCTCCATTTATACATAATAATTTTCCTATCGTCGGTTGTTTAGTGGAATAATTTACATGAGCAAAATGATTAATCCTGGAAGATTCTTTTGATTGTGTTTTGTCTGTTACAGCATAAATTACCCCAGAAGTTCCACCGGTTGCAGCAACTTCACCATGATTAAATACGTTTAATGCCAATGCATTGTTAGGCTGATCTCCTGCGCGATATGTAATTGGAATACCCATAGGTAAACCTGTATCCTTATATGCTTGATGATTTGTTTTACCTTGATTATCAAAATTTGAAACTATGTTGGGTATTAACTTTTTATCAATCCCATAATAATCTAATAACCATTGTGCAACTTTATCGTTGGCATAATCCCAAATGATACCTTCAGAAAGCCCATTTTTGGTTGTATTTATTTCTCCTGTTAATTTATAGGCTATAAAGTCACCAGGAAGCATAAATTTATAAATTTTATCATACAAATCTGGCTCGTTATCTTTTACCCATTTTAGCTTTGATGCTGTAAAATTACCTGGTGAATTTAATAAGTGCGTTATACATTTTTCTTCTCCTAACTCAGAAAATGCATGGTCACCAATTTTTACTGCTCTACTATCACACCAAATAATTGAATTTCTTAAAGGATGACCTTGATTATCAACAATAACCAAACCATGCATTTGATAAGAAATCCCAATTCCTGCAATGTGATAAGCGTCAATCGCTGTTTCTATCAAAATTCTCTTAATAGCCTTACAACAATAACGCCACCAAATATTTGGATCCTGCTCTGCCCAATTCTTTTTAGCTGCCATAATTGGCATTTCATTTTGGGGCTCATTCAAACTTGCAATACTTTTACCTGTGAGTACTTCAACTACTGCAACTTTTACTGATGAACTTCCAATATCTAACCCTAAATAATACATATACTTACTCTGCATTTTATGTAGAATAAATATATTTATAAAATAAAAAAAAACGTAACAATAATTGAGCAATTAATAATAAACTTGAAGCAATATTCAACGTATAAATTCGAGATGATGAAATGATTTATTTAAAATAGCACGATCATCAGCACATAACCAGCGCTTTAGTACAGTTGCATATATGGATCTAAAATCTACAGAGTGAATAAGGGGTTCTGTCGCATCTGCTAAAATTAAGGATTAAGTTTTAAACTAATTTAATTTTTTAAGAAGCTAATGATATAAATGATTTGTAGGTTGAACTTTCAGGGTTCACCAGTTGATTTTTCTTTATCATACTAACTACTTCTATTCCTGATATGGTTCTCTTTGCTGATTCAAATTCTTTAAAACCTAGACCTAGCATAATACGCCACTTTATCATTCGATGGTCTTGTTCTACAATATTATTGAGGTATTTACATTGCCGTATTTTTATGTTTGAATAGTTTCTTCGATTGTATAGTTTTATCGCAGCTTTATTCGCCCCACTCTTATCGATTTTTATAAGTTCTGGATTAACATTATTCTCTATGGCTTTGATTAAAAATTTCTGTGCAGATATACGTTGTCTTCTTTTAGTTAAC
>Ga0213868_10005855_pt1 | contig 10956 bp, 3 predicted proteins | sample PICome_9_FD_160087 | JGI IMG/M metagenome (GOLD analysis project Ga0213868, IMG submission 160087) | Coastal seawater microbial communities near Pivers Island, North Carolina, United States - PICO127 | ecosystem: Environmental > Aquatic > Marine > Coastal | place: USA: North Carolina | collected...
TTCTCTTGTACCATCATATAAGTCTTTTATTTCAGAAAATCTTTGACCATATAAACCTGTTGCAGTACTTTCAGGATTTATCATTAATACACCATCAGCACTCTCTACTTTTTGAATTGCTTTTTTAATACCATCTAGATCAACTTTAATATCTCTCCAACTATTAACTTCTCCTGCCTCTTGATATTGACTTACACCATAACCTCCTATAATTAATGGTGTTACTGCTTTGTATATGTTTGGATCAAATAGATTAAAATTCCCATCATTACCAAATAATGATTTAGCATAATTACCTCTTTTGTTATTATGAATCATTACATCCCCTATATTATAATCATATACATTTCTTATTTCAGCTCTATCTAAATTTAACCTTTCTACCAGTTTAGCAACATCATCTGTAGAATACCCACCAAAAGAAGGATTATTAGGATTATACATAACTGTATTTCCTCTAGACTTTATTGCTGCATCTTTAATATCTTGAGGCATCATATCCCATACATCTTGATTTTGTAGATTAGTCCAATCTTTTCTATTAGCATCAAAACTTATTTTATTATTAGTTCTTGGTACTGCTAATTTATAGATTCCACCATCATCAGAGGTAGTAAGACTGACTTTTCTTCCTACTGGTTGGTCTGCTTTAAAAAATGGAAAGCCTTGTTTATAATAATGCTCAGCATTAAAAGAAGGTATGTCATCTAAGTTACTAAAATGATTAGGAGAATATTTTGTAGCTAATTCTTCATTTGCAGTAAATATAGCATCTCCTAATTCAGATTTATTTGTTCCAACTTGATTTGCTGAGTTTGGAATGTTATCTCTTAGACCAACTGGATTATGTTGATCTGCTCCTCTATATGTTACATCATAACCTTTTGGGTAAGCTTTCTTAAAGTTTTTACTATTCATTTGAACAAACTGTTCTGGTGTTCCTTTACTACCATCAGGTAATGTAAACGCACTACCGTCAGAATTCTTCATCCATGTACCATCAGCTTTAGTAAGTCTTTCTATTTCATTATATTCATCTACTAAGGCTTTATTTTTTGGAATATCTTTATTCCATTTACCCCAATTTATTTCTGATACAAACTCATCACTTTGTTTTAATACATCATCTGTACTTTTTGCTCCTTTTGTTGTGATTTGTTTAGCTAGTTTAGGCAAAACTTTTTTACCACTTTTTTGTAAAATATTTTTAAAAATTCCCGCACCTATATATGTTGTAGGATCTGTAAGTAAATCAACTCCTAAACCTTTCCAAAAACCATCTACACCTAATGTTTCTGAAATTGGTTGTTGTTTTTTATCACTATCTAAAATGGTGGTATTATATAAATCTGGTATAGCATCCATAAAATTAAATTTACCATCACCTTTACCTCCTATACCTTCTATACCTTCTCTAATTAAAGCAGCCGGTATACCTAAAACTTGTAATGTATTATCTGCAACAAGTAAAGGATTTAAATTATTATTTAAAGTATTTAAAAACCAATTTTTCTTAGGTTTTTCTTTTTCTCCTACAATCTCTACTTCATCTAATACTTGTGTTGGTATTTCACTACCATCTTGATAAATAGGACCACCTTTTTTTCTAAGCCGTTCTAGTTCTGTAATTATTTTTTTATCTAAAGGAATAACTTGATAAGCATCTCTTATATCTGTTTTATTAAAATCTTGTGTTATAATAGCATCATAACCTTCATCAATTAGTTTCTGTACTTCTTCTACTGAATATGTTCTTGGTTTCTTTTCTATAAAAGGGTTTTTAGGATTAATCTTTGCTCCCCATTTTTGAGAACCATAATCTTTAAATGCAGTATTTTTAGGAGTAAAGAAACTTAAATTTTCAGGAGCCTTCCAATGAGAATATACTCTAGGATTTTCAAAATCAAGAGGTAACATAATATTGCTACCATCATTTGTATTTCTATAATAAATATAATCTTCTGCTGAAGGTCTATTTAATCTTTTAGGAGTATCTGAAAAAAATGACATTGCATTTGGTGCTTCTTCAACAGCCTCATCTATTTGTTTTGCAGCTTCATCTGATGATTTAAAAAAGTACTCTAATATATCATCTAAGTATTTTGCTCCTTGTTTTACTATAGGTTTTATTATCCCTCTCTGAGCTTTAGGTAATTCATTACCATCTTTTGCTAAAGGTATTTCTAACACCCTGTCTCCTGGAAATTCATAGTTGTTTGGAGAAAACATTACTTCTGCATTACCAAGATTATCCATACCCAACACAGGAATATCTACATCTTGCATGGTAATACTGCTTGACTCAATAATATTAACCGGATTGTTTTTATCAGGACTATAACTTTTATAGCCTTCTACAGATATATATTGTGTTATATCTTGTAAAAACTCATTTGGCCCTCCTGGCAATCCTATGCTTTTCTTCTTTCCCATTTTACCTTTGTGATAATAATAATTTAGTATTGTTCAATCTCAATAACATTTTTCTATTTCCTGAAACATTTCTTCTAAGAATAACATTATTAGAATAGTGTCTGAACTTCTTACGTTGTGTCTCTGGTTTATTATAATTTAAATTAAGGTTATTTAAAGGTCTTATATAACCATTACACTCTGTATTAAATATAGGTTGTTCAGCATTTGAAAACTCTCCTCTGTCATTTGTTATATCCCAAAACTGATTAAATCTAAATTTGTGTTCTACCTTAGATGCTAAAATGTCTATGTTATTAAGATTTATTATTGGATATGTTAAATTACCCCATGGATTATTTACAGGCTGCTCATTAAGAACAAGTAAACCAGATGTCTGATCATTGTTATAAACAATTGCTGCATCAAAGTTAAATGTTAAATCTTCCCACTTATCTCCTCCACACATATTGTATTGAGGATCTCCTTTGTATACATAAGTTTCTAATTGATATTCAAAACTTCTTACTGTATTAACAGCTTGACCAGTATTAGAAATTATATCTATTTCCCACGGATAGTCAACATTATAGAAATTAGCAAAAGAATCACATCTTACATTATGTCTCCATATTCCACCAACATCATAATTAGGTGGAGTACTCTCATAGAAAAAGTAATTACATTCTCTATTAGAAACAAAACCTGGATCTGTTACTTGATAAATTAAAGGTGGTGAGTCTGGACAATCTCCTAGTTCAGTAGTCACTGTACCTGGTATAGTAGCAGGAGGACACTCACACTCAACCTTTCTACACGTAGGACTCTCACCTGGTATATCACTACAAGTTCCTGTTGGTTGATTAAAATCACCATTAGAGTCAGGATAAACTAATGTGTAACCTGGTGGACATTCACACACAAAAGGAATAGAACAAACAGCACCCGCTATTGCTTGTGCACTAGCCGTTAATGATGCTTGATTATTTGCTGACATTGTTAACTGATTTGGTCCTGGTATAAATGGTGCACTGGTTTGACCAAAAGTAGGACTAGCAGGATTTGTGTCTGTATTATTATAATATGTATTTGTAATTTCATTAAGAGCTAGTGATAGTCCAGGAACTACATTAGTTGCCCCACAAAATATTCCATATATTTCTTGTTTAGTTGCACTTTGTAAATCAATATCAGCTGATTGATTTGATCCTGCAGCCCATGTTCCTGTATTAGCTAATTGTGGTGGTGTTGATACTGCGTTGGGTGTTTGTTGAGCAGCTACAGCACCAGCAGCTGGATTAACCTGAGAACTTGTACCATCTGTAACTACAATTAATATTTGTCTAAAATTATTACTTTGAGTTCTTGCCGGATAGTTTGCTGCTAAGCTAGAATTAGCTTTATCATTTAATAATGCTAGTCCTCCATTACCAAGCAATGGATTAGGATTATTTCCAAATACAGCAGCTTGTACACTAGTACCACCACCAGTCCATACACCAGCTGACTGATATATATTACATAATGATGCACCTGTTGCTGTAGTTGTCATGCTCAAACCTCCTTGAAGACGGTGTACACTAGCCCCATCCCAACTTGTTATACCTATTTGCATTGTGTTTGCAGCTAATGCTTGTGTTATATTTGGATCATTCATAAATACATCCAACCAACGCAATTGAGCAGTAGCTCTGCTATTCCCGTTCATTACTCCAGTTCCAGGTATTACATTACCATTTGCATCAAACTGCATAGGTACATAATTTGGTGCACCTGTACTACCTGATACATCCATTGCAATAACTATATCTAATAAACAGTTTACAGCACCACCGCTTATACTTGGGTTAACATGGTCTATAATAATTTCTGCTGGTTCAGTAACGTTTACACTTTGCTCACATAAACCTGTAGCAGGATTAAAGTTATATCCTGGAGGACATTGTGGTACAGTGCCTGTTATAGTCTTAGTTGTAAAGAAATGATTTATACTTGGTAAAGCTAATTCTGGATGCCAATCATGAAAAGAAATCCATGCTTTTGTTTTTGGATCATAACTACATGTCCAAGAACAATCATCAAAGTATAAAGGATCACCTATATCAACATTAACCCAAATACCTAGTTTATTTTTAATTCTTACAGGCTTTACTAAATTATCTGTAAACTCAGCTGATGCTATATACTGAGGTTTTACTTGATAATCTTTTTTCATAAAGTATACTAAATCATCTACAGCATCATACATTACTTGACACCCAACACCCATTACAGGGTTATCTGTCCATACTGAATTTTCTGATTCAGGGAATTGCTGTATAAATCTAGATGGTAAGTATTTTGCAAACCACCATTTCATACCTGCATTAGAAATAGGATCTAACCCCTTGCCTCCATATTGAAATATTTTACCTTGTGCTTGAGATATAAAAAACAATCCACCAGGAGTATTAATAACACCCCTTATACTTTCAGAAGAACCATACTCTATAGAAATGTCAGCATTTGCAACATTTTGAAATGGTTGGCTAAATAAACCACCATCACCAATAGTAAGCTTTGTACCAAGATCAGTTTTTAATTGATCTAAACCTTGAAACATTTGAGGAGATTGATATGGGAAAAATATTAAAGCACCACTTTTATTTATAGGTTTAATAACACTAACTGCATTTTTAAAATCTTTATAATTAAAGTTTAAATAAACTCTCCAAAAATCTCTACGTGCTTCCTCTTGTGCCTGTAAAGAATATATCAACCTTTTTGGATAACTAACAAAACATTTCTCTGCAACTTGTGGATCATAGTCACGTTCTTGCATAAGACCAAACGTGCTTAATTGTGTAGGAAATTTAGATACACTTAATGATTCATCATATTTATAAAAGTTGCCAGCCTTTTCTATTTTAGCATGAAATAGTTCATCTATATCATTATTCTCATATACACTATAAATTTGTTTTGCTGGTGGTTCTTCCCAATCTCTTTGATCTAAATTGATTTCAGACTCTACAAAAAAGTCTAATATACCATTTGTATGTGAATACATATATGCAAACTCCATAGCCAATGCTGGATTAGGATCATTATTGTTTCCAAAAATGCTACTCCATGCACTACCATTACAAGAGTCATTACCTCTGTCTAGATAAAATAAATCACCAGGCATAGCAGCACTTAGTTCACCTGGAGTAAATACTCCAAAACCAATTATCTGATCTGCTAATCCCGTTATGTCATATCTTTGAGAATTTAACCAATATCTTGGAAATGGTAAATTAACATATAAAGAATAATCAAATGTAAACCCATCTGGCTGACCTATTAAGAAATTAGAAAATATAGGAAGTATTGTTTTCTCAGTAAACCTACCTATATAAGTGTCACCTGTAAATAAAGGTTTAGTACTATATAATGTTTCAAAAGGAGGATTGTCATTATCTGGATCTAATAATTCTAAACAGCCTTTCATAGGTATTTGTTTAATACCATCTAATTGGCCATACTGATTATCCATGTTGAATTTCAAAGCACCATAGTGTGCAGAAATAACACTTCCTCTTGCTTTTTTAGGATCTAATAAATATGAATCACTAAATGTGTTAACAACCCCGCCACCTAGTGCTTCACCACCAACTACAAATCGTGATGTGTCTTGTACATCTGGATCTGCTATATTTTGAGTCAAAGAAACAGCAACAGTTTCTGGTCTAAATAAATTATTTATTTTATAATCACCTGAATCAAACATTTGAAATGATGATCCTATATAATTTGATGCTTTATTTTGCACTCTCCATAAACCATTACTAACAGGTGTAAAGTTTGTAAATTGTCCAAATGAATTATATTTCCAAACAAATGAATGTTCTTCTATTAGATTATAAAACAACTCAAGCATTTCATTACCTCCAACAGCAATGTTTGCTCTTGACATAACAGCAGAAATAACTGTTCTTAAAATTAAAGGCATTGAAGACATTTTAGTAGTTGTCTCTTGAGATGTTTCTTCATAACCTCCCATCATACCTGGTATAGTACCTTGATTTATTGCAACCCCACTTTTTATAGCTTGGTTAGTATAATACAAAGCTCCACCTGTATATAAATCTAGAACTCCAGCAGCTGTTTCAAATATTAATTCAAGTACTTCATTCAGTACTGTAGAAGCAGCATTAGCTACACCTGTAGCTGTGGTATATCCAACCATAGCTAAACCAGGTTGAGATCCAATTCCAGCAAATCCACCAAAGTTTCCTGATTGAGAAGATAAATTTCCTCTTCCTCCTACTACTCTAGTAGTTTGTGAACCTCTAATTTGTTGCATTGCAAAACCAACACCTATAACACCACTAATAATAGCTGCTCCACCTCTTAATAATTTAAACTTTGGATGCTCCTCTGATGGTAAAAAATAACCACTAGATCTTCCATCTACTTGACCATAAAGTCTTGTTTCGTATGCATTTAAAAAAGGCTTTGTAAACATTAACTCAGGAGAGTGGAAAGTAAAAACACTCTGAGAATAACCACTTAAAGGTGCAAAAGTAGTTATAGATTGTTGGAAGGTATCACACCCGTTAGTTCTATCTAATGATCCTGCTGCTCCAGCTTGACCATCATGAAAATATGGATCTGGTCTCAAATCATTATAAGGGTGATTTGGATATAGACCTTGTACACTTCCTCCAATTAAATTTTCTGCATTAGGTAATGTATACTCACGCATATTTCTAAATATACCTTTAGCAAGTATAGATCTTGCACCCTGTCTTGACCCTTTTAATATTTCATATCCTACAACATTAGGAATATAAGTACCATCATTATATTTAGGTCTTCCAATATTTGTAAATTCAACACCAAGAATATTTATCAAATCTGTTCCTGTGTTTGATAAATGAAGTTCTGGTGTTAGTTCTTCTGTAGGCATTTTGTGGTGTCTAATATATTTACCACATAAATCATATTGAGTATCATTAGTGTTTCCTATGTTTACTCCTGTTTCAGGATCTACATAGGTTGAATTCCATATGTCTGGTTTTCTTGTTGGGTATCTTTCTGTTGATTCCCAATACCCCATTTCTCCACGTGCAACAATAAGACCTCCACCTTCTGCTGGCTCAGATAAACCTACAGAAATAGTTGAAGCTGTATTAAATACAGTAAAAACTTTATCTACATCTGGAGTTAAAACATTATTGCCATAGTATAAAGAATCTTCCATTTGGCCCCCTGCAGGTCCATATGCTTTTGGTGGCCTTCCGGGTATATGATATGAAGATGATCTTTCTCCTGTGTTATATATCCATCTAATAAAGAAAGCATATTGCTCATCACGCATGAACCCAACTTTATTACCACCTTTATAGTAATAATCTGAACTTACTTGATTAACAACCCAGTTTACTTTTATTTGATTTGCTATTGGTTGATAATTAAAATCAAACTGTTCAACAGGTCCCTGTCTAATTAACCAATCATTAACTACATACATAGCTTCTGATTTTTCATATGCAGGAGACATTAACGGTATTAATTTTAAATCTATATTTATTAATTCCTCAGCTATAAAATCTATATTTATTTCTGACGTTTCAGTGCTATATACTCCAACTCTTTTTGCTGAGGTTTGTCCTTGATTTCTTCTTAAAATAACTAATTCAAAATAAAAGTAATCTTGATCTATATTGCTTAAAATTATATCTAAAGAACCTCCAGTACCTAAATGACTCCATAAACTTTGTACATTAGATATACCAATGTAATCAGTAACACGTTGGTCATTTTCTACATAAGCTATAAATGCTTGATATGACCCATTTAATAACATACCACCATCTCTGGCTTTCTCCAGTCTTACACAAGGAGTATCAACTAAAGGAGCCAATCTTATTTGTTCACAATCTAATTGCTTTGGTTCAATTGTTTCAAACACTGTACATGGCTCACCATTTACATCTAAGCCTGCTACTTTAATTTGTTTATAAGGTATATTATCTAGATTTAAAGTACGGCTAGGATTATTACCATCATCCCAATATACTTGCCAAGAACAATCAAAGTTTTCTTTTGCTGCTCCTGTTATCAAAAACTTTTTGCTAAAGTTTAAACAAGGATCATTTACAAGTGTTGTGTATTTACATTCACTATCATCAAATAATCCTATTTCTGAATTTATATCATCTGTTGAATATATAACCCACTCATCACCATATCTGTGAATAGCACCAATAACTGTATAAGGAATTACTCCACAAGAAAGATTTGAAGGTTCATTACCCACAATTCCTAAATCACCATCTGAAGAATTATTTACTAAGTTTCTTGCATGCCACCATTGCTGGTCACTCTCCATAGATGGAGTAATATCCTTATTCATTCCTTTTATAAAGGAATTGGTATTTACAGATGAGCTACCCTTGGCAGCACGTGGTTGTGAAGAAGACTTTTTCTTTGCCATAATATCTTATCTTATTAACAGGTTGCACACTTACCTGATGAATCAACTATACTATTGGCTTCTGATATTACTGGAGCAGCCACTACTCTTGGGTTTGCAGGAGCATAACTCAAAAACATATTATAAAAATTATGATATTGAGCTCTTCTATTCATAGTCCATACCTTTCTCATTTCTTGGAAATTAGGTGTATTAACAAAACCTAATGCATTATTTCTAGCAGCTCTTAATCTGCCTTCAACCAACCCCAATTGCTGTGAAACATTTTCACCATTCCAAACCATGTTTTCAAGTATTCTTTGCTTTATTGCATATTCATAATATTCATTACAATATGGATGATCTAAAACTAATAAATCACCTTGATCATTTTCCATAGCACCTTGGTAACTTAAATAAACTTTGCCTGTTTTAAATGTTGTTACCAAAAAACCATCTTTAATTTCTGCTACATCTAAAGCTTGAGCACCTAGGCTTGGACAATAACAAACAGAATCATTTACATTTTTAATTTGTAATGGTACCCAATTAGTAAACGTTCTGTATGATGCTGGCCCTATTCTTTGTACAATTTGATATTCATTTTTATTATCACAAGTTTTAACAACACAAACATCTTTGCATGTTTTTTCATCTTTACAAGGTTCTGCATCTGCTGGTGCAGGAACATATGGTACATCATTAAAAGTTTCTACATGAGTACCAGAAGGCATTGTATTATTTATTTTATATGATCCACATCTAAATGCATAATTTAAATATTTAAAATCCATAGGTAGTTGACCTCTACCATGTTCTATGTCTATAACTACTTCTTTAGTTCTATGAATTCTTAAACCTAAATCATAGTTTACTCTTGTAGCAACTTTAATTAATTGTTGAGGTTCTATCATTCCTTCTAAAGCATAATTAGAAAAATCAATAGATACGTCTTCCATTAATTGATTAAATGTTCTATATTGTGTTGATACGCCCATGATTGTTTATTTTAGTTTCTCATTAAGTTACGTTTATTATCAGAGTCTTCAGAAGGAACTTGTAATGTATTCATCATGGTTGCAACTACTTGAGATTCTATTTCTGCAAATAGTGCTTCTGGTATATATATTTCTTGTTCATATCTAGGTGTACAGTCATTTTCAGTTTCACAATCCCAAGATGTAATGTCTGAATCAAAAACTCCTTCTACCTTTATTGCATCCCAAGCTATATTAGGACAATAAATATATCCGTCCAACCACCAAAAATATAATGTCTTATTATATTTAAAGGTTGTTGTTTTTGTCATAGATGTATATGTACCTGGTTGAGTAGCTTGTAATTCTTGTGATCCATCTATTGAACTTATAGTACGGATAAGTGGTCCCCAATAACCTTCAAACATTGATGGTAACCTATGCTTTGTTCTTTTTATAGTACACCCACTTTGTATTCCTGAACAATGAGCTTCTACTTTATCTACCTCTATAAGTTCTACATATGGTAAGGTTTTCCATACTGAATTAAATTTTAGTAATTTGTTTGCATAGTCTTGTCTTCTCATTAAAAACTGAGCATGCTTTTCTATCAAACTATAAATATATCTATCAGTAATAAAGCCATCTTGGACCTCTGCTTTAACTTGACCTCTTACTCTAGATATTACTTGTGCTATTGATGACATGTTATTTATTTTTCAAATTCATTATAATACTCTAATGCTTTGTTAGTTTCTTCTAGATTTGCATCATACAAATGAGCAACTCTATATTTATTTTTCATAACTACATATTTTGTCCAACTTTTTGGATACTCTTTAGCAACAGTTCTTTTAAAATCTCTACATGCTACAAATCTCCATAACTCTCTATTTTTAAATCTATATTTAGTAGAATAATTTGTATAAAATATTTTTCCTAAATTACCATCAGTTTCCCAATTTTTATTTTGTAACACTTTTCCATATTCTTTTGATAGAGCATAATTTGTATTTACTGACTTAGAAGGTTTACATGTTCCTATAAACAAAAACCCCAATGAGTCAGGTAATTCTACTCCATCTCTATTTTCTATTACTGCGTTCCAAAGATTTATATTATATA
>Ga0213868_10005860_pt1 | contig 10952 bp, 8 predicted proteins | sample PICome_9_FD_160087 | JGI IMG/M metagenome (GOLD analysis project Ga0213868, IMG submission 160087) | Coastal seawater microbial communities near Pivers Island, North Carolina, United States - PICO127 | ecosystem: Environmental > Aquatic > Marine > Coastal | place: USA: North Carolina | collected...
TGCTGTTGTTTCCTGTCATTCTTTTATGCGTGTCCAAAGAAGTGTTTTGTGGGGATTTTTGTGCGCACTTTCCCCTTTCGCAAGATTGGAGTCTGTCTGTCATATTGCGCGGCGCGCGCGTCGCGACGATACAGAGAGCGACCGAGGGAAATGTGCGAATGTCGTTTACGTCGTCCTTGCTTCTGATCCACGCGCAAAAGATTTGAGTGCGTTTAGAGCGCGAGAGTAAAACGCAAGAAAAAGAGTCTCTCTCCCGACGCGTCTCGCGCGAATGTCTCAAACGTCGTCTCGAGTCCCTCCTTAGTCCCGTCCTTCGCGTCGCCGGCGACGCGCCGCCTCCGCGAACTCCTTTTGCTGTTGCCTCGCGCGTCTCGCCCCGGCTACGAACCCGTTCCTTTCGTTTTCTTCTTCTTCTTTTTGTACTCGGTTTGAGTTTGTTTCTTCCTTCGGATCTTCTTCGGTAAACCCGAGTTCGCTGAGCGGTTGCTTCGCCATCAGTTCTTTCGCCATGCGACATTCGAGGTACGATTTGGATTCCATCTTACACTTGTTCGCGTCCGATTTTTGTTTCTGTTTTAACGTTTATAGAGAGTCATCATTTTGAGCGCGCGAAAGAAGAAGAGTTTAGCATGAGTGAGCGCGTGATACCATCGCGTTTTAACATCGAACATAAGAGAACATAAGGAGTACCTGTAAACACTTCAAATACGTCTCCTTGAACGTCGCGCACTCGCCGAAATGGTCCAACGGGAAGGCGCCTTTTTCCGGGGCCAGAGGGTTCCCAACGCGGAATTGCGGCGTTGACATTTTGTAACGAGTGCGTTGTAACGCGACCTTCTATTCGTTTTCGTGCGTCTGCGTGCTCTGCTTTTCCGAAAGCAACTTTGTTTGTTCGCTCTTCTGTCTTTCTCGTACGTTTTCCCGGGAAAAAGTGTCAAAAGTGTGACGCACATTCAAGGACGAAGACTCGCACAAAAACGGATTGATCTCTCCGACGCTTTCTCTCTCTTTTTGCGCGTTTGTGTTCTCGCTGTGCAGAATACACTTGTTTGCGTCTGGTCTTCTTTTTAGCAGATATATATACACACATTCACGCGCAAAGCGAAGCGTCTTCATCTTCATCGTCGAATCTTTACTCTGCGCTGTGCGTTGCTCTTTGGAGGAGGAAAACGGAGAACGTGTGCGACGCAGAACGGACGCAAAGAAGAAGACAAAGAACTAAAAGAAACGAAAGAAAATGAGAGCAGTTGGTGAAAACTCCACATCAGCGCTCTCCCAATCCTCTCCTCCGGGAGGGACATCGAACGAGAACAACACCTCCCAAAAGTCCGCAAAATTTGGCAGCCGCCAAGAGGAGAAAGGAGGGAGAAAAAAAGAGGTGAACGAAGAAGCCATGAAAGCGTTACGCTCGTGGGTGAAAGAATCCTTGGTGGATAGCAAAGAACGGAACGAACGAGGCGGGTATTACGAGTTATTGGACGCGTTTTCGTCGATTAACGAGAACAACGAGAATACCGGCGAGGAAGCAGTAGCGAAGAAAATAGACGAGAGCGTAGTGGCGTTGGTGGACGCGTTAGCCGAGCACGCGACGTACGTAGAATATAGAGCGCACGAACATTTATTGGAGCGCGTGACTTTAGAAAAGTGTTCGACGGTATCGTTGAGGACGTGTGATGACGCCTATTACGCGAGCGCGAGTCAGTTTTTAATCAACTTGGCGACGGTGAAAGGAGGGTCGTGCGTGCAATTCGCGATGAAGACGTTCGTGAAGGCATTTTTTGGCGACGAAAAGGAGGCGAAGAAAGAGGAGATGTTGCTGTTAGAGTCGCGCGGTGGAAACGACAGACATTATCGCATGAGTAGATTTAATAACAACAACAGCGTGTCTGGAGCGAACGAGGCGGCGAAGCATCGCGAGCGAGAGAACGTGGAGAACAGAAGAAGAGAGAGAGCGGTACATTCGGTGGTGCAGATATTGAAGTTGGTTCCTTTGAGCGCGAAAGTCTTTTCGCACGTTTTATTCGACATGTTCCCGCACAAAACGTGTTCGGCGATGGTATTAGCGGCGTATTTAGATTGCGCGTTCCGATGCGCGGAATCCGCTGAGTGCCGAGATACGGAGTTGGCGGATGACTTTTTGTGTTTGTGCGTTTCGAAAGCGTTGGAGATTGACGTGGAGATCAAGTGGGAAGACTTACAGCAAGGATTCGACGACGACGAGACTTCCGAGGAGGAGGAGGATGAAGAAGAAGATTCAGAAATGTTCGGGGAGGAAAACGGAGACGATCGCGATACGGATTCGCGCGAAAACGACGAAGAGGATATCTTTGAATTGGACGAATTCAACGCCGCGATTGACGACGCGAACATAAACAACGGGAAAGCGTCGTGGGAAAACAATAACAGGAATAGGAGTAAGAAGAAACAGAATCATAACCACGGTAGGAATAGCAACGACAACAACATCAACAATATGGAAACGGATGAAGCCGCGCACGCTTTAGACGAGATGATGTTTCTCGTCCTCGAATATTTGCAAAAACGAATCGAGAGTGCGAATCAAATCATAGGAGCAGCAGCAACTGGAGATGAAAACTATCGCAACGCGAAGAAATCGATAGAACGGTTGCGAGAAGCGCTCGTGTCGAGGGCGTTTTTCACAACCTTGTTACCCGCGCCAAAATCCAAGTTTGCGCAATACATCGTATTTTATCTCTGTTCCATGGATTTCAACGATGGTGATCAACAAAACAGTGCCGACGCGAATAAATCTTCGTGCGAACTTTTACGAGATGGATTAGTCGCTAAAATGCTCAATTCGAACGAGGCAAACTCGTTGCGATTGGCTGCTGCGGCGTATTTAGCCTCGTTCGTCGCGCGCGCAAAATTTCTCAGCGCAGAGTTCGTCGTAGAAACGTTGGAAACCGTATGCGGATGGCTCATGCGCAAAGTGCACGAGAATAACGTGAAAGCAATGTCAGAAGTCGAACTGAACGCGTTCGATAGTTGCTGTCAAGCAGTCATGTATATTCTCTGTTATCGATGCGACGAAATTGCGAATAACGACGAAAAAAGCAAGAAACGCTTACAAGCCTTGCCCTTGCGCGAAATTTTATACGCGCCAACGTTGGAGCCTTTACAATCGTGCTTGCCTTCGGTGGTGCACGAGTTTCTTAAGAATGCCTCGGCGGCAAATATTTTGGGGTTCACCGAAGATATGATCGACACGTTCTCGAAACAAACCGAAGAGCGGAAGAAGATTCAAGACGAGTTGCGCGATAAGGCGTACGTTCGGCACGACGTTTCGTTCGCCGCGAAAGCAATGGCTGCTGCCGTGGAGAAGACGAACAACACCAACAACGATGCCGTGGACAAGAGCGTGTTATATCACCAAGAGCGATCGCGACGACGTCCGCTGAAAATGTTTTTCCCGTTCGATCCGTACGTGTTGCGTAAATCCGCTCCTAAGTTAAACTTGGAAGAGTCGTACGTCGTTTGGCGAGGGAACGATTCGGATTCCGAGGACGATTCCGAGGAGGATTCGGACGATAACTCAGAATCAGAGTTGGCGTTATCAGATTCCGAGGCCGATTCGAGCGAGGAGGAAGAGAACAGCGCGTCCATGGACGGGAGCGGCGAGTTTATCGGTCGACCCCAATCGAAGAGTTCGTTGAGCTCTGGCCATTTGAACAGAGTTCGCGCGAGAAGTTTAGGACGGTCGTTTAATTCGGCAAAGTTTGGAACGTCGCTGAACGCGCGTCCAAAGAAACAGCAAAATCGCTCGAGGGGTTTCAGTCCGAAGAATACGAACGGTGCTGGTCTTCCTACTGGTGCGCTCGCGACGCAAAAAGGCTTTCGAATGCCGATGCCTTTGTCCAAGAGCCCTTCGCCTTCTAGGGGAGACGTGGTTGCGGGGTATCAAAGCTTTTCGCCTTTGCGCGGTAGCTTTGGAGGTGGATTCGTCAAAGCGCGTTCACCGAGTCCAAACAGACGTTCCTCTAGTCCAACAACAAATGCGTTAACGCGAGCAAAAGTTCCGCCGTCGAGCACGCTTTCAGCCGAGGTGAACAACCAAGCGAAAGGCGGCGGTCAGCAAAGACGCGCGAGTACGCGAAGCTCTTCCAAGAGGAAGAGTTGACGATACGCGCATAGAGTACTTGTTTTAGGTAAGGGAATAAAATGTATTATTAATAAAGGCATGCATTATTATATTATTAGCATGTATTAGTGTCTGTAGTATTATTGGCGTGTTTGCGTTGATAATATCGCTTCTTCGCATTCGCTTTCGCGTTTGTTTTTACTTCTTTCCGTTCTTTTTGTTGTTCGTCGCTTTCGCATTTTTATCCTCCTTCTTCGCCGCCTTCTTATTCCCACCAGCGAGCAACGTCAAACCAACGACGACGAGCACACCGATCAACGCTTTCGCGTCGCCGTTATCCGTCCCCGTCGTTGTCTTCTTCGGCGTCGGCGGAGCATCGCTGTTCTGCTTCTTCTTCGAAGAGCTGCTCTTCGTAACAACCGGTTGTGGCGGCGGCGCCGGTTCGTTCAGCTTGTTAATTTGCATCAAGTTTTTCATGCACTCTTTGCTGTCCATATCTTCCACCTGGTCGAACAAAGACCCTTTCAACCCATCGCTTCTGATGTTCACCTGTGGATCCTTACCCCACATCTCCAAAGTTTCTTTCGTGATGCCGTGTTGAATCAAGAGTTTGCCGTACGCTTGTTCGTCGACGGGTTCCCCGGTCCAATTCGCAATCTCCGCCAACGCCTCGAATGGCGACGCGGACGCGTGTACCCCGTTCTCCCCAGTCGTCGGTTTTCTCATCAGACCGTACTTCTTCCAGTTCTTAAACAATATGCCTCTCAAACTCGTCTCTGGCGCTTTCTTCGGATCCGTAGGGCCCAAAACTTTCGCTCTGAAGTCCTCCCACTTCAACGTCTCGTCGTCGAATTCCACGACGAACCATTTAATCTGTTTCCCTTTCTCAACAAACTGAGATCGCATGGACATAAAAAACGCGTTAAACACGTAAATGGACGTTCCATCTTCTTTCAGCATTTCCGCGCAATAAAATCCGCCGCCAAACTTCACCGATCGTTTCGCGAGTCTCGAACGCTTCTCCAAGCCTAAAGCGTCCACGTTCAACTCTTTGCACGCATCCAAGGCGTTAAAACATACGTTCTTCTCCAAAGCTTCTTTCCACGAGATTCCAAACGTTTTCTGGAACACGTCTTCGGGAACGTTCAACTCGGATGGTTTCAGTAAAGTCGCTTTCGACGCGATCGCGTAGTAATGCGCGTCGATGAGTTTCCTCTTTTCGATGACGGACGAAGATATTTTCCCTTCTTTGATGACTTCACATCCGTTCTCTGTAAACGTCTCCACGAGTTTTTGTTTGTAGAGTAAATTGTTATCGTTTTTTGGCACGCACGCGTGCGGTTTGATGAACACGAACGCTCGTTGTTTCGTCATTATTATTCTTTTCTTCTTTGTTTTCTTCTTCTTCTTAACAGCGCAGAGATGTGACGCAGATTCATCGTCAGATGAGGTGCCTCGGGTGTGTCGGCGCAGGCGCAACACAACCTAAACCCTAAACAGTAATGCGACCCTAAACAAAAAAAATGTGCTTTGAGTTTGTACGAACGAGAAGAAAAAGAAGAAAAAAACAACAAAATACGCGCAAGAATAAAAAATGCCAACGACGATGAAACAACGACGACGATTACGTGATGCGTTCTTTGTCGCGAGACTCGCGTTCTTTCTTTGCTTCGGCGGTTCTTTTTTGCAGACGACTTTTGTAGAAGCAGTGGTCGAGGTGGAGACGGGGGTGACTTCAGACGGGATTTTCGGGTGGAGCGCGAGCGTGGGTGTACTGTTCGATGATTTTATGTGCGACGTGATTAACCCTTTACTCGCACCGAACGAAAGGTTTACCGAGTGCGGAGGGACGTTCGCGGTGAATCCAAACGGAATCGGCTACGCCGAGGAAGGGCAGTTCGTTCCAGGAACGAGAACGGTGGAAACGGAGCGAAGAGCGGAAACAACCAAAAGCGGGTTCGTCTTTGAAGAGGTGAGCTTGATCGAAGGCGAACAAGTTTCGACGCCGGTGTATACTGCGAATAACGCGGATGATGATTCGAACACGAACGATAACGACGAGATACCACCACCAGCCGGCGGCGCAAACGTCGACCCGCAAAGTTCGGACGAGAAGGAAAGAGCGGAAGAAGAAGAGGAAAAAGCGAGAATCGAAGCTGACTTAAAAGCGAAAGCCGAAGCTGAATTGAAAGCTGAATTGAAAGCTGAGTTAAAAGCTGAATTGAGAGCTGAGTTGAAAGCTGAAGCCAAAGCTAAAGCCGAAGCCGAAGCCAAAGCTAAAGCCGAAGCCGAAGCCGAAGCGGCGCGCGTAAAAGCGAAAGAGGAAGAAGAACGCTTCGACGACGACGACGACGACCAAAGTTATTCCTCCGACCAGACTTTTGAGGAAGAAGAAGAAGAAGCCCCGCAGAGAGGAGGAAAAGAACAAGACGAACCAGAAGAAAAGGAAGACAAAGTATCCTCAAACGAGGATACAGACGAACCTCTCGAAATCATCTGGCAGGCTTTGTAAAGATGCGATACAGTGCGTACTCCGCTACATGTACCCTAAACACACGTGTGACGCCACCTAAAGAAACTTCTTGCGTCACTTTTATACGCGCGCGCGCCGAGAGAATAGACACACACACAACCACGATGCAGAAATCCATGCTCTCCTCCACCTGCCTCTCTCCTCCTCGTTTCAGCGCATCCTTTTCTAAGAGAGGACAAAACACAACGCGTCGTCAGAACAAACACAATCTGAGAGTGTACGCGAAAGATTTCCCGAAACCGGAGCAAATCGACAAGACGGAAAACTATCGCATCGCGGGAGATTTGAGTAAACGATTCGCGGTACGTCGACCATTTTCAATGAGTGAGAGAATAATTCTCTCTGTTTGTCGTTCTTTCTCTTTTCTTTCGTTTCTCCGCCGACAACCACGCGTAAACGCAGTTATGGTGTCCCTTTTATTCCTCAGAGCGTGTTAAGACGTCAGCAGTTTTTAGTCCATTTTATCCAAACTTGAGAGGATTTTTGATGAGATTTTTTCCTCCAAAATGGAGGAAAACAGAGGAAAATTTTACGAGCGAGCTCGATGATGCGACAACTGCGACTGACTCCTTCTACTCTGCGCGGGCAAACGACGAACCTTTATTTGGCGAAACATTACTAACGCTCTCTTCTCTATCTTCTTCTCAACAACAACAGACGGATTTGAAAGCGTCGCCGGAACAAAAGAAAAAAGTTGTCATCGTCGGCGGCGGATTGTCCGGCTTGGCGTGCGGCAAGTACCTCGCCGAAGCCGGTCACGAACCGATCGTTTTGGAAGCGAGAGACGTGTTGGGTGGTAAAGTTTCCGCGTGGAAAGACAAAGATGGGGATTGGATTGAAACCGGGTTGCACATTTTCTTTGGCGCGTATCCGAACATGATGAACTTGTTCAGCGAGTTGGACATCGAAGATCGATTGCAATGGAAGGTGCACAAGATGATTTTCGCCATGCAGGAGTTGCCGGGGGAGTTTACGACGTTTGATTTCATCAAAGGTATCCCGGCGCCGTTGAACTTTGGGTTGGCAATTTTGTTGAACCAGAAGATGTTGACGTTGCCGGAAAAATTACAAACCGCGCCGCCGTTGTTGCCGATGTTGATTGAAGGTCAAGATTTTATCGATAAGCAAGACGAGTTATCGGTGACGGACTTTATGAGAAAGTATGGCATGCCGGAAAGAATCAACGAAGAGGTGTTCATTTCAATGGCTAAAGCTTTGGACTTCATCGACCCGGACAAGTTGTCCATGACGGTCGTGTTGACCGCGATGAACCGTTTCTTAAACGAGACGGACGGTTTGCAGATGGCATTTTTGGACGGTAATCAACCGGATCGTTTGTGCGAGCCGATGAAACAAAGCATAGAGAAAAACGGTGGTAAAGTGTTGATGAAGCAACGCGTGAAAGAGTGGGTTTTGAACGAGGACGATTCGGTGAAACACATCTTGATGGCGAACGGTGAAGTCATCGAAGCGGACGAGTTCATCTCGGCCGTACCGGTGGACGTCATGAAGAGAATGTGCCCGGAACCGTGGACGAAGATGCCATTTTTCCAACAAATGAAACAACTCGAAGGTATCCCAGTTATTAACATTCACTTGTGGTTTGATCGCAAGTTGCAAAACGTCGACCACTTGTGCTTTTCTCGATCGCCGTTATTGTCAGTCTACGCGGACATGTCTACCACGTGCAAAGAATATTACGACGAAGAAAAATCTATGATCGAATTAGTCTTTGCGCCGTGCTCGCCGATTGCCGGCGGTAAAACGAACTGGATCGCAAAATCGAACCAAGAAATCGTCGACGCCACCATGAAAGAACTCGAGCGTTTGTTTCCGTTGGAAATTGGGAAGAAAGCGCCGGATGGCGTCGGCGCGAAGTTGTTGAAACACGCCGTCGTGAAAACGCCGCGATCGGTGTACGCCGCCGTTCCGGGTAGAAATAAGTACCGACCGTCGCAAGAAACTCCGATCAAGAACTTCACGTTAGCCGGTGATTGGACGAGTCAGAAGTTCCTCGGATCTATGGAAGGTGCCGTGTTGGGTGGAAAGTTAGCCGCGGAAGTAGTTTCGGCCAAGGCGAAGGGCATGAAGACGGCTGGGTTGAAGAAGATCAACGACGACATCATGGCGGAAGCGAGTACTTTCTCCGGGCAAGGGTGGAAGAGACCGCAAAAGATGGAAGACGAGTCTCCGGTGGTTTTTGGTGCCGGTTACGTGTTAGAAGAAAACGACGAGCAACAGTTGATGACGATTGACCCGGAACAGTTGACAGAGATGGACGGTCGATCGCAAGCGACCAAGGACGCCGTTCAAGAAGCCGTCTTGAACCGAACGCGATAATAACATAACATGATTGTATACCCACTACAAAGCGTATATATATTGTAAAAAACACAGTTTAACTGAACATCTAAATCTATCTATCCTATCTACAATTTACATTTGACTACGTGGTTTATTTGTTTCCCTAGCTATTACTTTGCCTATTATTCGTACACGAGAAAGCCTCCGTTGCCGGCGTATTTGGCAATAAATAACTCCCCTTGGTAAGTTGGCTGAGAAAAAGCCACTCTATCTTTCTCCACTATTGTCGAAGAGCCAATCATGGAGGCGTCGCCGTAAAATCGTCGTCGACAATTTTCCAACAGGTTGTAAGAAACACCCGCGCGACGAAATTTTTTGTGTACCCAAAGCGCTCGAATTCCAACCGAATCTCTCGTTTGGGATGAAAGCTGTATCCGAGCACCTTTCTTCAACACCCCTCCGCCACGAACGTTATCATTCGCACTCGTTGTCGTCGTCGTCGTCACCGCCGCGGACGAATCGTTTCCACTCGGTGCCTTCTCATCCGCCTTTCCTCCCGCCCTCGTCGACGCAAACACCTCTCTTTGATTCGCCGCGACATCCTCGCAAAACGCCGCGCCGATGATTTTTCCTTCGTTCGCTTTCCCACCCGTGAAAGACACGCACACGAACGCAACGACGTGCAAATCCTTATTCTCTTCTTCTCCTCCTAGTACCCATTCTTCTACGGCCCCGATTTCTGTTTCAACTATCTTCGCAACCCGTTTCACTTTCGCCCACGCGTGTCGATCGCACCCTCCTTTCGTCACGCGATACACGCGACACTTTTCCGACTTTTCCGACGACGACGGCGCGTCTTTTCTTACAATCTCTACTTCCTGCCAATTCTGTTTCCTTTCATCGACCCAGAACGAGTTCGCCTTGTTTACGTTCACCGTCACGAACGCGTTATCTCTTTCCTCGAGAAACTTCGCGTGGTGCTTTCGATGTAACTCCTCGTCCGACGGTTCGCCTTTCGCAAACATCAACCCGCATATCGAACACGTCGCGTGCGCGAACGATTTTTGCCCCAGATCCAAGTACATCTGTTTATGTTTCGTCGTTTTTGTCTTCTTCTTCGAAAAGGGTTCATCGTCCGACGCGCGCGGCGTACAGCGAACCTTGCACCTCTTCTCCTCCTCCTCGTCTGCCTTTTTCTCATCACCAACCTTCACTGCTTCTGTTGGTTGCATAAAACACCCTCCTTTCCGTTTCCTCCTCGTGAATGACACCGCCGATATCAAAGAAGTTTCCTTCTGTCTCGCTTCCGTTGTTTTCGTTGCAAAACCATCGTCGTCATCATCGAACGCATCAAACTCCGTTTCGTTGGTTGTTCCGTCGTCGACATTTGAAATCGCATCCAATCCAAACCTCGTCTTCTTCTTTACGATGACGTCGTCGGGTGTCGTCCCTCCTCCCTTCGTTTTTGTCGCTTTTGCATTAACAAAAGCTGCAACTTTCGTTTGTTGTCGAAGGATGGCCCGCGCGATTGGGTTTCCATCTAACATTTGTATTATTAGGTTGTTCTTCTCCGCGTAGTCGAACACCTTTTGTGGAGAAAACAGTCGTCACAAATCTCATCTCTTTCGCGCGCTCTGCGAGGCGTCGAGGACGTTTTTTAAAGACGAACGCGAGACGACGAGAGGGAAAGGAGGAGCGAGCGTAACGCACCGCGACGGATTTCGACGACGATGCATAGTGTTGGCTCGGTAAAAAGACATACGAGAGAAGAAAAACGACCGATTCTTCTCGCCTTGCTCTTCATCTGTTTCCTCTCCGTGGTGGCCGTTTTCGCGCGAATTTCATCTTCGCCGCCTTCTTCTTTAGCACTCATCGGTAAAAGCACTAGCGCTTCCGAGGACGAAAATGACGATGTGAACACTCGAAACGACGACGAGGAGGCAGAGGACGAGTATGCACGTTTTCCCAGAAATGGCTTTCCGAGCGCTCGTGAAAGAGGAAACGACGGAACGATGA
>Ga0213868_10005861_pt1 | contig 10952 bp, 10 predicted proteins | sample PICome_9_FD_160087 | JGI IMG/M metagenome (GOLD analysis project Ga0213868, IMG submission 160087) | Coastal seawater microbial communities near Pivers Island, North Carolina, United States - PICO127 | ecosystem: Environmental > Aquatic > Marine > Coastal | place: USA: North Carolina...
AAGTGATGTAAGGGCCTCAATCGATCTGCTTAGACATTGTGTTGAAAACTTAAATAATTACAACTGGGAGTTTTAGTAGGCTAAATAGAAGCAGAAAATTGATTTAAAAAGCGAATGTCATTTTCATAAAAAAGCCTTAAATCATCAACTTTGTATTTAAGCATTGCAATTCGTTCTATTCCCATTCCAAAAGCAAATCCTGTATATATTTTCGAATCAATCCCACAGTTTTCCAAAACCGCAGGGTCTACCATTCCACAGCCTAAAATTTCTAACCAGCCGGTCCCTTTGGTTATTCTGTAATCAGATTCATTTTCTAATCCCCAATATATATCAACCTCAGCAGATGGTTCTGTGAACGGAAAATATGAGGGCCTCAATCTAATTTTAGATTTTTTACCAAATAATTTTTTAGCAAAATATAATAGAGTTTGCTTTAGTTCAGCAAAAGAAACGTCTTTATCAATATACAATCCCTCTATTTGATGAAATAAGCAGTGAGCCCTAGAAGAAACAGCCTCGTTTCTGTAAACCCTACCAGGAGAGATGGTTCTAATAGGAGGCTTGTTTTTCTGCATATATCTTGCCTGAACAGATGATGTGTGGGTTCTTAAAAGGAGATCAGGATTAGTTTGAATAAAAAAAGTATCTTGCATATCTCTGGCAGGATGATTTTTTGGAACATTTAATGCTGTAAAATTGTGCCAATCATCTTCAATTTCTGGGCCTTCTGAAATAGAAAACCCAATCGATGAAAAAATCTCTACGATTTCCTGCTCAATTATTGATAAAGGATGTCTAGAGCCTATGTTATTGTTTGTAATAGGCTTTGTTACATCTTCTAAATTAAGCTGTTTTTCTGTTGTGTTAGTGCTATAGGTGTTTGTGGTTTTTTCTTTAACAAGCGTCTTAAGCTCATTGAGCATCTGCCCCACCTCTTTTTTTTCTTGATTTGGGATGTTTTTAAATTCGTTAAAAAGAGAATTAAGTATTCCAGATTTTCCTAAAAACTTTAATCTAAAGGCTTCAGCCTCCTCTTTTGTTTTTAGAGACTTTTTTTTTGCTTCTTTTATGATTTTAGAAATATTGTTTATCACACTAATATTATTCTATGTATATTTGTTTATATAGAACACAAAGAAACAATTTTTATGCGAATTATAAATTTTAAATCATTCTTAATAAATTTTATCATTGCTTTCGGTATTGCTTTTTTTGTAACAACCCTTTCTTCTTGTCAAGAAGAATTGCCAACAAGAGCAATTATAACTGTTGTCGACTCAGACGGTTCTCCTGCTTATGATGTTTGTACTGTAGTATTATCACAAGACGGTTTAATCAATTCAGCAGGAAATGAGTCTAATGTGTCTAAAAGCAAAAAAACATCTTCAAACGGGACAGTTGAATTTGAATTTGTAAACGAAGCAATTTTAAATGTTGAAGCCACATACATTACTGGAAATGACACGTATACAGCAGAAAGCGTAATAAAATTAGTAAGAGAAGAGCTTGTAAGAAAAACCATTACAGTCAATTAATTTACATTAAATAGCCACTTGTTTAAATGAACTATCTAGATATAGCTTTAATTATTCCTTTGGTTTACGGCTTAATACAGGGTTTCTCTAGAGGGATAGTAAGAGAGATTACTTCTCTAGTATCATTAGTTATAGGAGTTTATATCGCAATAAATTTTTCTTTTTATCTAGAGTCTTATTTAGAAGATATAATATCTGAACATAAAAATTTAATACCAACAATTTCATTTGCAGTAGTATTTGCTGGTACTTTAATTGTAATCAAGATTCTTGGAAGTCTTTTAGAGAAGATAACAAACGCCTTAGCCTTAGGAATTATTAGTAAGATTCTTGGTTCAGTTTTTGGCGCATTAAAAATTGCGGTTCTTTTGGCAGTATTGTTGTTTTTTGAAAAAAAAATAGAATTGATACCAGAAGAGGTTTCAAAAACATCCCTTTTGATAGAGCCTCTTGAAAAGATCCTTGTTGTTATAATACCAAAGATTACAGAGCATAAAGATATAATTAAGGATATTGAAAAAAAAGCAAAAAAAGCAACGGATAAGATTAAAGAGGGATTATAACAATGCCTTAAGAGCAGGAAGCTCTTTGCCCTCAAGAAACTCCAACATTGCCCCGCCCCCTGTTGATATATAGCTTATTCCATCTGTTAAATTAAACTTTTTTATTGCAGCAATAGAGTCTCCGCCTCCTACAAGGGAAAAAGCTCCTTTGCTAGTACTTTCACAGATAGATTTTCCGACAGAAAGAGTTCCCTTTGAAAAATTATCAAATTCAAACACACCCATTGGCCCGTTCCATAGAATTGTTTTAGAAGAAAGTATTTCCTTTTTAAATAAATCAATAGATTTAGGACCAATGTCTAAGCCCATTTCATTTAAAGGGATTTCATTTATTGCCGAGACAGAGGATGCTGACTGATCATTAAAAGATGTTGAGTTAACAGAGTCAATAGGTAATATTAATTTTACATTATTTTTTTTTGCTTCTTTTATAATTTCTAATGCTGCTTTTATTTTATTGTTTTCCACGAGAGAACTTCCTATATCTCCTTTTTTTGCTGCAATAAATGTATACGCCATGCCACCCCCAATAATTAGTTTATCAACACTTTTTAGCAAAGACATCAGGACATCAATTTTACTGCTAATTTTTGCGCCACCAATAATAGCGCCAAATGGTCGGCTTGGATTCTTAAAAACAGAATTAAGACTTGAAACTTCTTTTTCTAGTAAAAGACCGCAATATTTGTGTTTTTTAAAAAATTGAGAAACCCCATATGTTGAGGCATGTGCCCTATGAGATGTTCCAAACGCATCATTCACATAAGCATCAGCTAAAGAAGCTAATTTTTTAGCAAAAACAACATCCCCACTAGTTTCTTCTGAGTAAAATCTTAAGTTTTCTAGAAGATAAACTTCTCCATATTTTGAATTACTTAGCTTTGATTTTACTTTTTTCCCAACACAGTCATCTAAAAAAATTACATTTTTATTTAGAATTTGAGCAAGCTTTTTTGCAATAGGAAGTAAAGATAAGTTAGGGTCTTTTCTTTTTGGCCTGCCAAGATGAGATATGATAACAGGTATTCCTCCATTTTCAATTACTCTTTCAATGGTTGGAATAGCAGCGCTAATTCTACTTATGTCGGTTATTTCTTGTGAATCATTAATAGGAACATTAAAATCTACTCTAATTAGAACACGCTTATTTTTGAAAGATTGTATTTTTAAATTTTGCATGCTACAAAAATATAATAAATGAAGCGGTTTCTTTCTTTTTAATTAAATTTGAAATAAAGAATTTAGATGCGTTTCAGCGAAGTTATAGGTCTAGAAAAAACTAAGGAAGAGTTGGGTGGTGGAATAGCGCACAATAGAATAGCGCATGCTCAGCTTTTTTATGGTTCTAAAGGGTCTGGAAAATTAGCTTTGGCTGTTGCGTATGCCAGAAGATTAAACTGTCAGTCGCCAGAGAAAAATGATTCTTGCAATAATTGCCCGTCTTGTTTAAAATTTTCTAAATTAATTCACCCCGACTTACATCTGGTATTTCCAATAGTCAAGACCTCGTCATCTGACATAAAAACAAGCGATGATTTTGTAGGGGAATGGAGAAATCAATTTTTAAAAAATCCATACTTATCTTTATCAAAGTGGTTAGGCTATTACAAGGAAAAGTTTTTAGAAAAATCGTCAGATAGAAAAAAAGAAGCGGTTATTTATTCTCACCAAATCAAGGAGCTAAACAGAAAGCTAACGCTTAAAATATTTGAAGCTAAATATAGAGTTGTTATTATATGGATGCCTGAAAAAATGAATATAAAGGCGGCAAATAAATTTTTAAAACTGTTAGAGGAGCCTCCAAGTAAAACAATATTATTGCTGGTCTCTGAAGACAAAGGGTCAATAATAGAGACAGTTTTATCCAGATTGCAGCACACAAGAATACCTAACTATACAGTAAGCGATACAATTGAAAATAGTAAAACCCATAAATCTGAGGGTTTTTTAAATTTCTGTAGATTATCAAACGGCAACATGGGTGAGGTTTTGTCTTATACTGAAGGGGCCTTTCAATCGTCTTTTTTAGAAGAATTTAAATTGCTAAATAGATTGTGTTTTAAGAACAACTTTACAGAAATATCTGATTGGTGTGATGAAATATCATTGAAAAATCGTCAGCAACAAAGAGACTTTCTCTATTACTGCTTAACTGTTTTTAGAGAGTGTCTAGTTTATAATTTTTCAGACCAAAACATAAACTTATTGACAAAAGAGGAAAAAAGATTTTTAGAAAATTATGCAAAATTTGTGCATGAAGAAAATAGTATCTTTATCACTAGTCTTTTTGAGAGTGCAATAAAAAAGATTAAAAGAAATGCAAATTCAAAAATTATATTTTTTCAGCTTGCACTTGAGTTGTCTGATTTGTTAAAACTAAAGAGTAAATTTGTCATTCAAAGATAATCATGCGAATAACATTTATTTTTTTTAGTTTTTTTTTGTTAGCTAGCTGCACTTACAATGTTAATACCAGCAGCTATAACATTTTCAAAGAAGATACTTGGCACACCGATTCAATAATTACTCTTAGACATGGTATTGTTGATTCTGTCACAAAACACAACCTATATTTAAAAGTTAGACACAATACAGATTTTGAATATCAAAATATTTTTTTATTTGTTAGCTTTAAGGAAAAAACAGACACTATAGAAGTGATTCTTTCAGAAAAAAATGGAAAGTGGCTAGGAAAGGGTTTTGGAGATATAAAAGAGGTTGATTATTGTTTTGCTAAAAACATAGCCCTTAATTCAAAACAATCTAGCAGCATTACCGTTGAACAAGCAATGCGTTATGGGGATGAACCGGCAATTACAAGTTTAAAAGGAATTATAGCACTAGGAATAAATGTTAAAAAAAGTGAAAAATAGAAAAAAAAGTATTTTTATTTGGCTTATTATTTTAAGTCCATTTATACTTGTTTTTTCATTAGTTTCTTTAGCTTCATTTGAATTTTTTGGCCCACTACCAACATTTGATCAATTAGAAAATCCACAAAACAATCTAGCTACTGAAATAATTTCGGCAGATAGTATTGTTATTGGAAAGTATTTTTTTGAAAATAGAACATCTGCAGTTAGAGATGACATTCCACAACAATTTATAAATGCTCTTTTGTCTACTGAAGACATTCGTTACAGAGACCACTCAGGAATAGACGTTAGAGCCCTATTTAGGGCTGTCTATGGGGTTTTTTCAGGCAAAGGACAGTCTGGGGGGGCAAGCACAATTACTCAGCAGCTTGCTAAAATGCTGTTTACAAAACAACCAGCTTCTGGGCTGGATAGGATTAAACAAAAGCTTAAAGAATGGGTTATATCTGCAAAGCTTGAAAGGAGATATACAAAAGATGAAATATTGCTGATGTATTTAAATAGATATGATTGGGTAAACAATGCTGTGGGAATAGAGTCGGCATCTAGAGTTTATTTTAACAAATCTCCAAAAAGTTTAAATATTCAAGAATCAGCAATGTTAGTTGGGATGTTAAAAAATTCAGCCTTATATAATCCAAACAGAAGACTTGAGCTAACACAAAAAAGACGAAATACGGTTTTGTTTCAAATGAATAAATATGAGTTTATTTCTGATTCGCTTTATGATTCACTTGTTCAGCTTCCAATTCTTTTAGACTTTAAAAAAGCAAGTCATAATTCTGGATTAGCTCCATATTTTAGAGAGTATTTAAGAGGAGAAATGAAGAAGTGGTGTTCAACCAAAATGAAATCTGATGGAAGTTCATATAACTTGTATACTGATGGATTAAAAATTTACACCACAATAGATTCTCGACTACAAAAATTTGCAGAAGAAGCGGTAGAAACTCATATTTCTGACCTTCAAAAAGTGTTTTATAATCACTGGGAAGGATATACTAACGCCCCATTTCCTGAAGATTTTGAGCCAGAACAAATTGATGAAATTATCGATATGGCAATGAGAAGGTCTGTTCGTTATAAAAGACTTAAATCTCAAGGAAAAACTATTGCCCAAATTAGAAAGGTTTTTAATACTAAAACAGAAATGAAATTGTTTTCTTGGAATGGAAAAATAGATACTGTTTTATCTCCAAGAGACTCATTGGTTTACAGTAAATATTTTTTGCATTCGGGATTAATGAGTATGCAGCCACAGACAGGGCATGTAAAAGCATATGTTGGTGGTATAAACTATGAAAATTTTCAATATGACCACGTTACATCAGGTAAAAGACAGGTTGGCTCTACATTTAAACCTTTTTTATATTCTCTTGCAATTCAAGAGGGTTACGATCCATGCTTTCAGGTTCCAAATGTTCCCGTAGTTTTTGACAAATATAAATGGAGATTAGAAAAAGATTGGACACCAAAGAATTCAGGAAGCGAAGAGCTTGAGGGGCTTACACTTTCTTTAAAATATGGCTTAGCAAATTCAATAAATACGGTTACGGCATATATTATGAAACAATTTGGGCCATATGCTGTAGTGGACTTAGCAAAAAAAATAGGTGTTAAAAGCAAAATACTTGCAGTTCCCTCATTATGTCTTGGTACTTTTGATCTTTCTGTTTATGAAATGGTTGGAGCTTACTCAACTTTTTCAAACAAAGGAGTTTGGGTTGAGCCTATTTTTGTAACAAGAATTGAAGATAAAAATGGTGTTGTTTTAGAGCGTTTTATACCCGAATCTAATGAGGCTATGAGTGAAGAAACAGCAGATATTATGGTTCGTCTTCTACAAGGTGTTGTTGATGGGGTATATAGTCCTGCGGCAAAAAAGAGATCTGGAACCGGTGTTAGACTAAGATATAAGTATGGATTTAAAAATGAAATTGGAGGCAAAACAGGAACAACTCAAAACCAATCTGACGGATGGTTTATGGGAATTACTCCCAATTTAGTTACAGGAGTTTGGACAGGTTGTGACGACAGAAGCGTTCATTTTAGAGATATTGTATATGGTCAAGGAGCAAATATGGCTTTACCAATTTTTGCAGAATATATGCAAAGAGTATATGCTGACACCGCGAATTCTAAAGTTTATCCACGACCCTTTGACATTTCAAGATCTGTTGATGTAAAATTAGATTGTGATGATGCGGTAATTTCAATCGAAGAAGAATTTTAAAAATGATAAATAAAGAAATAAAAACTATTGAGCAGGCAATTGCCGGTATAAAAAGTGGCATGACTTTTATGTTTGGGGGGTTTGGTTTAAGCGGAATTCCAGAAAACTCAATAAAAGCTATCTCTGATTCAGGAATTAAAAACTTAACATGCATCTCTAATAATGCAGGTGTTGATGGTTTTGGATTGGGTATGCTTTTAGAGAAAAAACAAATTAAAAAAATGATTTCATCATATGTTGGTGAAAATGCAGAGTTTGAACGCCAAATGCTTTCTAATGAACTAGAAGTTGAGTTAATTCCACAAGGAAGTCTTGCGGAGAGGTGTAGGGCTGGAGGGGCTGGCATACCGGCTTTTTTTACGCCAGCAGGATATGGGACAGAGGTGCAAATGAATAAAGAGGTAAGAGTCTTTAATGGAAAGAATCATATATTAGAGCATGCTCTTATTTCTGATTTTTCTTTTGTTAAAGCCTGGAAAGGAGATACCGCGGGAAATTTGATATTCAAGGGGACAGCAAGAAATTTTAATCCACTAATGGCAATGGCTGGTAAAATTACAGTCGCCGAGGTGGAGGAGCTTGTTCCTGCGGGAGAGTTAAATCCAAATGAAATTCACACGCCTGGTATTTTTGTTCAAAGAATCATAAAGGGATATAAATTTGAAAAAAGAATTGAAAACAGAACAATAAGAAAAAAGAATTAAATGGCACTTGATAAAAATGAAATTGCTCAAAGAATTGCTCAAGAGCTGGAAAACAACACATATGTCAATTTAGGAATTGGAATACCAACGCTTGTCGCTAATCACATACCTAAAAATATTAATGTTGAGTTTCAGTCAGAAAATGGGGTTTTGGGAATGGGGCCATTCCCTTTTGAAGGAGAAGAGGATGCTGACATGATTAATGCTGGTAAACAAACAATAACTACTATGCCTGGCGCGGTTTTATTTGACTCAGCAACTTCATTTTCTATGATTAGAGGAAACCATATTCAGCTAAGTGTTTTGGGGGCTATGGAGGTAGCTGAAAATGGAGATATTGCAAACTGGAAAATTCCAGGAAAAATGGTTAAAGGAATGGGGGGCGCAATGGATTTAGTTGCCTCTTCTGAAAATATTATTGTAGCAATGACTCATACAAATAGAAAAGGAGAAAGTAAATTGTTGAAAAAATGCAGACTTCCAATTACAGGAGTTAAGTGTATTAAAAAAATTGTTACCGATCTTGCAGTGGTAGACGTAACTTTAGATGGTTTTAAGCTTATTGAAAGAGCCCCTGGAGTTACTGTTGCAGAGATTATTTCAGCTACTCAAGCAAATTTAATTGTTGATGGGGATATTCCTGAAATGATTTTATAACTTCTAAGAAAACGAAATACCTTTCTTTTCTAAATGACCTTTTATATCTTCTAGCTTTCCCTCTGGGATAGCATCAATTAACTTCTTTGTATAGTCTGTTTTTGGAGCGTTGTATATTTGATCTGCATCGCCCATTTCCTCTATTTCTCCCTCTTGCATTACAACCATTCGATCACTCATGTATTTTACAACCGAAAGATCATGAGATATAAAAATGTATGTTAATCCAAACTCTTCTTTTAAATCATTTAGAAGATTTAAAACTTGCGCTTGAACAGACACATCTAGAGCAGAAACAGATTCGTCACAAATAATAAACTTTGGATTAACAGCTAATGCACGCGCAATTCCAATACGCTGTCTTTGTCCTCCCGAAAACTCATGCGGATACCTGTAAAAGTGGGCAGGATCTAAACTAACTTTAGTTAATAGCTCTTTTACTTTTTCTTTTCTTTGCTCATCACTCTCTAGTATATCGTGTACCTGCATAGGCTCCATAATAGCATTTCCAATAGTCATTCTGGGGTTTAAAGAAGAGTATGGATCCTGAAATATAATCTGTACTTCTTTTCTAAAAACCCTAAGCTCATCAGCAGTCATCTTAGCAATATCTTGGCCTTTGTAAATCATTTCTCCTTCAGTTGGCTCTTCAAGTCTTAGAATTGTTCTTCCAATTGTAGTTTTTCCACATCCAGATTCCCCAACTAATCCTAGAGTTTCTCCAGGAAACACATCAAAAGTAACATCATTAACCGCTTTAACATAGCTAGAAATACCGCCAAAAAAACCGTTTTTTATTGGAAAATAAGTTTTTAGATTTTTTAGTTGTAAAACTGCTTTTTTTGAAAACAATTCTTTTTGTTTTTTTTGTCTTTCTGAATCAGAAATAATAAGGTTTTTGGTAAAATCTGCAACGCTAATATTATTATCAATAATATTACCATTTTTATCAATCTTCATAAAATCTGATACTGTTGGAAGAAAAGAATACCTTTTTTCTAGAGGAGGCCTACAAGCTAGCAATCCTTTTGTATATGGGTGTTGAGGGTTTGTGAATATTTCCCAAACATTTCCTTGCTCAACAATTTTACCCTTGTACATTACAACAACTTTATCAGCAAGCTCTGCAATTACCCCAAGATCATGTGTTATGAACATAATACCCATGTCTTTCTCTTTTTGTAATTTTTGCATAAGAAGCAAAATAGTCTTCTGGACTGTAACATCTAAAGCTGTTGTAGGTTCATCAGCAATTAAAACAGAAGGTTCACAACTCATAGCCATAGCAATCATTACCCTTTGTTTTTGACCTCCAGATATTTGATGTGGGTATGTACTGAAAATCCTTTCAGGATCTGGAAGCTGAACTTTTTCAAAAAGCTCAATAGTTAATTTTTTTGCATCTTCTTTATTTAGGCTTTGGTGTAGCATTATTGCTTCTAAAACTTGATCCCCACAAGTAAATACAGGGTTCAAAGAAGTCATTGGTTCTTGAAAAATCATAGCTATATCATTGCCACGGTATGATCTCATTTCCTCCTCAGAGCACTTTAATAAATCTACCTTTTCCCCACTCTTTTTATGAAAAACAATTTCTCCACCACTTATTATTCCTGGAGGGTTTGGGATTAATCTCATTGCAGACAAGGATGTTACAGACTTACCCGAACCAGACTCTCCTACAATTCCAACTGTTTCTCCTTTGTTAAGAGTAAAGCTCACATCATTTACAGCCTTCACAGTAGTTCCTTCGGTATGAAACTCGGTAACTAGGTTTTTAAATTCTAGCAGTGATTTACTCATGTTTAGGATAGTTTTTTGTTGAATATAAAAATATATATTTTATTTGCATTTGGAGCTTGATTTAATAAACTTTTTGACTATTCAAGTTTTAAATCAAAAACCTGCTCTAAATTTGATTTTAATATGGATTTAGCTCGATTAACATCAATTTTATGTCCTTTTTCCTTTTCTAAAGAAGTAACTTTTTTATCGTTGATACCGCATGGAATTATATTCTCAAAATAAGACAAATCGGTATTTAAGTTAAACGCAAAACCATGCATGCTTACCCACCTACTTGTTTTTACTCCCATTGCACAAATTTTTCTTGCTGTTGGTTTGCCAACATCAAGCCAAACCCCCGTTTCACCTTTAGAGCGCTCACCATTAAGGCCATACTCTTTAAGTGTTAGAATAATAACCTCTTCTAAAAATCGCAAATATTTTCCTATGTCATTGAAAAAATTATCTAAATCAAAAATAGGATAACCAACAATTTGTCCTGGACCATGATAGGTTATATCTCCACCTCGATTAGTTTTATAAAAGGTAGCTCCTCTAGATTTTAGATATTCTTCGTTAACTAAAAGATTGTCTTT
>Ga0213868_10005862_pt1 | contig 10951 bp, 21 predicted proteins | sample PICome_9_FD_160087 | JGI IMG/M metagenome (GOLD analysis project Ga0213868, IMG submission 160087) | Coastal seawater microbial communities near Pivers Island, North Carolina, United States - PICO127 | ecosystem: Environmental > Aquatic > Marine > Coastal | place: USA: North Carolina...
GCGGGCGCAATCCATTCATATTAAAAAGGCAATGTTACAGTAGATCACAGGTTCGTGATAATTGTTACAAGCCCTTGAACCATGCCGAACAGTCCCTATTTCTGTTAGGCAAGAGCGGGACAGCCTTGGTAATGTTGGTGTAAAACTTTTTTCACCTCTACCCCTTGAACCTCTTGCACCGGACAACTAGGTCATAGTTGAGAACGAAACGCTTTTTATCATAGCCCAATCGGGACCGCCTAGCATTTTAATCGGTGCAACATATGGCGGGAAGATTGGGACCACATCACGCAAGTTTAGGGCGTGGCCATTAAGGGATGGCGTATATTGTGGCAGACACTCAACCCTAAGCCATTGCATGGAAAGCGCTGCAATGATCCCTGACGCATTCACAAGCGGGCGGTAGGGGATTCCCTACGGGGATTTAAGACCAAGCAAACAGCCCCTAATCGGGTGTCTGCCAGATCAAACCTATGTGAACGTGAATAAATACTGCGCGTAGGGCTGGCGATGTTTCACCACATAGTGGAAAGAGTCGATTAGATTACAGGGTGCAATGCAGCTTTAGGTTGTAAGACATTGCAAACGGTATAATCTGGACGGGGTAAAGGCTTGGCATTTATAGGAATATAGATTGGATAGTTGTGTGAGGGGTGACGCCTAGGCGCAACTATCTAGACCTACATTCCGTAGGAAAGCCGATTAGGGCTATACTTTAAAAGGTGAATAAAAATGACTACTACTGTAAACAATATCGAAACTGTGTCAGGCAATTTCTTTCGTAACCTAGGCAATGGTGTAAAAGCTGCAAGCAACCTGCAAGAGATGGTGCTTTCGGTAGTAAAATCACGCGACACTACCGTTCTTTCCAAGGCGATGTATCGTGCGGAAAAAGAAAAGAACGATACCAATGCGAGTGGTGCAATCCGTGTGGTCGTGGGTGAAGTTTATCCTGATGCAAAGCTGCACAAGAATAAAGAGACTGGTGAATACAAGATCACAATCAAAGGCTGTGAAGCTGATGTTGATGCATTGACACGCCTTGCAACTGTAGTGGAAAAGGGTTTGTCACTACGTCATGCCACATTCCGTAAGACCATGAAGGGTGACGTTGCCAAGCCAGAGTTCAACCCAGTTGACGCTGCTGCCAAGTTTGTGAAGTCTCACAAGAACCCTGCCGAAGTGATTGCATACATCCATGCATTGCAAGCTGCTCACAAGGCAATGGCACCACTGATGATTGAAGCTGAATAAGCACAAGACAAACACGATTGACTACTTAGGCACACTATGGGCTGGACCTGTGGTGTGTCTTGGTGTGCAATCAAGCACTGAACTGAAAGGGTATACCATTGAGTAACAATGTAACAACACAACGTGAGGGTTGGCTGGTGTCGTATCTCCCTGACCAATCGTCATCTATCCTTAGCTTTGAGGACCCACAGCAAGATGAGACCGCACTTATCATTGAAGGTTGCGGCCTATACTTTATCCTCAATGGTGACTGGCAGGGTAAGTACGCTGACTGTGACACGCTGGAACAAGCTAAGAATTTGTTTGCAAGCAATTACGCTGAGTTTCGTTCAGCGTACTCTGACGCAGTGCAAGACCTACCGGAAGGTTGATATCGTGGGATCACTCGGGGTGTATACCTTGGGTGATCTATTCATATCAATATAGCATATGAAAGGAAAGACTATGACTAACGTACAAAAAGAGAAAGCACTGTTTGTCACCAAGAAGGGTGCGCTTAGTGCTGCGCTTAAGGTATGCTCCGCCCGTGGTATAGCTAACAACGTGATGCTGTCCGCTATCAAACTACACAATGTGATCCGTCGTGGTCAGATGGTGGGCTACGAAGTATGGTATGTTGATGGGGTGCTGCGTCACCCAGTATATGAAAGTGAGGTGTGATATGGAATGGTTTGGATGGTGGCTCGGGTTGTGGTTGTGGATTATCGTGGTAACAATCCTTACGGTTAACCCTTCGGAAGGTACGATAGCACATGCTATTGTGTTCCACTTAACAGGAGTAATGTGATATGACTATGTGGAAAGATATGACTGACGAGGAGAAGGGTGCTCTACTCTTGGCGAAGCATAAGGGTAGGGCCATTCAGACAACTATAGAGCAGAAGTACCCAGGGGGATGGCATCTTGTTGATCCACAGTGGACTGACGGCCAGCACTACCGTGTGAAACCTGCTGAACCTGTGCACCGCACCACTACTCAAGACATGTGGCTGTTGGACATAGCTGGCCGAGTGCCTATGTTAAAAACATGGAAGGACAGTGCTGAGAGGGGGTCCTACACCCACGGTAAGCTAGCAGAGGTATACAAGGATGATGTGCTTGTCGAGTTTACTTGGCGGGCTGATGGTGCCTGACCTCATGCTCAACACCCTGATGTTTCTACCTATGCTGGTGCTGTGGACGTGGCCTGCTGTACCTGCTGTTATTGTCGCCACTTGGATTGTAAGGGGAAAGTAAGATGAATATTCTAACACGTTCAAAGTTTAAGGCTGTCATTCAGACAAGCCATGTCACTGGTGTGAGCCGTGTGTTCTACCGCAAGAGCATCAACGGTAAGTTGAAGGTTGTGCTCAAAGAGATACGACCCTCATCATCATACCGTGTGACAGGTTACCCTTGTCTCAGCACAGTGAGCATGAACCTCAAGGGTGCTGTGCCTGTGTACCGTGATGAACAGGTACTGTATGATGGCAAGCCATGTGAGCATTTGCTATGAAGATTACCGCTGAGAGTTTGAAGAAAGCTGCTCAACTACAGAGCCACATCCACCATACAGAGAAGATGTTGGAGCAAGCTAAGCTGTATCAAAGGGGTATCCTTGGGGTGCAAATTGGTAGCTCTAAGTTTAGTATCAGCGACACCCTTCGTGGTGCTATGATTGAGATTGTTGAGCGAGAGATACGTATCCGTAAAGCAGAGGTACGTAACCTTGGGTTTGACGTAACGTAACTGGGCGGGACCGTAACATGTCTATGAAAGGACAACACATGAAGAAACTACTACTTGCTGCTGTGGCAGGCTTAGGCCTAGCTGCCTGTATCCCTGATGCTGATGTTGCATCACGAAACCTATCGAAAGCTGCTGACATGTTTGAGATTGACCGACGTGTTATCTTTTACAACGGTATCACTGACAGTTACATGCTTACCATTGAGGGTCGTTGCTCACTTGGTAACAATGATAGTGCTGGTCAGTTGACTGTCACCTGTAAGACAGGGCCTGACGCCTACAAGAAACACTTCCTTGGGTTGTCTGACAACGTGACATACTTTGTTGAGCAGCTTGAGTCTGCTGATGTGAGTGTCTACCATTACCGTGTGGTGTTCAAGCCGCAGACTATCATCCCTGACATTGACTTTCGGGGTGACCTCAATGAACTAACAACAGATCGGAACTAAGACCATGAGTGATACACCAAAGGTAGGTGAAGGAGGGTGGTACTGGCGTAGCTTCTCTCTTGAGAAGGACTTCCCTGTTAAGATTCTTGAGATAGCCACGGATGAGTACGGTAACTACTATTACTTTGTGTCGTATGACAGCTCAGCTTTGGGTCGTCGTAGTGTGGTGAGTAAAACCAGAGGTGAACTGTTCAAGAAACCTGTTAAGGTGGTGAGCTATCAGTTCATGTCAGTAGATAAACTTAACTATGTTGGTAAGTCAGGTTCAACGAGAACCAAAAGTGTGGCTGACCAATGGTGTAGGTCGGCACATTACCACGACAAGAAGTTATTCGTTCAACGCACCGAGGTTACAGGTGACAAGATCGAAGTCTTTGTAGATAAAGTACTCTAAGGAAAGTACTTAAAGTATATAAGAGTATAAGAGGAAGAGTATAACACTTAGGGTTTATACCTTAGGTGTTATACTTAAAGTATAAGAGGGTACAGTAACACCTTTGTATTGTCAAGGGGTTTATTTCTGATGGTCACGTAGCTCAACTGGATAGAGCAAGGAGTTTCTACCTCCTAGGTTGTGGGTTCGAATCCTACCGTGATCACCACAAGTAAATGAAAGGAGAAAGTAAGATGACCTATGAAGAGTTCTTGGAGAAGGTCAACACAACACACAAATCTAGTTCACCTAAGAAGCCTCGTCGGTTTGGTGTTACCGACATAAACGAAGAGGAGTGTCGTCTGGTTCTTGAGGGTTGCACTGAAAGCCTAATGGGAGCTTTCACTTGGAGGAGTACAGCCCAAGGTGATAGTTATTGGGACAGTCGGCACGAGGGTACTGAAGAACTTAGTGATGATGACCTTGAGTTTATAAGGGGTCTGATCGAATGACATACGATGAGTTCTTGGTAAAGGTAAACTCTAATGCTACACCCACCCGACAACCAGAGACGATTAGAGAGGGGCCCGTTTCTCTTAATCGTGATATTGTTTGTGCTGTGTTGGATGGTGACTTAAACCTACTATCCTCTGCATTCACATGGGGTGAGACACCTCACGGTCATGATTACTGGGCGGATATAGAGTCTGGTGACGAACCACTGACACTTGATGACGAGGAATACTTGAGAGGTTTAGTGCATGGAGTATGAAACATTCTTAGCAAAGGTAAACAGAAAGGAAAAGAAGGATGAAAGTATTAATAGTGCGTCGTCGGCGCTTGGGGCACAGCAGTACGAAAGCATTGTCCGAATTGCTAGAGACTATGGGTGGTACCTCAATGGTCTGGAGGAACGACCGGAGTTTCCTTCCGGTATCTCGGTGGCTTGGCAACGAGGATTACGTGGTCATACGTTGGGGCTGTACGAGTACAGTACCGAATACAGGACTTACTACCTCTCCGCGGTACATACAGCGGGCCTCAGGCATTCACGAAGTGAACAACAAGCTAGGGTTCCTACAGAGGTTGAGCCTACTAGACAACCAGCAGGGGTTACTCCCAGTCCTCTACAGTGGACGAACTGGGCACCCTACAGACCAAGCGGACAACCAACAGTGGGTAGTACGTCCACCGACACACAGTCAGGGACGGGACCTGAGGGTGATGCATACACCCGCACTCAGCAATCTGATTACCTCAGGTTGGCAGGGCTACGCTCGGCCCCTGGTACAGAAGAAGGCGGAGTACCGAGTGTTCGTGATGAACGGGAAGGCAGTCAACGTGGTGAAGAAGAGCCCTTCCAATCCTTCAGACGTAGCTTGGAACGTCTCACAAGGTGGGAGGTTTGACAACGTAAGGTGGGGTGACTGGCCTATCAATGTCGTTGACCTAGCCTGTCGTATCTCACATGAGACAGGGCTTAACCTAACAGGTATGGACATCATGGTTGACCACGATGATAACGCTTGGTTCATCGAGGCTAACTCTGCCCCGACTCTACCATACAACTCCGATGGTTCATATACTTATCGTCAGAAGTGTGTGGCTAAGGGGTTCGCTTATACCTTGGACAACCCTGAGGTATTCCCTTACACCAAGGGTGAGACATGGCGTGACTATGTACACCCAGCAATCTATGAAGGAGAGACACAGTGATAGGATACGCTGCACCGTACACCGAGGCAGAGTTGGAAGACATCGAGCGTGACCTTGATATCTGCAACCGAGTTTTTGTGTACGGCACACTACAGGATAAGCAGTGCAACAGTGGGTTGTTGTCTGCATCCGATAAGCTCTCAGCTACTACGACACAGGATGGGTTTGCACTGGGTGACGTTGGTTTCCCTTATGCATTCCATTCCTCTGTCGTACCTGATGAGTATAAGAAACTTCTCTTCCCCGTTAAGGGTGAGGTATATAAGATGGACAGCATGTTCACATTCCTACAGCTTGATGGTCTTGAGGGTTACCCCTCGCACTACAACAGACGTGTCATCAGGACAGCTACAGGTATGACAGCATGGATGTACATGAACGATGACTGGGCATCAGCCAGTATGTGTAACGCTTGTAAACTTGAGAAAGGAGTTTGGGTATGGTCCAAGTATTGAAGCGGTGGGATATCCCACAACGTGGCTACGGTAGCTACCCTAAGATTGCAGCTAAGCGTCCGCAGTCTATCTCGATTGGATTTGAGTGGGAGGTGCAGACTAACGAAGAAGAGGAGTGGTGCTGCTCAGGCAAGGACGAGGAGTTCAAGTGGTACAATGACTTTGTTATTGACAAGTACTCTCGTATGTTTGTCAAGATGTACCAGTTTAGGGTACATGGTGAGTGCATGGCAGCAGAGTTCTGCTCACCTGTAGCACAGAACCTTGAGACTATCAAGGCAGTGGCCCGTAAGCTACAGCGTCGTGTGTCTAAGGATAAGTTCCTTGAACCACACTATGCAGAGATGGCTGGCATCCACGTCCATACCTCTATCACTGGTGCTAGTTACTACGAGTACAGTCAAGCCTTCAGCAAGGCGGCGTTGATGCTTAACCGTGTATCCTCTGAAGACTTCGTGTGGTCCTTCTCTGGCCGTGGTGAGGGTGGCTCAGAGTATGAGCACCAAGGTCGGGCTACATGCTGGGACGATGACGATGATCCTTGTGAGTATGGTGCGTTAGATGAGATTGAAAACAATGAAATGCTCCGCATGAACCAGTTCGAGGAGAACACCATTGAGTACCGCCTGTGGCATGGTGTCACAGATCGACTGCAACCTGCCCTTGAGTTTGCCCATGCTTGTACTAAGTTTGTGGCACAGCATGAAGGTACTGACGTACCATACCTCATCGAGTTCAAGACGTGGCTCTTCAAGCAGAAGGGCTACAAACTATTAAAGTCACAGCCTGACTGGGCACTTGTTAAATAAGGATAAATACTATGTCACAAATACACTTCAAGACATGGACACTGGACTTCACTGAAAGTTGGGATAAGAACCTCCCCAACGGTATGAAGTTTGATCCGTGGGACAATGTTTGGTTTACCAAGCCTACCTTAATTGCACAGCTTCCAACACCTACCTTCGGTGCTCTTCGTGAGTTGTTCGAGGAGGTCATGGCTCTTGATCAGGCGACAGCCGATGCGTTGGGTCTACCTCGCTCTCGTTTCAAAGAGCTTATGGCGAATTGGGCATCTCTGTCCGACGACGTGGAAATTTACCGCCGACCAACACCACCCCCTGGAGATACCTCATACCTGTTTGATGAGCAACCTGTGGTCACCAATCCTGTGTTTGTATACGACGGTATCTGGTCATTAACCTCCAGTACTTTGGCTTTGCGTATCCATGCTTACCCTGCCGAAGATAGAAGTGATAACACCTCGGTACGGGAATGGAACTATCGCCCTCGCTTCGAGTTCTTTTCCTGTAAGAAAGAAAAGACTAAGCTTTACTTTGGGTTAGAGCTTGAAGTTAACACGAAGCTACCTTGGTCTGATATCCGCCGTGTTATGTTGGACGTTGAGCCTAAGCAGCCTGAGTTCCTGTACGCAATGAGTGACAGCAGTATCTCTGGTAAGTTTAACAACTGTTACGAGATTGTGTCGATGCCTATGACACCACGTCGTATGCGTCAGGAGTACAAGAAGCTTTTCGCTAAGCTTTCCAAACTCTTAGATGCCAAAGGTCTAGCGATGGATGAAGTCTTTGACATGGACACACAGTCCACTGGTATCCACGTTCACACCTCAGCTAATGCATACGGTAAGCTACAGCGCCGTAAGTTCACAGCTATGTGGAACAGTGACATCCCCTCCATCCTCAGCACCATCAACCTACTGGCTGGTCGTAAGCTGACTGACACCCAGTACTGCAAGCCCTCCCCTGCTTACGAGGGTCGTCGTGTAGGGTACTCCCTCAAGCAGGTACGGTACAACGATAAGTATGCTGCCTGTAACGACACAGGACATAGCCCGACGGTCGAGGTGCGTGTCTTCAAGGGTACCCCTACCCTAAAGAATATCCTTGGCTGTATCGACACCGTTGAGGCTATGTTTAACTTCACTGCTGAGATGCCTAACTCTGCATTCAGCAACACATTCCCCAAGGTGTTCCACACTTGGCTGTACTCACAGCCCGCCTACAAGTACCGTGATCTTAAGGAGAGAATCCAATGTGCGTAATCTTAATCCGCGAACCAAATGTCACCCTTGATGCAGACGACTTCAAGACAATGGTGATGAACAACCCACATGGCTGGGGTATCTCCGTGCCTGATGGTGAGGGTAACTTATTCACAGTACGTGATGTTGCTGGTGGTGACACCAACGCAGAGGAACTGTATGAGTGGATCAATGATGAGTTCGCTAAGGACAAGATCATGCTGCACCTACGGTACACCACTGCTGGTGATACTATCCTCCGCAATGCTCACCCCTTCCCTGTCCTTGAGAAGGGTGCTGATGGTGTTGACCTACGTATGGCCCACAACGGTACGCTGTCAGCGTATGAGCCTAAGTGGAATGCAGACAACAAGTGGGAGTCTGATACTCGTGTGTTCACTCGTAACTTTGTACGTCCCTTGTTCAAGCGTTTGATCTTGGGTCGTAACAGTGGGGATGTTCTTAACGATTACTTCACACACGAACTGCTCGACACACAGCTTACGGCTATGTCTGTCATCACCCTGCTTGATGGTCATGGTAACTCACTGATCGTTAACGAGCATGGTAACGGTGGCTTCACTGACAAGGACGGTACTTACTACAGCAACAAGTACAGCCTTGATGCTAACCACCGTAAACCTAAGAGCTATGGCTATGGCTATGGGGGTGCCTCATCGACTATGGGAAAGCCTCAGCAGAAGACTGGGCGTGGTGGCGTGACGACTACTACGACAGTTGGCAACTCGTACACTGACTGCGATGTAAAGAAGTTTACATCTAAGTATGATGTTGGTATGAAGGATGACCTATATCTGCTGAGTGATGAAGCTATCGAGATGCTTGTTGATGAGGAACCAGAGGATGCTGTTCTCCTTATCAAGGAGTTGTTGCATGACTTGTATGAGTCTGATCGTAAGCTTGACGGTGCGACTAAGGCACTTGCTCGTAAGTCTAAGCTCATCAAAGAGCTGGAAACAAATAAAATTAAGGAGACAACAGATGTCAGTAAAGTTGCTTAGCTTTGAACCCGATGGACAGAAAGTAATCAACAAGGCGAAGGCTTTAGTTGACGAGGATGTATGGATGTCATGCACCCCCGACATGCCCGTGCTACGGTATGCTAAGGCTATCCCTGTGTTTGTATGGGATGAGCTTGGCTTCTACCGTGCTATCTCTAACAAGCTGTGTGTTGATGACACAAGCCATGAGACTATCGAACCTATCGCTTACACCACAGACAAGATGCTCCCCTTCTTCCAGAAGGATGTTGACTGTGCGTCTAAGTTTAGGAACGTACTACCTTCGTCACCAGCGTGGAACAAGTCACTAAAGACACCACCTAACGTGCACCTTGTACCTCGACCAGTGAAGGGTAAGATTGTTGAAGTAAATTTATTTACACTACGGTTAATGGATATGCTTTACAACAACACGCTTAGCCATGTTCGTCGTAAGACTTCCTTCACCCTGCCTGATGGCAGTACGACACAAGCTTGGTTGTATACTATGCCTAGTGACGTCTTCACTAAGTATGATCCACATACTAATAGCTACTCTCTTGTCGATGGCTTTAAGCCTACCGATGTTAACCAGTATACCCCTGCTGGTGGTGAAAGTGTCTTCGTTTCCCGTATACCTACTCAAGCTGTCGCTACTTACAGTAAGTAAAGGTATAAAGGGAAGAGTATAACACTAAAGGTTTATACCCTTAGTATATACTATAAGTATATAGGGTACTGCAATAGAAACAATATGTCAAGGAGAAAGATTATGGGTTGTTGTGCTGACGAAGGCTGGCCTGAAGAAATCAAACCAAACGGTGAGTGTCCAGAGTGTGGTGAACCAACTGTAGATGGTGACCCTTGGGAGTACTGCCCCTACTCACCCGAGCAGTGTGAGCTATGTGGCTGGCGACCATGTGACCAAAGTTGTTAAGGAGAAAAAATCATGACTGATAAGGAACTGGTAGCTAGGTACCGTATGGCTCTTCAAGCTATAGTAAGAGCAGGTACCTACAGTGGTGTCACTGTAGTGGCTATTGCAAAGGAAGCACTAAAGGATTACACAGATGAAGCACACAGCTAAGGTATACGACGGTGAACACCTAGCTAACAGTGAGTACCTGAGGGGCCAGGAGAACGTCCTCAGGGTACCAGGTGATACCCGTCAGCCATGTACCCTGCACTTTAAGGAAGGTGAGCCTGTAAGCATAAGTACAATGCGCCAGGTAACAGATGGTCCTGTTGGGGACTTCACCTATACCAATGGAAAGTATTGGGAGTGTAGCGATGGCGAATAAACTCGCAGGAGGGACAAGAAAGTGTCTTAGGCGTAGAGTTATTAACCACTGGTGGGTCAACCTTAGGCAACGGAGGTGTGCTTACTGCTCTTGTCAGTTACACTTCACCCACCAGCATAGCCAGCAAGCAACCGTAGAACATATAATTCCCATGTCTAAAGGCGGCGCTAAGTTAAAGACCCACAACACACTCTTGGTATGCCTCTCGTGCAACCGTAAACGAGGTAACAAACCTTTCGAATCTTTTGTTAAAGGGCTTCCAAGAGAGTATTGGTTGATAGAAAAGTATAAAGGAGCAGTATTATGAAGCACACAGCTAAGGTATACGACGGTGAACACCTAGTCGCACAGGATGACTTCGATCTTCTTGGTGAAGCGGTTAGTTTCTGTAACGACAATGCAAGCACAGGTTACCGCTGCAAGGTGGTCGAGTCTCTAATGTCCTTGACAGGGCGCATTGACTGTGGCACTATTGTTGCTTGGGATTATAACAAAGTGTGGGCATGATGGAAATTAAGAAATACCAAGTATCCTTTTACGTACCGATGGATGATCCAGCTTCACACCAAGATACCTTCTGTGAAGAATTACAGGAGATGTATGATAGGTCAGGTATGTCTGGGTGGTTTG
>Ga0213868_10005863_pt1 | contig 10951 bp, 8 predicted proteins | sample PICome_9_FD_160087 | JGI IMG/M metagenome (GOLD analysis project Ga0213868, IMG submission 160087) | Coastal seawater microbial communities near Pivers Island, North Carolina, United States - PICO127 | ecosystem: Environmental > Aquatic > Marine > Coastal | place: USA: North Carolina | collected...
GAAGTGTGAATATATAAAAGTTGTAAAGAAACTGTTTGGAAAATAATCCATATGGCTTCTCCATCGTAAAGTCTGGTACATGAAAGTATGTAGTGAGATTGCTCACTGGGGTGGCGGTAGTTTCATTGTACGCTTTGGCGTGGCAATTACCCTTTCTGAATGCAGAAGAAATACATGCATATCTGAGATAAAAGCACAGTGTGCTGCCGCCAGTTTTACCAACATGAATAAATGCTCCTAACGTACGTTGATCAGGAGGGACAGGTCTTGACTGATCATTTCGATTGTGCTCTTGAGCTAGAATTTGAAGTGCATTTTTTGCTACTACTGAGTTCATCTCGTTACTACCAGTACGAGGCGATGTTGTTGTATTAATCGTTCGGCGGATTTCAGTCGAAAAAAAAATACTACTAATATCACTATATGTACCGTACTCAAGGAATGGGGAAATCTCCTCATTGGATAAATTATAACTGCTGCTTCTTAGCAGTGCTCAACTCTAAAATAAAGATTACGAATGAATCAATCAGCACTCAGCAGTACTGGCTCCTTTCCCCTTTCCCACTCCATTTTTAACCGTTAACTCGGGTTGAGCTCAGGCCGTTAAATGCGGCTTGCGGTAGCCGGTAGCTAGCACGAAAACGAAAGCACGCAGCACTCTCTCTCTCTCTCTCTCTCTCTAGAGCAGACGCAAGACGGATCCACCTATTGTTCGAGGACTTCATTTTCCAATACACATATTAGTACAAAGGGAACAAACATATCAAGAATGAAATTGAATTATGAAAGTTGTATAGTCGGGGAAAACGTTGTCCTGGTACCGTATCGTGAGTAAAATGCTTGCATTCGGAGCTTCGATTGAGGTCGCGCATTTCATTTACAATATATACTTTCTTTCCTTTACCCTACTTCATAGGCCCAGAACACGTTGAGCGATATCACGAATGGATGAAAAGTCCCTTCCTATTAGAAATGACTGGAAGTGAACCTGTAAGTGATCCATATTTGTGATTCATTCATACATTTTGCAGCCTGCAAAAACATTGACCATAAAATGACTCATTTTGAATTAGCTCTCATTGGAAGAAGAAGTGGTAATGCAACAAACATGGAAAGATGACGATGACAAGTGCACCTTTATATTGCTGTCTAAAGAGAAATGTGTTCAGCACTTGCATGTATATGAAGATAAATACTTACCACCAACTTTCATATCATCAACATTACATTCCATGATTGGAGATGTAAATCTATTTCTCTCAGAAGTAGAAGATAGCGAGGACGAAGATGATGAAAATAAGAATAATGCGATTAGTACAAACGTGAAACGGAAACAAGCAGAACTAGATATTATGATTGCAGAAACAGATCAGCGAGGGAAGGGGATCGGAAAAGAGGCTGTATATTTAATGATGCTTTATGGTGCACAGCATTTGAATATATCCCGTTTCTTCGTGAAGATAAAGGAAGAAAATCAAGCTTCTCTCTACCTATTTGAGAAATCATTGCATTTTCAAGAGTGTAATTACGTTGAATGTTTTCAAGAGTTTGAATTAGAATTGGTTTTCGATAGTGCCAAGGACGCCGTTGACGGCATTCGAAAAATGTATACTTATGACCCGAAGATTTACAATACACGACAATAAATGAAGATGAAAGAAATATCTAATCATTTAGATTAGATATGCATACTGAAAAATTGCCAATGCTCTTTTCCTCTTTCCTTTTTATGAAATGACGCAACCTGCGCAATTGCTACAAATTGAACTAGTTGCAATAGGTTCTGGCTCCATCGCTTCCATCCAATTAGGATACCACTTCTTAAGTTGACTTTTCAAGTCAAAAATAGATTTCCCGAGACTGTTATTGATGATAATATTGTCAAAATTGCCTAACTTCATTCCATAATCTATCTCTTGCTTGATATTGGCCAATCTTTGATTGATGGAATGCTCAGACTCCTTATCACGTATACACAGTCTGGTTTCCAGTTCTTCAATAGATGGAGGCGCGATAAACAAATAGTAAGGATTCATCGAACTTTTCTTAATGTTCATAACACCATCGATACTGATGTTCAAGATACATATCTGACCTTTGGATTGAACTTTTTCAACAGATTCAAAACTAGTCCCATAAAGGTTTCCATTTACTTCCCAATATTCAATAAACTTTTGAGCAGAGATATCTTTTTCCATCTCAGACTTTTCAACAAAATTGTAATTCAAACCCTCGACTTCTCCATTTTTAGGCAGTCTGCTAGTGGACGTAACTGCAAATCCAAACTGGTCATCAAGATAATCCTTTGTAACAGCTTTTATAAGAGTAGTTTTCCCCACCCCTGATGGTCCTGCGATGACTAGGGGGCGGGGTTTTGTAGACTCCAATGTAGTAAGGGGAACTTTTGTTTTATTATCGAAAACGAGAGTAGTCATCGAGGAAGTGGACGGGCTTTCTTCGATTGACAAGAGATCGTCATTTTCACTATCCTGGAGAACAATGTCGTACATTTGATCATGCTCGTCGTTACTATTGATTCCATCGTTTCTCACATGATTGACGTCTTGAGCAACTTGTAATGGACGATGCTCATCTAATATATCTTTATTACTATCTTTATCGGGCTCGTATTTTCCATATCCATTTTCATCTTGATACACACCTTTTGTGCCGGCACTTTGATCTTCGTAATGACACAGACTCCTAGTTGTAGATTTCTCACTATCAATCACATCTCGACTTTCAGACTGCAATAGATTCTCTTGAAGAGTATCATTATTTTTTTCTGACTGCAGCTTTTCTTCTATCAATACTTCTCCATGTTTCACGCACAAAGCTTCACTTCGAGTGTCTTTGAATACTTCAATTGAATTTTCTTCTCCGAGAACATGAAGAGGTCCCTCATAATCTTTAGTAATTGAACACTCTTGTATATCTTGACCTATGCAAGCGACATGCTGTTTTTCAATCATTTTACTATCAGGGCCGTCAACACCAAGTTCAGATTCCTTGTTATTTCCGAAAGAGACAATCATATGGTCTGTAATTTCTGATGATGAGTCCATTGGTCTTTCTGTATCAGCACTCTCTTCTGTATGAAGATCCTCATGCTGTTCATGATACATCTCATTTGGTTCTCTATATGAAGATCGTTTGTCTTCCAGAGACATTTTTGAATAGAAATGAGAGCAATATATAAAATGGCATTCGGCAGTAACTGACTCTGACTGCGACGAATCGAATCAATCTCCAAAAATTAACAGAGAAGCTTTTTGTGCCACTTTAGTGACTCCAGTCCCGCACGATTCAAGTCATTTTCAATTGGATACATCATATTTTCTTTTTTATTTTTAATTACTAAGTAAATAGCATTCTACCTATAGACGTTTCAGTTATCACCCAAGTTACCATCTAGAGTGTTTATATCAATAATGATGGAATACGGGAGCTGAAGTGTGTGGGTGTTCTGAATGCTGTGTTCGGATATTTCACGTTGAGTTGGGTTATGCGTTTTCGGCTGTTCGTTAAACTTAATCTCATCGTAGTCTTGCTTTCATCGGCAAAGTATGGCGACGAGGAAGATTGTTTTGACGAGGACAACTTACTTTCTGGGATCAATGAATGATTCCCAGATGATTGCATATTTCTCCTAAGCGCTTTCTTAACCCACTTTGTTGCACTTCTTGTGTCTCCACCTCCAACATCGTCTAGAAACTGTGGTATTACAGTGTTGCCGCTTCTTCTTTCCTGTAGAGCTCTAGCCTTGGATTCTTTTCTCATCTGCTCCCGTATGTACATGTTCTGCCTTCCAACATTAGCACCTCCCATGACAGTTCTAAAAATATCTGCACCAGGATTTTCGCTGATGGTGTTGTACAAATCCAAGAGTTGCCTATCTAGCTCGGCTGGAGAAAGTTGAATCTTTAATTTGGGTGATCCAAGAAGCTCGTCAACATCAAGATCAAGACGTTTATCAAGTTCTCCTAACATTTTTTCTTGCAGCTCTAGAGGGAGTACCCGGCTTTGAGCAATTTCTTGAGCCAATTTCGACCTAAAATCTCTGAATCTTGCCCTCGTACTTTTAACCGTCTTACTGATTTTCTTACGACGTTCTTCATCCTCAATAAGCGGAGGAAGACCAATTTCAATAGCGGCTACATTCGAAGATTTAACATATTCTTGAAATTCCTTTGATTCTGCTTCAGTAATACAACCGGCAGCTGCGAGCCGTTCGTTTGCTGCATCCCATGACAGAGCGTAAGAGCTCTCTTTCGATAATGGTTCAGGTGAGTGAGTCATAGCGTAATATAAATTTCCGACAAACTCTTCCTTGTTCGCATACGTGAGACAATTTGAAAACTGAGCGAAAAAGTCATTTGAAGGGTGCGATGGAACTATTACAAACTTTCCCATCGCAAGAGCTTCTGCGACAGTGGTGCAAAGAACCTCAGACAAAGAAGGATTCACAAATATTTTATGAGTTGAAGCGAGTGCCGCATGATCTATTGGTCCATGGAATGTCATGTTCAAACCAAGATTCTTCGACTTTTTCATCGCATCCTCTAAGTCAGGTCCACCGCCATACATATCAAAATCAATTTCTAAGTCAGCACTTTCTTTGGCGTATTGAAGGAGGTCCATCAAAGACCCAATACCTTTCGACCACAACATTTTGCCAATGAAATATACCTTTGGTTTAGAATCAGGTCCAAACACAGGATGAGTAATCACATCTGAACTTTTCAACAATGTAGACATGTTTTTACCATAATCAAGAAAAGTGTCTCGTACACCATGTACATTTTCAACAAGCTCTTTTTCAGGAGCGAACTTTTGAAGAGTCCCAGATAGTTTGATGATCCGATGACAATGGGCTCTGCACATCCATGAACAAAGAAGCCTCATCCCTGGAGCCCTCACCAAGGCAGCAGGCTGGTCTTGTGCGTACACAAAGTAGTTCGTATGAACAATACCAACAACGTGCTTAAATTTCTTGGTCCAACTTTCTCCTGGAGCCCTGTACCAATTTAAATGCTCTGGTTCCTCAAGAATACATATATCTACGTCTTCCTCTGGGATGAGAGATATTAAATCTCCCATACTGTAAATAGAATTTTCTTGCGTCTCATGTCGACCGGTATACCATTGTATATTTAGTGCCTCGGAAGCCTCCTTCATATTGGCTTTGTCTTTTAACCAGTTTCGGATGAACAACTCTTGTTCTTCAGAAGTATCAAAAGGCCTCTCTCTGCCGTATATCTTATCACGATCAGCAACACGCTCCAGCCAAGGCAGCATGAGAGTAACCTTCCCCCCAACTTCTGACCGTCCCTGAGTCAAATATGCAGCACGTAAAAGAGGATTTACTGCTGTTCCAGTCATCCATGGTAGCGCCGCAGTTGTGACTATCCAAAGTTTCTTCGATTTGTCTCCAATATCAGTATGTGGTAGTATGGCTTCATTAGCTTTAGCAGGACGAGGTTGGAACTGTGCGGCTTTAGGTTGTTCATCTTCGTCATCAGTTGTAACTAGCTTTTCATCATCTAAATGCATAATTTTATCAAACTGTTTTTGATTTATGGCCAAGACTTCTGCAGTTTCATCAGCCCATTCTTGAAGTATCTTCTCCCACGATGAAAATCCATCAAATCGTTGACGCTTTCTTAGCTCTTTTTCATAGGCTATTACAGTTGAATTTTTGTCACGTTCGCCTCCTATTGTTGTTCCATTTATTGTCTGCGATAAATTCTGTTCTTTCCTCACTTCAACTCCAGTATCAAGAAAAAGTTTCCATTGGTCATAGAATGAAGCTTTTTTCGGCTTTGGGGTTTCCAATACAATTTTTTGGATTTCCTCGAAGGTACTCTTCCAACGTTTCCTTGCAGCTTCCGTCCTAAATTTGAAGCTGCTACTTGACTCTTGAACAGCAGCCCCCTGCTTTGACGACGAAGCGTCATCACTGTCACCTAGATCTTTTCCTACACAGAAGTTTATTCCGCTAATCGCTATCAGTGCGACCAAAATGCCCCAAGAAGAATATATTTTTAAAGTCATTTTTGTTCTCTGAAATTTTACTGATACTAGCTCCTACTTATCGATGAACTTGATGCAAATTCTTTTCGGATTGTATGAGTCCGAGATTTCTTTCTTTGTTTGTGATGGAATCAACAATCTCTCTAAATGCATGCATGCATGTATTTAATCTGTATCTGAAGTCTGTCATGATGTTGGTGACGTTGCCCCTCGAAGTCCCAGACATTTTTGATGATTGCGAATAGTAATAAGATAACTTTATTTTGAGTTCTGAGTAACTTCCATCATTTAATTAATTTACAAGTCCTGAGTAAAGCCGTCCATTACTATGTACATATTTTAGAGCAAGTCTTTCCGAGATACTTGAAAAAACTCGGACAAAGATGCATGAACAGCTTCGTAAACTACCATGCTGCTCCCATTGGCAATTGTCGAACGTGCTAAACCTGGGAGTATTCCCTTGTACATTTTCCCTTGTTTGAAGTTATCATACAATAGTTTTACAGCTCTATCGTTTTTAGAATAATTTCCGCTTTGTCGCTGAGTTTTTATCACGTCCATCGGCCAGCAAGTTATCCATGCCAGATTAGCACAAATTGCCCCCTTAGCAAACGGACTCAGGCCAGTCCCATCAGGCACACAAAGGAATGATGGAACCAGCCCTTTTCGACATGCTTGTTTTGAAAGATCAACATATACTATGAAACTTGAGAACAAAAGTGTATTTCTAGAAAAAGTAACGACCGATCCATCAAGAACGTTTTTCCGCACCATAGACCATGTCATCTTCGCCTTTACATCGTGAGAAACTTGTTTCCTAATCTTCAGAAAGTCTGTTGGGATTTCAATCATCGCCCTCCCTAATCCACCTGCGATACCAGATAAGAGAATATTCGAATCAACTCCGAAAAGGTTATACTTAGGGATTTTGTATTTTTCAAGAGTATCTTTGGCTTCAGCAGAGACACCGAACTGAGCAGATCTCATAAAACTTCCACCTATCAATAAGGGTAAACCTCCTCTATATAAACCTTTTAACCCTTCAGAACTATACAGGTCTCGGAGAACCTTGATAGCGGAAGCATTTTCAGAAGTACCTTGTAGCCCCTGCATCCTAGTTTTGACTGTGTCTAACGGCTGCCCTAATACAACAGTTGTTAAACCAAAACTTGCTCCTGATATGAAGGTTATTATATACGATATATAAGCATTTTCCGTGGGGTTTGCTGATGACTGATTCATTCGAATTACCTCCTTCCTACTCTCGACCAAAACGAACTGATTGTGCTGATTGCTAAAAAATGAAAGAACAAAAATGAAAAGATAAACGTTGACCCTATCGGTTTAGTAATTTCTACCGCACACACACACATGGCACAGTGTCTGGAACAGAATAGTTGTGCCAAATTTTCTCTCATGTTTTTTTTAGAGTGTTAATCCCACAAACACATCACAGTTTTATGCATACATAAAGTCACATAACAATATCATGCCAACTAATTCGGAATTGCATTCATACCCACCTGCATTTGCAGCTTTCTTAAGAACAACTAACTTAGCATTGGATGATTCTGATGTCGCTGGTCTTGATTTGCTAGAACTTGAGGCAAAATATCCAAGCTTTCGTCAGTATCACTATTCAGAAAAGGTTGCCGATGACGGTGGTGTGATTGTCGATCCAACTACTGTTCAGGTGTTAACATCCTCTCCGACGGAATCTCCTAACGAATCTGTAACATCCTCTCCGACGGAGTCTTCTGACAAAACTATAACATCCTCTCCGACGGAATCTCCTGATACATCTGTTACTGAAACTTTAAACTTATGCGTTTCGAATGACAAAGGTGATTTTTTCGTCTCATCTTCATACACTGAAGACACACAAGTTAATTTTACATACGAAATTGTCACAGATGGAGTTACTGATTTGAGTACTGAAGTACTTCCTGTTTTGGAGAAAGCTATCCTTGATTCAATTCTACCAGTTATGTTTGGTGATGCCTGTAGCGGTAGACGCCTTGAGAAAAACAATCTGAGACAATCTACAAGTCGCAGGTTGAATTTGCTTGGTGCGTCCGCCAGTCCACCTGACACTGTATCTGACAGAGGTAAGACTTGATACATAGAACATTAAATTGCATGGTGAAAATTATCGTATATGGAAGGATACTAAATCATTTTTCTATTTAATCATAGAATGCACTGATGCTGGTATCGATTGTTCCGTCATTGATGGAAAAATGACTTTCTTCAATGATAACTCGACTGATCTCTCATCTGTCAAAGGATTGACTTGTGATGCCATGAACTCCGAAGTTGTACTTGGCTCGCATCCTTCTATTCTTAGTCTTCGATGCGTTGGAGCCGATTCAAATGTCATCATCGGAGGAGGGCCATCAGTAAACGAGGGTATTGCAGATCCAGGTTCCAATCCTGCATCTCAAAACATTGGTAGAAACTTCTACATTTTGAGCTCATTAGCTGGAGTTGTGATCCTGTTGGGAGCGTATGCTTACCGACGTAAAAATAGTAAGAACCGACAACAAATGGACGACAGAGCAGTATTATACTTGGATGATAGTGATATTCAAAACGTATCAACAAGCTCTGATCTGTACACACCAACATCTTTCCAAGGTCCTGACGAATACGAGACATCAAAGAAACCCGCTTTCGATCTTCGTTCTATTAGTCCTCCTGTATTTAAAGGTGAAGTCATCGAAGAAAGCGTCGAGGAGGATGAAGAAGATGAGTCAGCCAATCCAATGCTGGAAGAGGTATCATTGTTTGATGACAACGCAAACAGTTACGACATATCGAACATGAGTTAACTCAAAAAGTATGTTTTCAACAATTTTAAAAGCAAGAACTGTGTAAATCATTTTGGTTCGTTCTTACTCTCTCTACTATAGATACTAAGAAATGTAAATGAAAATAAAGAAAATATTTACAATGTTACAAGTAATATGTGATACATTTCCTCTAAATTGATCATCAACATTCATCAGTATATCTTCTTTGGACCATCAGCTTCATCGATTCCTGCCATATCCAAGTATGCTACTAAATTGTGCGAGTAAATGGAGTTTGGACTCCTTAGCTTCTTTAATGCTCGCCTTTCGGCAGATCTGACATCTGCTGTTGTAATGCCACCACCGCACTCATCTGCTATTTGTTTTATTGTTCGTGTTTGACCATCATCAAGACCTAGACGAAGCCTTACAATATCTCTTTCATGAGGTGAAAGCTCAGCTGCCATGGCGTTTTCAAGACTTTGTCTCAAAAAGCTTATATCAACGTAATCCTCGGGAGGGGCTTCTGTACATTCTAAACGATCCATGATTAACAATGCGTTTGTACCGCTATTATCTCCGCCAGCTCCAGATCCTTTGAACGCTGCATTTGTGCTATGTATCGGTTCATCGATAGAAAGCAATGGGTTCGTTACTCGCAATGCCGTTCGTAATCTATTCAAGCTGCACCCAATCATCGATGCTATCTCTTCTTCTGATGGAATTGGCTCTGACGATTCTATGCATCTTTTGACCATTGACTTGTAAGTATTCTTTTAAAATGGATAAGTTGATTCGTCATGAGAATGAAGGAAGTTAAAGTCACAGAATATGGAATGTAATCAATTAATCATACCTTGATTTCATGAAGTTGGGAAGGCACCTTCAAACATCCTGTCGCTGATGTCTGAAAACACTGCCTGACGTAACTCGTAATCCAATGCGTAGAATATGTAGAGAATCTCAACCCTCTTGACGGATCGAACTTATCTACCGCTCTTGCAAGCCCAAGGACACCTTCTTGGACTACCTCATCTAAACTAGGTCTATCCCAACCCCCATTGTATAAGTTAACTGCAATGGACCCTTCTTTACCGCTACTTGCATAGTCCTTTCCTATCCACTTTTTCGATATTGATACTACTAGACGGATGTTGCTCTTCATTAACGTCGTTCGTGCCTTTGCACCCAAATGTATTAGCCTTTTCAATTCTTTTCTTCCACCTTTCACCTTCAACTTTTCTGAGATATCGTAATCAGTCAGCATATTTATATCTGCATCAAGAGAATCCAAGCTCAACTTTGATCCATCCTTGACCAGAGTACTAGATATTCGTTGATCTCCGGAGAAATTGAATTTTTCCCAACTATCTTGCCATCTTTCTGACGGATTAGAAAACATCGTTATACCTATATCATTGTCATCTTCGTCGGATAAGGGAGCATCTGAGCCCCAGAGGAGGTCGTCGCCGAATTCATCAACACCATCAAAATCATTTGACATGTGTAATTTCCTATCTTCGATGATGACAGTCATTAAATCTCGCAGTTTTTTCGCCTTCAAAATTTGTTTACTCAATATTATTTCAGTCTCTTTCTGTAGAATGTCATGCTGAAGCATAGCTTCGCGTTGGAATAAAGCTCCAGAATCTACCCTGTTCACATCTGGTAATCTCCCTTTTTTACGTTGTCGGGGTGATACTTTTGATTCTTTTGTACGGGTTTTATCTGATTTCACCATTTTTTTCTGTTTATCTGTTGGTTTAGTCGAGTGTAAAATCGTACCTTTTGAAATGTTCGTATGGGTGGCGGAAGGAAGATGTATTATTCTTCTTGAATTAAAAGAATGATTCTGCGCGGACAGGAAGGAATGAATACCAACGAAGCTGGATTGTAAACATAGCAAACAAAGCGCATTCTTCATCCACACTCTTTTATTGTCTTTCGTCAGCATCGATTGCAATTTTAAAAAAGGTTGAAACAAAGGAAATTGGAATGAAATCAACTTGGTAACGAAATGAGGCGATGAAGTGCGACGAAGGTTTTCTTTTTTTTCATTGTGTGCTGACGATGAATTCCCGCCAAAATCATTGCGTTTCTAGTCACAAATCTAAATACATATGACA
>Ga0213868_10005864_pt1 | contig 10951 bp, 10 predicted proteins | sample PICome_9_FD_160087 | JGI IMG/M metagenome (GOLD analysis project Ga0213868, IMG submission 160087) | Coastal seawater microbial communities near Pivers Island, North Carolina, United States - PICO127 | ecosystem: Environmental > Aquatic > Marine > Coastal | place: USA: North Carolina...
CAGCACCGCCAACACGCTTTGTCGCGTAAAACAGGACATGCGGCTTGGCAGAGAACGGATCACGCAACACGCGCAGATCAGGGCGTTCGGCCACGGTGTAGCCTGCGTTGAAATCACCAAAGGCAATCGCGGTTGCATTATCGGCAATGTCGGGCATGTCTTCGGCAATCAGAACGCGGTAGCCCATCAAACGCGCAGGCTCGCCCATCGCCAAACCGTCAACCCAGACAAAACGACCGTCATTATCCTTGAGCTTGCGGATATGACCCGCAGTCTTGGAATTCATCACAAAGGTCGCATTGGCGCGGTATTCCGCACCCAGCGCATAAACCAGATCCACAATCGGATCAGCGCGGGTAATGCCGCCGGGTGTCTCGGACGGGACATAGCCAAGGCTGCCCCAGGTCCACGCGTCGTTGTCAACGTTAGGATAGGTCAGCATGCCCTTGGGCTTGTCGATGCCATCGCCGCTGATAAAGGCCATCGCCTCGGAACGGGCGAACTTGTCCGCGATACGGCCAGCCAACCAGCCTTCGATGTCGAATGCACTGTCGTCAAGCAGGCGTTGCGATGCTTTGGGAAGGGCCGATAGTTCGTGCAACGGAATGCTGATGCGTTCGATCTGCGGGGTCGTTGTCTCGGACACTGCGCTGGTTTCGGTAGCCCAGCCTGCGCCCATTTCAGAATGGTCAACCAACACATCATACGATGTCGCATCAACATTCACGACGCTTGCAATTGCACGGATCGACGCCGTTGATGACAGCGTGCTCTGGATCGTGTCAGCCGTCTGCGGATCAACCAGATAGCCGCCGTCAGCCGCAATCGAAGTCCCCAATGCTTTGCCTTCCATCTCCAATCCGCGCAGCCCGTCGTCATCGCCAGAACGCAGGTAAGCAGCAAAGGCCTTTTGATGCGGCGCATCCTGATGGGCGGTCTGTGCCAATGCAGTGCGTGTGGTGATCATTGTCTTTCGGTCCAGCTTGTTCATCCGGTCATCCTGTTTTTGAAGTTTGGCATTCACGCCGTGGGAAAAGTCTTTGAAGTCGCTCATGAAACCGGAAATTGCGGTATTCAGTGCTTGGGCTGGGGACACATCTTCCCCGACCCGAGAATTGCTCTCGGTTTTGGTCATTGATCAGTCCTTTTGATCGTGGTTCGGGCGGGGTTAGTCCCGCGCCATCACTTGGCGCGCGCCCTCGAATGCAGCGGCCATTTCGCGCATCGCAGTCGCCGCAGGATCATCACCCTTAGCTCCCACACGCGCATCGGGAAGCATCGGGAATGTAACCAATGACACTTCCCAAAGCTCCAGTTCTGCCAACAAACGCCCGCCATTGGGGTCTTTGCTGGCTTTAACCGTGCGGTAGCCGATGGACAGCCCATCAATCGCACGCGCCGCAATCAGGGACGCGGCCTCGCGGCCTTTGGCGACATCGGTTAGCAGACGCCCCTTGACCCAAAGACCCTTGTCGTCCTCGCGTACTTCGTCCCAAACGCCAATCGGTTGGGTCGGATCATGCTGCCACAGCATCTTGACGCCGCGCCCTTTGGCAAGTGAGGCACCGTAGGCACCCCGTTGCACGGTATCACCGCCCTGATCGGCAGCCCCGAACAGCGACGCATAGCCACTGATCGTGGTGCCATCCGTGACGGTCACGTCGGTACCAATTGTGCAGAACTTATGTTCTAAATTCATAGGGATCTCCCGCTCAGCGCTTTTACAATTTCGAAGATGAGTAGTCCGGCGCAGCCGCCCACAATGAGCCAAATCTGACGTTCCAAGCGCGTCACCATGAACTCGATCCTGCCCAACCGGACGTCAACTTGGGCAAACCAGAAATGCGACACCGCAGGTGGCTCTGTCATTTGAGGCCTCGCTTTCATATTGACGATCTTACGGTCCATCACCGACCTCCAATGCAGGCAGGCCAAGCAGATTGCGCTTTTCTGCGTCCGTCAGGAATGCAGCCTCTGACACACGCCGCCATTGGGCATCGCGTTCCGCTGATAAGGCAGGGATTTGGTCCAGATCGGGCCGCAATGCCACGTCTTCGTCAGCATAATCAGACAGCCAAGCAGCAATTGCGCTCAAAACACGTGTAGCCAAAGGCAACACTGTCAGGCGATAGAATGCACGATTAGCTTCCTGGTAGTTCGCATAAGTTGCATCACCCGGAATACCCAGCAGCATCGGCGGCACACCAAAGGCAATCGCGATCTCGCGGGCGGCGGCTTCTTTGGTTTTCTGGAACTCCATATCAGAGGGTGAAAACCCCATAGGTTTCCAATCCAGACCACCCTCTAACAACATTGGACGACCTGCATTACGCGCGCCTTGATGTTGCGTCTCCATCTCTTCCAACAAACGATCATATTGATCATTGGATAACGAAGACTGGCCATCCGCACCGCGATACACAATTGCACCAGACGGACGGGCCGCATTATCCAGCAAGGCCTTTGACCATCGCGATGCAGAATTATGCACATCAATGGCAGATGCTGCGGCCTGAAGTGCCGAAAACCCGTAGTGATCATCTTGCGGATGAAAGCTTTTGATATGGCAGATCGGGCTTTGATCGTCGGTCACAGCAAAGCGATGCTTGCGCCCGCTGACCGCGTATTCATAGCCCACAGGCCACCCGTCCGCGCCAGGCACGACCGACATTCGGTCGGACCGCAACACATGCATCTCAAGCGGCAAACCTTCATCGCCCACGGCCTCCAGATAGCCATTGCCCGTCAACAACACCTGCCCGAACAACGCCTCGAGCAGTTCCGCACGGCCCTGCCCCGCATTGGGACGCGCCAACAAGGCTTGCACCGGATGCGTGTCATAGCGACGGGCGTCATCCTGTACGATAACGGGCATCGCAGCGGCCGCTTCGGCAATCATCTTGACGACACGAAACCCGATCGGATTGCCGTTAAAACCAACCTTGGTCAACGACACGACATCACGCGGCGACCAAGCAACCCGACCCGCACCGGACATCGCCATCACACGCCCTGTCGCCGAGGCTTTGACCTCGGTGACAGGCGGGCTGGTGCGGTTCTTAAATCCAAACATTCAAAACTCCCTGAAGTGGTGGTCGGTTGTGACCATCTGCAGTTCTCGAAAACCAATTTGCCGCATAGGCATGAGGGTTTTGCTACTGCGGCGCGCGCACCCCTGCGCAACACCCTCAAAGACCACGTATCTTGGGGTTTTTCCATTTTGCGGCGGGTTCGATCATCAAATCTTGCAACGCCCAAACAAGCGCATCCACACGGTCGGGCGATCCTTTGCCCGCGAATCCAGATGCCGCCATCTGTGTCATCTGATCCTCTAGCGCTGCCAAACCGCGCACATGCGACACACGGCCCTGCTCATAAAGCGCCGCCACAGGTTCAGCCCGCGCGACCTTGCCTTTGCTGGCATGCACACACCGATACGACACCAGCGGATCAACCTGCCGCAAGACAGCCTCGACCATATCGCCACCCTGATTGACCTCTGCCACCAAACGGTCCGCGCCATGCCTGTGCATCGCGGCAATCGCAGCCTCTGCCCAAACGGTGGGGCGCGCGGCAGATACGGTCGCATCCTCCAACACAACCGCCCGCCAATTGTGCGGCGAACCTTTCATTGCGACGCCAACAACAACGATCCCGCATTCATCAGATCCCGCATGCGAAGTCCCGGGCGGATCAATGGCGACGACAATCCGGTCGCATGTCGGTGCCTCATCAATTTGCACAGCTGCCAAATCCGCAACCGTCCAAAGCGCGCCTTCAACATCTGACAACAAAACACCCTCTAGCTCTTGGCGACCCAAAGCGGTCCCGCCATAGCGCCCTTCGACCTCGGCCAGAAAACTATCCGCGAGATTGGCGCGGTTTGCTTGGGTGGCGGCATGGGTCAGCACAGTCGTGGCGCGATCCAATAAATCACGCAGCATCGCCGTGCGGCGCGGCGTTGTCGTGACACAAGCTTGCGGGCAGTCACCCAAGCGCAGCCCGAATTGCAGCATATCCCACGCATCTTCGGCTTTGCGCCACTTGGCCAATTCGTCAGCCCAAATGGCATCAAACTGCGGACCACGCAGGCTCTCTGGATCATGGGCAGAGAATAACTGCGCGGTCGCCCCGTTGGGCCAAATCAACATGCGACGGGTCGCGATCCAGTTGGGACGGCGGTCAGGGGGGCAAACCGACATGATGCCGCTATCGCCAAAAACCATCACCTCGCGGGCTTGGTCCATTGTTTCGGCCACCAGCCCGACACGCGCAGCGCGCCCCGCTGCATGCGGCGTTGGCCCTTCGACGACCGCGCGCACCCATTCGGCCCCCGCGCGGGTTTTGCCTGCACCACGCCCTCCCAAAATGACCCAAGTGCGCCAGTCACCTTGCGGCGGCAGTTGATGCGGCAGCGCCCAGAAATCAAAAAGATAGGGCAATGCCGCAAGTTCATCACAGGTCAATTGCGCCAGAAACGCCGCTTGCGACGAGGCTGACGCGGATGCGATCAAGTTGGCGCCCGATGTCAGCACGGATCGCCGCAAAGTCGAGTGCATCGTCGTCGGCGTTTTTTCCCATTTTTGCATGAAAAGCGTCCTCGGCGGTCAACACCTTAAGGTGGGCCGCATGTAGTTGATTTAATGTTGTTAGAATTTCATTCGCGGACGGACCGGAATCTTGGTCCAAAGCATCTGACATTTGCCTTAGGACGTGACGAATGCGTTCTGAAAGATGATCAATTTCGGCCAGCCGCGTGGCTGCCATTGCTGCGTAGTCCGGCGCAGACGAGTGTTGTTCTGTCATGATAATCGGGCCTGCAAGGGTACTTCCGTTACAGTCGAGTACAGGTTTCACATCGTAAGAAACCTTGAATCTAGCTTAGCCAAACTACTGAATTTGCGCCGAAAAGTCAAATTCAGGCGCACGCGCCTGCGTGCTTGGATCACATCTTCTGTTAATACTTTGAACGATCAGCCGTCGTTCGCGCGGGCGGCTTCGATCTCGCGCCAGCGCGAGACGTTTCTGTTGTGATCATCCAGATTGGTCGCAAAAGCATGCCCACCCGTGCCGTCAGCCACAAAGAAAATATACTCTGTGGTGTCGGGATCCAGCGCGGCTTCAATCGCTGCCTTTCCGGGGTTGGCAATCGGTGTCGGTGGCAAAGCGGGGATGACATATGTGTTCCAAGGTGTCTCTCCGCGCAGCTCACTTTGGCGCAAACCGCGTCCCAAGATTCCTTCGCCTTGTGTAATGCCATAAATGACCGTCGGGTCTGTCTGAAGCCGCATGCCGCGGTTCAAACGGTTCACAAAAACGCTGGAAACCTGCCGGCGCTCGTCTGGAACACTGGTTTCTTTTTCAATGATGCTGGCCAGAATCAGCGCCTCTTCGGGTGATGCCAAAGGCAAGCCATCGGCGCGGGACTGCCAAGCATCGGCCAATATTTGTGACTGCAAAGCAGTCATCTGTGCCAAGATAGATGATACTTTGTCACCTTCGCTAATTTCATAATCACGCGGCGCAAGTGACCCTTCCGGCGGAGCCTCTGTGACGTCTGCCTCTAGGATATCAATTTCACCCAACGCATTGGCAATTTGCCAGCTGGTTGTGCCTTCGGCGATTACAACACGGTAAGATGGATCGTTTTGCGCGCGCATGGTCGTGTAGGTCTCTGGCGTATCGTCCTCGCCCAGTTGAAAACTGACCAATTCCACAAAGCGATTGGTTTCGGGATCAAGTTCGCGGACATCGACAATCGTGCGGTTGATTCCGACACGGTAGATGACTTCTGCGCCGCAGGTATTGCGGCCGCCGCGCGTGACGATATCAACGATAGCTTCCATTGATGCACGCTCTGGCACGCGAAATCGGCCGAACTTTACATCACCGGATTTGTCAGAATAATCAGCGCCCGTTTCAAAAATAAACGCCGACGAAATAGCGCCCTTCTCAATCAGATCATCACTGATCCGGCCGATACTGCCGCCGCGCGGTACTTCTAGACAGATCGCGGCCTCAAGCGGGCCTTCAGCGCTGTATTCGCGCGTGCCCCAAGCCACCGCCCCCGCCAGAAGAAACAAGGCGACGATCATAAAAGTCAGGCCGTTCGACGCGATATGACGCCACATTAGTCAACTTTCCCGAACACAACACTGGCATTCGTGCCACCAAAGCCAAACGAATTCGACAAGGCAATACTGATCTTTGTCGGACGTTTCGCATTAGCACATAGATCGACAACGGTCTCAACCGCGGGATTATCAAGATTGATCGTCGGAGGCGCCATCTGGTCACGGATCGCAAGGATCGAAAATATCGCCTCGATCGCGCCAGCAGCCCCCAAAAGGTGACCTGTTGCTGATTTGGTAGATGACATCACCAAAGATGACGCTGCATCACCTACCAAACGCTCGACCGCGCCCAGTTCGATGGTGTCAGCCATCGTGGACGTGCCATGCGCGTTCACATAGTTGATCTGGTTCGGCTCAATCCCTGCATTGCGACATGCAGCGCGCATCGCACGCTCGGCGCCTTCATGATCTGGGGGCGGGGCTGTGATGTGGTGCGCATCACCACTCAAACCATATCCTAGAACTTCTGCATAAATCTTGGCGCCACGGGCCTTTGCGTGCTCGTATTCTTCCAGCACAACGATCCCTGCACCTTCGCCCATGACGAAACCGTCGCGGTCTTTATCCCATGGACGGCTGGCAATAGTGGGGTCATCATTATGCTTTGTGCTCAATGCCTTACAGGCGTTGAAACCAGCAATGCCCAGTTCACAAATCGCGGCCTCTGCGCCGCCTGCGACCATAACATCTGCGTCGCCATACTGGATCAAACGCGATGCGTCTCCAATCGCATGTGCGCCAGTTGAACAGGCCGTCACAACAGAATGGTTCGGCCCGCGAAACCCGTAGCGGATCGATACCTGACCAGAAATTAAATTGATCAAAGCACCCGGTACAAAGAACGGCGACACACGCCGCGGGCCTTTTTCAGCCATCATCTGGGCGGTATTCGAAATCGAATTCAAACCACCGATACCGGACCCGATCAGAACGCCCGTACGCTCAAGCGACTCGCGGTCTTCAGGCATCCACCCCGAATCTTCGACGGCTTGTTGTGCTGCGGCCATGCCAAACAGAATAAACGTATCAACTTTGCGCTGCTCTTTTGGCTCCATATAGGTGTCGGCATTGAATGTACCGTTGCTGCCGTCCCCCAAAGGGACTTCGCATGCGTACTGCGTGGTTAAGTTACTGGGATCAAACCCTGTGATCTTGCCCGCACCGGACTGACCCGCCAGGATACGCTCCCAAGTCGCTTCCACACCATCTGCAAGGGGCGTGACCAACCCCAAACCTGTAACAACCACACGACGCATAATCTGCCCTCACCTTGTTGGCGTATTTGAACGTATTGATACCCCAGCGGCATAGGCAGGGGCAAGGGCGGCAACGACCGATCCCGAAACATGCGCGGCAGTTTTCATCAATGATTAAGAAAAATGCGGTAGCTGCATGCATTGGGACAGGAAATGCGGAACAATGCGACACTTTAGTTTGATGATAGCATTGGCATTCGTTTTGCTTGGGTTCAGCCGTCCCGCACATGCGAATTGCATGATCATTGATCAATTGGATAAGCTCCATATCCTGCAAACTCGTTTGGCAAATAATCCAGACACGGCATTATTTAGAGTTGATATCAGACAATTGCGCACGATCAGCAGCACCATCAGCAACCGCAGCACACTCGAGGCGGTGACTGGAAACGCTATCATGGGAAAAGGCGCCAGCTTTGTCCGGTTTTTGCAAAACACACAGAACTTGCTACAAGGCAGTAGCCTTGATGATCCTTATTCGGTGCGATCGCATTTCACGAGGGCCGCGCGGCAAAACTTGCAAGACATCGGCGGATACCTGACTGATCTACGCTGTACCGACACGCAAATCGAGGTTGATCAAGCACGCGCTGCGGCAGCCCCCGCGCGCGGCAACAGTGACGCCGAAGACCTGGAGGAAGTCGCCGAAGCCATTCGCGAAGTTGTCCAAGAGGTGTTTCAATGGCGGACGCTGCTGATCGTGGCCATATTCGCAATCGTTATCAGTACTGCAGTTCCACTGATACAGCGCTGGCTTATTCTCCGCCTCAGGCGGGCAAAACGCCACAATACCAACTATGCCACTCAATATCGCTGGGAGGAACGGGCCATCAACGGTATGCTGATGGACATCAACTGCTACGGCACAAAACTGCGCCATGAAGCGGGCAATCCTTTGTCCAAAGGCAATGATGTGGACATCTGTCTCGAAGGTGATTGGATCAGTGGGACCATAATGTGGAGCAATGTCCACTACAGTGGTGTCAAATTCAGCGAGACCATTGATCTGACGCAAGTTCATGCAATTTGCATTGCCGAAGAAGGGAACTTTGAAACGCAAAACGGCGCCCCTAAGGACGCCGTTTCGTAAGTCGTGGGGGGCGTTTATTGCGCGCCGTCGATGAACTTTACGGCGTCGCCGAAAGTCTGGATTGTCTCTGCTGCATCATCCGGAATTTCGATCCCGAACTCTTCTTCGAAAGCCATAACCAGCTCGACTGTATCAAGGCTATCTGCACCAAGATCATCAATAAAGGACGCAGCTTCCGTCACTTTGTCTTCTTCTACACCAAGATGCTCTACAACAATCTTGCGTACGCGGTCTGCAACGTCGCTCATATCAATTCCTCACGTTTTTCTGGGCTTACACCCGTTGTTCCTAGGGCAAGTGCCCGCCTTTTGCGCCCCAACAGGGACGCGATCCTTTTCCGCACCAAGCAACGTTTTGACGTAGCGTCACATGGGCGAGTAGTAAATCTGCGTGGCCTATAACAGAGAAATCCACTTTGGCAAACGCTTTCGACCGACCATATCGGGCCAGCTTTCTACAACATGGCCATACCGCCGTTCACATGCAAGGTCGTACCGGTGATATATGCAGCCTCTGGGCTGGACAGGTAAAGGACGGCGGCCGCGATCTCGGCAGCTTCCCCCATTCGGCCCGCAGGGACTTGGGTCAAAATTGCAGCTTTTTGATCATCGGTCAGTTTTTCCGTCATCGCAGTTGTGATAAAACCGGGCGCAACGCAGTTGACGGTAATCCCGCGACTAGCAACCTCGTAGGCAATCGATTTCGACATACCCACCATGCCGGCCTTGGACGCGGCATAGTTCGCCTGCCCCGGATTTCCGGTCGCACCAACGATGGACGAAATATTCACAATGCGGCCCCAACGCGCTTTCATCATGCCGCGCATCACGCCCTTACACAGGCGCATCGTCGAGGTCAGATTGACTTCTAAGACCGAAGACCACTCATCATCAGACATGCGCATGAACAGATTGTCGCGGGTGATACCTGCGTTGTTGACCAGCACATCAACCGACCCCATCGCTTCAATCGCTTGCTTGGGCAGGGCAGTCACGGCCTCTGCGTCGCTCAGGTTGCACGGCAGGACATGGGCGCGTTCGCCCAATGACGCGGCCAATTCCTCGAGCGGCGCAACACGCGTTCCAGACAAGGCAACAGTCGCACCTGCATCATAAAGCGACTTCGCAATCGCGCCGCCAATACCACCAGATGCGCCTGTCACCAGCGCATTCTTCCCTGTCAAATCAAACATCTATCATTCCTTCTTTATCTATTCTTGCAACGCAGCAGCGACCGCTATAACATCTTCAGGTGTGCCAACAGCCGCAGTTGCGATCCCGCGATCTATTCGTTTGATCATCCCCGACAATGCCTTGCCTGCCCCGATTTCGTAAACCACGGTCACGCCCTTTGCGGCCATAAACATCACGCTTTCACGCCACCGCACGGACCCCGTGACCTGATCAACCAACAGCGACCTGATCATCGCAGGATCAACCACAGCGTCTGCCACAACATTGGCAACCAACGGTACGGTAGGCGCGTTTATCTCGACCTCAGCAAGCGCACGCGCCATGACTTCGGCGGCAGGTGCCATCAAGCTACAATGGAACGGTGCGCTGACTGGCAACAACAAAGCACGTTTTGCGCCCTTTGCCTTTGCAATATCAATCGCGCGCTCAACCGCCGCTTTATGCCCCGAAACAACAACCTGCGCCGGATCATTGTCATTTGCGGCTTGGCAAACTTCACCTTGCGCGGCCTCGGCTGCGACAGCTTGCACAGCCTCAAAATCAAGCCCCAGGATAGCTGCCATAGCACCAACACCAACAGGCACGGCCTCTTGCATCGCAGCGCCACGGGCGCGCAAAAGACGTGCCGTATCGCCAATGCTCAGCGCGCCAGATGCGGCCAATGCAGAATACTCGCCCAAAGAATGACCCGCCACAAATGCAGCCATGTCGATTGTGACACCCTCTGCCTCAAGCGCGCGCATCGCGGCCATTGACGTCGCCATCAACGCGGGCTGCGCATTCGCGGTCAGGGTTAGATCAGCAATGTCGCCATCCCAGATCAAACCGGACAAATCTTGCCCAAGGGCTGCGTCTACTTCATCAAAAACGGCCTTTGCCGCAGGATAGGCATCAGCAAGCGCCTTTCCCATTCCGATAGTCTGAGCCCCTTGTCCGGGAAAAACAAATGCGCGCATGGGACGCCCCTTTTTATATTTCTACTTCCCAAAGGCTTACCCTGCCCCGTTGTTCCGCACAAGCAATCGCAACAGTCGCAGTTTGTGCACAGCTTTGCCGCATCACCGCACAGACCCAAACCTGTGCTTACCCCTGCGCAAATGATACATGACAACCCAACAAGATCGGAGAACCCCATGTCAGCCACAACCACGACCTACGGCACCGTTACTAAAACCTTTCATTGGTTAACGGCCCTTTTGATTCTGACGATTGTGCCACTAGGCGCGATCGCCAACCGCCTCCCCTACGATACAAACGAACAAATCGCCTTCAAAGCGC
>Ga0213868_10005867_pt1 | contig 10947 bp, 11 predicted proteins | sample PICome_9_FD_160087 | JGI IMG/M metagenome (GOLD analysis project Ga0213868, IMG submission 160087) | Coastal seawater microbial communities near Pivers Island, North Carolina, United States - PICO127 | ecosystem: Environmental > Aquatic > Marine > Coastal | place: USA: North Carolina...
AAGATGACATGATATATCAAGATCATGCTTTATTAAAAAAATTAAATCAAGAATTCTCAAAAATTGATCCAATCATAAAAAAATATGATGAATATAAGAATGCCATTAAAATAATCGAAGAATCTCAAAGCTTTCTAAATGAAAAGGATAAAGAGCTCAGACTTATGGCAGAAGAAGAAATATCTAATAATACAAGAATTAGAGATTCATTGGAGGCATACCTTGAAGATGAACTAGTTGATAAAGATCCAAATGATTCTAAAGATGCATTTGTTGAGATAAGAGCAGGCACTGGCGGTGAAGAAGCAGCTATCTTTGTTGGAGACCTTTTCAAAATGTACTCGAAATTTTCAGAAAAGAATTCATGGAATATTGAGTTATTGAATGTCACAGAAAGTGATCATGGAGGATATAAAGAAATAATACTTAAAGTAAGCGGTGTAGATGTCTATGGTAACTTAAAATTTGAATCAGGGACTCATAGAGTTCAGAGAGTACCTAACACGGAAACACAGGGTCGGATTCATACCTCTGCATCTACTGTTGCAGTTTTACCTGCAGTTGATGAAATAGATCAGATTGATATTAATCCAGCAGATTTACGAATAGATACATACCGTGCTTCTGGTGCAGGGGGACAGCATGTAAATAAAACAGATTCTGCAGTACGTATCACCCACATTCCAACAGGCACAGTATCTGAATGTCAAGATGGAAGATCTCAGCATAAAAATAAAGCTCAAGCAATGTCAATATTGCATTCGAAAATATTAATGCATGAGCAAGAAGAACAAAGGAAGAATACAGCCGAAGAGAGAAAAAATATTGTTGGCAGCGGAGATAGATCAGAAAGAATAAGAACTTATAACTATCCTCAGGGAAGAATAACAGATCATAGAATTAATCTTACACTTTATAAATTAGAGCAAATATTAGAGGGTAATATCGAGTCACTAATTGAGGAACTTAAAAAAGCTGCCATAGACTAAACATGAGTTCTACAATAAATAAAATACTGCACTCCTATTGTTCAGATAATTCATCAATAAATAAAAGAGATATTGAAAACTGTCTTCTAGACATAATAGGCAAGACAAAAACTTTTCTAATTACTACACCAGAGTATGAGATTTCTAAACATGAAATGAAACGTTTTAATATATCAATTAAATTATTAAAAGATGGAGTTCCTCTTGCTTATATAATTGGTAATCAAGATTTCTATGGATATAATTACTTGGTTGATAGCAATGTTCTCATACCAAGGGCAGAAACTGAAATTATTATCCCAGAAGTTTTAAAACAAGGAGATTTATTATTCGAAAAAAATAAAAAATTGAAATTAGTCGATGCTGGCACAGGTTCTGGATGCATTGGATTAACAATTGCAAGAGAAAGACCTAATTGGGATATTGTGCTTATTGATAATTCATTTGAATCAATCAAAACCCTAAATAAGAATTATAATAAGAAAATTCATAGCAATTGTACAATTGTTGTCTCAAATTGGTTGAAAGGACTTAAAAAAAATATTGCTGATATCATTATTTCAAATCCTCCATACATAGAGTATAAGTCAAAGTATCTCGATGAAAACGTTTTTAAATACGAACCACACTATGCATTATTCGCTAAAGATAAGGGTCTAAAGGATATTAAAATATTAATATCCCAGTCTAAGTCGATCCTCAAAAAAAAAGGTATTCTTTTCATTGAAAATGGATTTGATCAATCTAGGGAAATTGTGAAACTATTGAAACAAAACTATTATGAAGACATAGATATTATATTAGATTATAATGGCATAAATAGATTTACCGTATCAAGAAACTCGTAGTATGGATAAAAAAACAATAATTAAGATAGCAAACCTTGCCAAACTTGAAATTAAAGATGATAAATTAAATGATATCGCATCGAGTTTAGAAAAAATTCTAAATTTAGTCGATGAAATGAATGGTGTAAATACTGATGATGTAACACCTATGTCTCATCCGTTAAACCTTAAGCAAGAATTAAGGAAAGATGAGGTTAAAGAGGCAAACCAAAGAGATTTATTTCAGAAAGATAATGAAAATACAGATAATGGGTATTATAAGGTTCCAAAGATTATTGATTAATTATGCATAATAAAACTGTTTCAGAATTAAAAAAAGCTATAGAAAAAAAAGAAGTTAGTTCCTTAGAGTTAACCAGTCTTTTTATTAACCGAATAAAAAATATGGATCCAGAATTAAACTCTTTTATAACCCTAACTGAGGAACATGCTATAGATAAGGCAAAAATAATAGATAAGGAAATTTCAAAGGGTATCTTAAGGCCGCTATCAGGCATACCTTTAGCGCAAAAAGATATCTTTTGTACTAAAGATATTAAAACAACCTGCGGATCTAAAATGCTGGATAATTTTATAAGTCCATATGATGCAACTGTAGTTGAAAAACTTAATGATGCGGGAATGGTTATAGTAGGTAAAACCAATATGGACGAGTTCGCTATGGGGTCTTCTAATGAAACAAGTTTTTTTGGTGATGTAAAAAATCCTTGGAATAAAGATTATGTACCAGGAGGCTCGTCTGGTGGCTCTGCTGCAAGTGTATCGGCAAGACTAATCCCATGCTCTACTGGAACTGATACTGGTGGCTCTATCAGACAACCCGCATCGTTAACCGGTATCTGTGGAATCAAGCCAACATATGGAAGAGTTTCTAGATTTGGCATGATAGCATTTGCCTCAAGTTTAGATCAAGCTGGCGTTTTTACAAGGACTGCTGAAGATTCTGCAATTCTATTAACACATATTTCAGGATTTGACCCAAAAGACTCAACCAGCTCAAAAAAACCAGTTCCTGATTATGCAGCTGATTGTACAAAAAAGTTTAAATCATTAATAATTGGCATCCCATCAGAATTTTTAGATGGTCTAGATGATAAGGTTCGAGAAGTTTTTGATGAGAATATTAGAATTTTAGAAAAGAATGGGTGTAAATTTAAGAAAATTAGTCTGAAAAGTTCTAAGCTTGGTGTTTCAGCATATCAAGTTGTAGCTCCAGCTGAATGCTCATCAAACCTATCAAGATATGATGGTGTCAGATTTGGGTATCGAGCAAAAAATGTGAAGGATATTGAGGAACTGTATAAAAAATCAAGATCTGAAGCTTTTGGACCTGAAGTTAAAAGAAGGATTCTTATAGGAACTTATGCACTATCTGCGGGTTATTATGATGCCTATTATTTAAAAGCACAAAAAATTAGAAAAATTATTTCAAATGAGTTTGAAGATGCGTTTAAAGAAGTTGATCTTATACTTGGTCCTACAACGCCCGATACTGCTTTTAAGCTAGGAGAAAAAACTAATGACCCTATAGCAATGTATCTATCAGATGTATTTACGGTAAGTACCAACCTTGCTGGATTACCAGCAATGTCTATCCCTATGGGTTTTAAAAATAATCTGCCATTGGGCTTACAGATAATTGGTAATCATTTTGATGAATCTAAAATTTTATCTTTAGCTCACCACTATCAAAATTTAACAGATTGGCATACTAAGTCACCACAGGAGAATTAATAGATATGTGGGATCCAGTTATAGGTTTAGAAATTCATGTTCAATTGAATACAAAAAGTAAAATTTTTTCTCCAGCTTCAACCGATTTTGGTTCAGATCAGAATACTCAAGCGTGTGCGATAGACTTAGGAATGCCTGGAGTCCTTCCTGTGTTAAACGAGGAAGCAGTTAAAATGGCAATAAAATTTGGTTTAGCTATTGGTGCAAATATTTCTGATAATTCTATATTTGCCAGAAAAAACTATTTTTACCCTGATCTCCCAAAAGGGTATCAAATATCACAGTATGAAATACCAATAGTTGAAGGTGGAAGTATCAATATAATTATCGATGGACAGACAAAAACAATAAATATAACTAGAGCACATCTAGAAGAAGATGCTGGAAAATCTATACATGATCTTTACCCAAACGAGACAGCTATAGATCTTAACAGAGCAGGTACACCATTAATAGAAATTGTATCTGAACCAGAAATGAAAAGTGCGGCTGAGGCAGTTCAATACCTAAAGAATATCCATTCATTGGTGAGATATTTAGGCATTAGTGACGGTAATATGCAAGAGGGTTCCTTTAGATGTGATGCAAACATCTCGTTAATGAAAAAAGGTTCTGAAGTTTTAGGAACAAGGGCAGAAATAAAAAATATTAACTCATTTAAATTTGTAGAAAATGCTATAAATCATGAAATTCAAAGACAGTCTGATATCCTAGATAATGGTGATAACGTTAAACAGGAGACAAGACTTTATGATCCGTCTAAAGATGAAACTAGATCAATGAGATCTAAAGAAGAAGCGAATGACTACAGATACTTCCCCGATCCGGACTTATTGCCCGTATCTATTACATCTAAATTAATTGAAGATATTAAATCAAATATGCCAGAACTTCCATCAACAAAAAAAGATAGATTTAAGGCTCAATATAAGCTCAATGACTATGATATTGATATTTTGACTAATAATAGAGAATTGTCAGAGTATTTTGAAAAAACAATTGAAGGTACTGATCTTAACGCAAAGACAACGGCAAACTGGATAATTACAGAAGTTTTAGCTCTTGCAAACAAAAAAAATATAGGCGTCAGCGAATACCCAGTCAGTTATAAGAATCTTCAGAATCTCCTTTCGAATGTCCAAAGCGAAGTAATATCTAGTAAACAAGCTAAAGATGTATTTGAAAGAATGTGGAATAATGGTGAAGATGCCCAATATATCATCGAAAATGAAGGTATGAAGCAAATATCTGATACAGATGAATTGAACAAAATAGTTGATAATATCATTAAAAACAACTATAAAAGTGTAGAAGAGTATCAAAATGGTAAAGATAAATTATTAGGTTTTTTTGTCGGACAGGTAATGAAAGAGACAAAAGGTAAAGGAAACCCAAAACTTATAAATGAAATACTTAAGGTGAAATTAAAGAAATGATCGGTGACATATACAGAAAAATCAAAGGAACGTTCTCAACAGATCTCTCGATAGACTTAGGAACTGCTAATACCCTAATATATGTCAAAGGCAGAGGCATTGTTCTCGATGAGCCTTCTGTTGTTGTTGTTCGAGACGAAAAGGGCTCAAGCGGTCGAAAAATAGAAGCTGTAGGTATCGAAGCAAAGAAAATGTTGGGAAGAACCCCAACTGGGCTACAAGCAATCAGACCTATGAAAGATGGTGTAATATCTGACTTTATGGTTTGTGAAAAAATGCTACAGCATTTTATTAGAAAAGTGCACGATAGTAAGTTTTTTAGACCTAGCCCAAGAGTATTAGTGTGCGTGCCGTGCGGAGCGACACAAGTTGAAAGAAGAGCAATAAAAGAATCTGCTTCAGGTGCTGGTGCTAGAATAGTACATTTAATTGATGAGCCAATGGCTGCAGCTATTGGTGCTGGAATGCCAATTGATGAAGCTCGAGGATACATGGTGTTAGATATAGGCGGCGGTACCTCAGAGGTTGCTACAATATCACTGAATGGGATTGTTTACTCTTCGTCTACAAGGATAGGTGGGGACACATTTGATGATCAAATAATTGCATATGTTAGAAGAAATTATGGGTGTGTAATAGGTTATCCTACTGCCGAGAAAATAAAGCATGAAATAGGTTGTGCATATCCAAGTAGTGATCTACTAGAAATTGAAGTTAAAGGAACAAATTTATCGGCAGGTGTACCTCAGTCATTTACAGTGAATAGTAATGAGATACTAGAAGCACTTCAGGATTCTCTGCAAGGAATTATATCTGCAGTCAAAACTGCTTTAGAACAAACCCCGCCAGAATTAGGGGCTGATATTCATGAAAGAGGAATGGTATTAACAGGTGGTGGAGCATTATTAAGAGATCTTGATAAACTTATTACAGAAGAAACAGGCATGTATGTTATTGTTGCTGAAGACCCAATGAGCTGTGTAGCAAGAGGTGGTGGAAAAGTATTAGAAATAATTGATAAAGAAGGAAATGAATTTTTATCTGTTGACTAGTAATGAACCGCTTTTCTCAAAAAAGTACAAACCAATTCTATGTTTTTATTATATTGATACTTTTGTCTATTACTATTCTAGTACTTGATCATAGATATAAGAAAATTACCCAGATTAGATCCACAATTAATGACTTAGTTGTTTATCCAATAGAAAGATTATCAAGTTTACCTAAATTAATTTTAGAAGAGGCAATCAGAGAATCTAGTGACATAGAAAATTTAGAGGAGAAGCTATCTTTGCTAAGAAAAGAGAATCTAGACTTGAAGATAAAGCTACAAGAGCTAGAATCTTTAAAAGGTGAAAACATTAGACTCAGAAAAATCACAAAAGAATCTAGTATTTTATCCAATAGACAAACTATTGTTAAGGTTATAAATACCTCTGCAAGCCCTACTAAAAGAGTTATATTAATAGATAAAGGGAAAAATCATGGAATATTTCTTGGCCAAAATGTTATAGGCACAAATGGATTAGTAGGACAAATCATTGAAACAAATTCTTTATCATCTAAAGTAATATTAATAACAGAACCGACACATGATATTCCTGGCCAAATTAATAGAACTGGACAAAAAGTAATAGTTAGCGGATCTGGAGATAAAGAAAAGTTAATAATTAATTATGCGAATATAAATAGCGACATTGTGGTAGGCGATGTCATTTCTACCTCAGGAATTGCAAATAGATTCAAACCTAAAATCCCTATTGGAACAGTCATTAAAGTTGGAGATAATTTAGATGCTGAGTTTAAAGAAGCAGAAATACAACCTTTCGAGTATCCAGAAAAAATGCCCGAGCTTATTTTAATATGGGACTACATGCCGAAGGAAAATTTTGATGAGTAAATTTTTTACCATATTATTATCATTAATATTTTCGTTAATATTAACAATCAGTACTTTTCCATTAGGATCATTCTCTCCTGACTGGACACAGCTTTTCCTTATATATTGGATATTAGCTATACCCTCGTCAATTGGGCTGCTAACATCCTGGATAGTTGGATTGGTGCTGGATGTAGTATTAGGATCAACATTGGGTATAAATGCTCTAATGTATACTGTTATATCTTATCTCGTTTTAAAGATTCACCACATAGCAAGATATATAACTGTTTTCCAACAATCAATAGTTATCATAGCTATCTTGATAATCAAGTTCACACTTGTCTTGTGGATTGATTCAATCTTAAACATAAATAACTATAATATTTCTTTATACTGGAGCTGCTTGACTAGCGCATTGTGCTGGCCATTAGTTTTTTATTTTCTGAGAATAATAAGAAGAAAGTATAATATTTCTGAATGAAAATATTTTGTGACAAAACAAACATTGCTAAATGTTCATCATTAAAGAATTCCATAGATATAGATAAAATTGACATAAATATCGAGTTACATCTTAAAAAAGACAAAATTTATATAATAAATAAAAACTATAAAAATCCTGTAAAGATTATTGTTGATTTTAATGAAAAAGATTTTAAAGAAAAAATGAATATGAGGCTAAAAGATAACAAGGACATATTTCGTAAAGTTTTTTCAAGTAAGAATTCAGATATTTTGGATGGTACAGCAGGATTTGGTAGGGATGGAACTTTGTTGAATGCCATGGGACACAATGTAACGATGGTTGAAAATAGCCCGATAGTTTCTCTATTATTAAATAATGGTTTAGAAAGATCAGATAATAATATTAGGTTGTTTCATGGTAATATTTATGATTTTATAAAACATAGTAAAGAAAGATATGACTATATATATTTAGATTTTATGTTTAATAAACTAAAAATAAACTCTCTTTCATCTAAATATGATGAAACATTGAAACTAATTGCATTTATCGGTGATGATAAAAAAGAAATTGTTGAGATTGCAAAAAAATACTGCAAAAAGAAAGTTGTTGTCAAGGAGCCAAGCAATTCTATTTCATCTCTACCAAAACCAAATCATATAATTAAGACCAAGCTTATTTCTTATAATGTATACTTGAGTCATGATGCATAATTTACAAAATATTATTTTGAGTATAGTAGCAGATGATAATTCACATAGTCTTCTCGTTGAGAATAATGGCGATGATATTTCAAAAATCTTAAATGCAGGAAAATTATCTTACGACTTTGTTAAAATTAGTAACTATGATGTTCAGGGAGATTTACTAATACTTTTTTTGAAAGACAAAACACTGATAGATTCATATGATGATATTGGCAGGATGACACATAACTTTCAAGAAAGGTTTATAATAATACGTAAACTTGATACTCAAGACTATATAACTGATACACATAATATGCTCATGTCTTTAGGGTTTAAAATGATATTTAAATCAAGTGAGAATAATTTATTTTATTTTTTTTATGCTTATAATATAAGTAGTTATAAAAATATACCTGATTGGTTGAACAGTGACAATTGGGCCAATCCAGAATTATGGGAGAAATGAAATGGAAGAGACTATTAAAAAGATTTTAACTGATAATATAAGTGACTCAAAAGTTCTTGTAGAAGGAGGAGACGCTAAATTCACTGTAAAAATTGTGAGTGATATATTTTTAGATAAATCGATTATTGATAGACATAAAATTGTATATTCTCTGCTGGATAAATATATAAAAACTGGGGAAATCCATGCCCTGACAATAAAAGCTTCTACTGCTAATGAGAGTAGATAAATTTAACTACAAAAAAATTATTCATGTAGATATGGATTGTTTCTATGCATCGGTAGAAATTAGGGATAAACCACAATATTTAAATAAACCTGTCGCTGTAGCTGGTAGCTCAGAGAGCAGAGGTGTTGTAACTACTTGTAATTATATAGCTAGAAAATTTGGCGTTAAATCTGCTATGCCTTCTGTGACAGCAAAAAGACTTTGTCCTGATATAATTTTTCTACCAGTAAACATGCATAAATACAGAGATGTATCCCAAGAAGTTCATAAAATTTTTAGATGCTATACAAAAATAATTGAACCAGTATCACTAGATGAGGCTTACTTAGATGTATCAGATTCTAAATACTGTGATGGTGATCCAGAAAAAATGGCACTACAAATACGCCAGAAGATTTCTGAAGATCTAAGGATAACAGCTTCAGCGGGAATTTCTTCAAATAAGTTTTTAGCAAAAATAGCAAGTGATTGGAATAAGCCAAATGGGCAGTTTTCTGTCTCTGATAGTGACATTGATAAATTCGTTTTAGAAATACCGATAAGAAGCATACATGGTGTTGGTGAAAAAACAGAAAAACTACTAAAAAGAAAAAAAATAAACACATGTGGGGATCTTCAGAAACTAAAAAGATATGGCCTTGTTGAGATGTTAGGCAAATATGGTGATACATTGTATCAATTATGTAGGGGTATTGACGAAAGAGAAGTTAACCCTGATCGAATTAGGAAAAGCTTGAGTGTTGAAGATACTTACGAAGAAGATCTTAAAGATTTTGAATTATGTTCTAATAAATTATCAGTCTTATACAAAGAGTTATTAAAGAGAATAAATGATGGTGATTATAAAAATAAAAAAATTAAATCATGTTTCATCAAAATTAAGTATAGTAATTTCAAATTAACTAGTTCACAAATAGCATGCAATAATCTGAGTTTTAATGTTTTCCTTGAACTTTTGATTCAAAATAACATTAATAGAAACAAACCTATAAGGCTATTAGGGTTAGGTATAAATTTTAATAATGTAGATAAAAACCAATTAAATCTTGATATCTTTTAAATTAGACTAGTAATATAGCTAGATTTTTCTTATCATGGATGGATACTGAATTTTGGGGGAACCAATGAAATTTGAAACAATTGCAATCCATGGAGGTTATTCTCCTGAGACAACAACAAATGCTGTAGCTGTACCAATATACCAAACAGCGTCATATTCTTTTAGAGATACTCAGCATGGTGCCGACCTATTTGATCTAAAAGAAGCTGGTAATATTTATACAAGAATAATGAACCCAACATCTGATGTTCTTGAAAAACGTGTTGCTGCTATGGAAGGAGGCATTGGTGCACTTGCCCTAGCATCTGGTTCTGCAGCTACAACTTATGCAATTATGACCATTTGTGAAGCTGGTGATAATATAATCAGTACTGGTACATTATATGGTGGTACATACACCCTATTTGCTCATCAATTACCTAGATTCGGGGTTGAAGTTAAATTTGGTGAGCACGATAAAATAGATGATATGGCATCTTTGATAGATTCAAAAACTAAAGCTATTTTCTGTGAATCAATTGGTAATCCTGCAGCAAATGTCGTAGATATTCCTAAAATGGCAAAACTAGCACATGATCATGGTATACCATTAATAGTTGATAATACTGTGCCTTCTCCATATTTATTCCGACCAATAGAACATGGTGCAGATATCGTTGTTCACTCTTTAACTAAATATATGGGAGGACATGGAACAACCATTGGGGGGATTATTGTAGATTCAGGAAAATTCCCATGGGCGAAACATAAAAAAAGGTTTAGTAGATTAAATACACCTGATCCATCATATCATGGTGTTGTTTATACAGAAGCTATGGGTGATGCAGCATTTATCGGTGCAGCAAGAGTTGTGCCTTTAAGAAATATGGGGGCTGCAATTTCACCATTTAATAGCTTCCTTATCTTACAAGGTATTGAAAGTTTGGCTGTACGCATGGATAGACATTGTGAAAATGCTGTAAAAGTAGCAGAATTTTTGCTTAAACATCCAAATGTATCTTGGGTTAACTATCCAGGTATTGCAAGTAGCCCAGATTTTGAACTTGTTAAAAAACTAATGGGTGGCAAAGCTTCAAGTGTTTTAAGTTTCGGTATAGAAGGCGGAAAGGCTAATGGTGCTAAATTCATTGATAATCTTGAGCTAATAG
>Ga0213868_10005869_pt1 | contig 10946 bp, 7 predicted proteins | sample PICome_9_FD_160087 | JGI IMG/M metagenome (GOLD analysis project Ga0213868, IMG submission 160087) | Coastal seawater microbial communities near Pivers Island, North Carolina, United States - PICO127 | ecosystem: Environmental > Aquatic > Marine > Coastal | place: USA: North Carolina | collected...
AGGCTTTCTGAAGGGGAAAAACAGCAGATAGAAAACCTTCAAGTTGTGCATGATTATGTTTATTCTCGATCCAAAGTGGCGCCTGTGGAACCAGCTCACGCAGCATCCCTACCGCCTATTGTCAATCGTATGGTTCGGCGCAATCCGGTAAATCACTTAAAGAATTTTTACATCGGTTCTCATGCCCGCGATGTTGTTGGCTGGGATTACAACGATAGCCGCAAGCTACTGGATAACTTGCTACAACGCACAACAGGTCAAGGCCATGTTTATAGCCACCAATGGGCCATTGGGGACACCGTAATATGGGATAATCGCTGTTTATTGCATCGAGGCGGCGGATACGATGCTGACCGCTGGCGTCGGTATATGCGACAAACACGCGTAGCTGGGTTAGGCCCGACACTAAATGAGTAACACCCGTAATTACAAACAATAAAACTACGCCACGCACGATCTTAAGAAACTAATGTGGAATTTTACACAGAGGCATAAATCATGATGAACTTTTCTTCACCATGGAACAGCTTTCGCCATAGTTATTATCAGCAGTCCGTTCATTCAGGAGACGTCTAGTTTTCACAGCTTTTGAATGACAATGCAGTTCTTTCGGTAAATTCAATGACTCCCAGCTAAATTTAATTTTCTTTGTTTGTTCTTGCTCGCCCAGCAGAATTTTTGAAACGTTTTTTCCTGTAACCATATTTCGCACACCAAGGCCATCCCCGGCGATATAGGTTTGAATATTATCTTGAAAAATATCAATGGAGTCGTGGATATGACCCGCAAGCAACGTTGGTGAAGAATCCAGGCTCAACATTCTCCTCATAACATATTCGTGCTCACGGGCTGATAGAATATGTTTTTCATCTTCAGTAATATATTCGCGTGTATCGTGAAAAGGTCGATGTGTCATAAAAACCCATTGATTTGTTTGCGACTTAACACTCTGTGCTAAGTCGAATATTTTCGCACGGTTTCCAGATGATGACGGCCACGTTGAAGCAGATGTATCGAAATTAACAAAACTGGTATTGCCAATCTGAAACAAGCTATTCATTGGTCCAGCTAGATTAGTAAATAAAGGATGAAGATTTCTGCCACTTTTTTGGAAATCATGATTACCTATAGATATGTATATGGGCAATGGAGAACGATCCAAGTTTCCCTCAAATTTTTGGATGTCGTCATCATCATAAAACACATCTCCTAAGTGCAATACGAAATTAGCCTTAAGCTCCACACTGCGGTGTAAACACCAGTTTAGCTCTGTGCCTGCACCTGAGTCCCCGATTGCTGTAAATCGATATTCTTTCGTAAATGGCACTGTCCAGACCAAAGATATCCGGCCTGTTCCTGTTTTACACTTTAAAATACGATTGATAGTTGTTTCTTGGGTTTCCGATAAGTCACCAGAAAAATCCGTTTGCAGCATGGCGTCGGCTGAGATATTTTTTATCACTAATTCCAAATGAAAATCATTTTCAGTTTGAATCAAAACAATTGGCTCGGGAGCAAATGCACGAACAACCAAGTTTAAACCCAAGTTTGTGCGAACGGCTGTTTGAATAAATGCGCCTTCAAGGGATATTTGGACTTTCGGGTCGATTAAATCTAACGTTATTGGCTCTGCTGTTGGCTCCCCTTGAACAAATGGAAAACGAATACCACCGGATAAATGGCTGGCTGCAATAGCGGTGAATCCACCGCCCAAAACGGAAGCACATTGTTTGATTAATTGACGCTTATTCATATATCTTTTCTACTGATTAACAAATCGGTTGCAACTACACCATTAGAGTAAAACGGGATAATTAAAGCGGAAATCGAACGTATATGTGATTTTATATAACGAGCGCGGTAATCGCTGTAATGAGTAATACCGGAGAAAAAGTACATCCTCTAGAATTAGCATCATTAAACAGGGCAATATATCAGTAAAACGATGCAACCATCCTCACTTCCGGCTGTATGCACAGCACCTGGTGCGCGCAAAACAAAATCACCTGGGTGATAGGTCTTTTCATCATCATAAAAAGTTCCCTCTAGAACAAGAATTTGTTCCAAATCCTCATGTGCGTGTGGAGGTGACCATGCACCGGCATCCACTTTCATCATCCACGTTCGATGTTGACCATTTGTACCTTCGAAAAGTGGTTTAATCCAAAATCCATCGCCACCACAGGTTTGCCAAGCAACATCAGTTGTCGATATTGATACAGACGCCAAAGGGAGACCCAAGGGTAATTTGGCAGCTTCATTAACGCTAGATCGTGTAAATATTTCCGACATGAGATTTTTCTATCACCGCAATATTATTACACATTAAATAGTTCAATCACACCAAGGACTAAACCTGATTTAGAGATTATCATTAATAAGAGAGACAGTACCAACGCACCGGATTAATATCGATACGTTTTAGTTTTTATCTGATAGCAAAGTCTCTATACGTGATCGCAGCAATCAACCTCGGATAAATAACATAATCGATTAAAACGTTCTCATTAGACTTAAAAATAGCGAACCATAAACAGGTTCGCTAAATTTTACCTGTTTAATCGTCAGATATTATCATCACACAACTAGCCCTTTCCGCGCCACGGTATGGTTCTAGCGATAACCCATCGCATCATTATATCAAACATCAGACCTAATATGCCCATAATAAGTATGGTTACCCAAATCAGCTCATAATCCGATACTGTTCGAGCTATGTTCTCGATAAAACCAATACCAGTAGTGCCTGCCAGAATTTCGGCAGCAACCAATGTACCCCAGCACACACCAATCGCGATACGCACACCCGTAAGAATTTCCGGCATCGCATTAGGCAGAATAACATACCGCATTATTTGAGACGTTGACGCACCAAGCGAGTGTGAAGCACGAATCTTCGATAATTGAGTACCGGAGGCACCCGTGCGGGCCGAAATGACCATGATTGCAAACGCAACCATGAACAGTAAAAAGATTTTCCCATCGTCGGTAATACCAAAAATAGTCAAAATCAATGGCGCCCAGGCAAGCGGTGGAACAGGCCGATATAGTTCGATAAGCGGATCGAAGAACGATTTAAAGAATCTAGACACGCCCATAAATAAACCTAGCGGAACCCCCAGCAGAATACCCAAAGCAAGAGCCACTAAAACACGGAACAGTGAATCCCACAAATGTCCATCAAGCATCGGAATAGCACCGAGGTAAGCTTCACCCCGAGCAAATGCTAACAGATCATCCTTAAATGACGGTGTGATCGTGCCATCAGGGCCTAGTTGAGCATATTCCCCCGGCCAGATATCGGCAATACTATCAGGCACAAAGAAACCGACCACGTCTTGCAGCGGAAGCCACTTCCACCAGAATAAAGGTATTCCCTTGTAACCACCACCGGCCTCGATATCTGGGTTAGATAAAGTCAAAAACTCTGCCACCACATCGGTTGGTTTCGGCAACCAACGCGCCGAGCCCTGCTCCGTGCATTGAGTTCGAGATTTGACAACACCCTGCCCAGGGAAAAATAGCGATTCGATCCATGCTAAACCACCTCGAGCATGATCCTTGGCGGCATCCAGATTGGCAATAGCCCCGTTAACCTCTTCGAGAGCCCGCGCTGGAAAGATAGTTCCATCGTCCAAACGTTTAAAAATTCGTTCAACTGACTTGATATATTTGTTTCGCTGAACAATAGCCGCTGCATCAAAATCGTCCGATTCGGTGGCGGTTTTCAGATTCTGAATACGTTGTTTTACATCGGAGATAATGCGATCATTTTGAACAGGATGGTTTCTGATTTTATTAAATAACGTAGTGATATCCGCAGCTTCGCCGGCAACGGTGTCAAAAAGTACACCTCGCGGCGTAGTCGGTAACACCGGAATCTCAATAATGGAAAGTCCCCACTTCGGCTGCGCCAATGCCTCCTCTGTTGGTTTCAAACCAGTAGGATCAGACTTTAGCTTGTCAGCCAACAAAGAAATTTTGCCCACCAATGCGTTAAGTTCGCTCGATGTCTGAGCACTTAACTGCGTCGGATCCGATGAATTTGCCATTAACTGGCGTTGATCACCGATAATGTTGCGCAACTCATCTTGTTCGTCAGGTGAAAACACGTCGGAAGGAACTTGAGTTACCAGTTCGTCTAACTGATCAGTGTTGCGCGCTACTAATAAAGTCGACTTAAAATACCTCGAACCAATAGGTAATGCGGCTTTGATCGGAGAGACAACTTCCTCAAGCTTAGCCACTTGGCACATTTCGTTTGCAGCTTCAGGAAAATAGGCTCGGCCTACACCCCAAGAAAAGTAGAACCACACCAATAGTAGGGTTGCAACACCACAAGCTGACCAATACCAACCCCCACGAGTTCGTTCGGGATCACCGAATACTTCGTCCTTATCTCGCTGCGCGGTTTCTTTTCGGCCGACAATAACTGAAATTACAAACATCGCGACCAGCACGATAATAATGAAGGCCGCTATATACGCCCGGTTATAAGAAAGAAGCTCACCCATGACCCATGATCTCCTCTTCCATATTCCATATCATTGTCAAAATCTCTTCGCGAACCGCACTAAACTCTTCTTTCTGCTTTATATCCCGAAGTGATTCTTTCAAACCCAATTCGGCAAAAGGAAGATTGTACTCCTTATGCACACGACCAGGGCGCGGTGCCATTACAAATAAACGCTCACCCAGTAACAATGCTTCTTCTACAGAGTGAGTGATAATAATTATGGTCTTACCTGTTTCCTTCCACAGCTCAAGCACCAATGATTGCATCTTTTCTCGTGTTAAGGCATCCAGCGCGCCAAGTGGTTCATCCATTAAAATGACTTCGGGGTCATTTACCAGACAGCGTGCCAATGCAACCCGCTGCTGCATTCCACCCGACAATTGATAGGTTGGCGTGTCACCAAAACCTTGCAGACCGACAATACCCAACCACTTATCCACTAACCTTTTACTTTTCGCAGGGTCGGTATTTTTCATGCGTAAGCCAAAATCCACATTTTGCGATACAGGCAACCATTCAAATAATGCACCTTGCTGAAACACCATACCGCGCTCTACGCCGGGCCCTTCGATTACCTTTCCGTCAAGCGACGCTGTTCCAGAAGTCGGATTAATAAAACCAGCCAACATGTTCAATAATGTAGTTTTCCCACAGCCTGACGGGCCGAGGACTGAAAGCAACTCGCCTTTCTTTAGAGTGAAATTAATGTCCTTCAATGCTTCCACCTTGCCACCCGTTTGTGGGTTAGAGAAAGTCATATTGAGGTTTTCGCAAATTAAGTCTGCCATAATGCCTCAGAGAGAATAGAAATATTTAGGATTGAGAGGTGAATGTAAAGCAATTAACCGATCATAGTCACATCTATAAAACGGTACCGCATACAATTTACTTAACAGGACGAAAAAAGGGGAGTCTGCGATAGCAGGCTCCCCTTTATTTCACGGTAACCTTTTATTCAAGAAAGGAGCCGTCGATAGTTTTCGCAATAGAAGAACCATCTGAGTCACCACTGAACACGAGGCCAAGTGATGCAGCAGCCTGTGCAGCAATACCGTCTTTACCTAGGTAGTTCTCTTTTTGCTCTGCAGCGCTTGGGAAGATGAAGCTAGCCATTTGGTCTTTGGTGGTTTCTAGATCCATACCAGCATCTTTTGATACTTTGGCAAGTTGCTCGTCAGTTGCTTTCCAAGCAAGATTTGCTTCTTCAGTAACTTCCATGAACGCTCGGACCAACTCAGGATGCTCGGTAGCAAATTTCTCAGTAACAGAGATTACGTCAAATGAACCAATTCCGGCATCAACTTTCTCTTGAGAACTCATGATAGGCGTTCCAACTTCACCGGCTGCTTTAGCAGATGCACCCCCAAAGATACAAGCCATATCTACAGCACCATCAGCAAGCGACTTGGCGCCATCGGCAGGAGCCTGATCTACGATCTTCAGAGTAGACGTATCTACATCTAAATGACTCATGTAACGACGAAAAGCATAATCAGCCATTGTGTTTAATGGTACTGCTACGGTTTTGCCTTCAAGTTCAGAAGCATTAGATGAATCAATACCGCTTCCATTTTTAACAAAGCAATCATTAGCCTCGTAAACAACCGCTATACCGATCATCTTAAGAGGAGCACCCTGCTGAATAGCAGTTACGAAAGGCGCTAAGCCTTGTGAATAAGAAATATCAATGTCTCCGGACAACATTGCTTCAGTCATAGCAACGCCGGTTGAAAAGTCAGCCCACTTCACGTCAACACCCATCGCTGCATCATAAGCTTTATCAACTTTCGCAATCTGGTTAGGTGTAGCCCATTCTAGAAAGAATGCAGCATTTACTTCTTCAGCAGCCTGCGCTAGAGGCGCAGCAGCTACAACAGCTGCAACACCAGCTGCCAATATTGTAGATTTAAGTACAGATTTCACTCTTTTACTCCTCAGTAGAAAATAGTTTTCAGTAATAAAGGTTTCTTTACATACACACTTATTCGAAAGCATGTTCAAAATTTTCGGTACTAATAAAGGCAGGTCGCGAGCTAGTTTCTTAGCCGACCCTAACAAGAAACAAACCAAACCAACTATAATCCAAACTATATACAATTAGATAAGCTATTGTTTATTAATAGCTTATGGATATGAATGGTGGGTCTGACGCTGATATCCCAACTGCCCTTTGCCGAAGACACAGAATAATCGCCAAAATCAATGATAGTGTCAATCTATTTCTTGATAGCTTCGGGGTTTGATGTGTTTCCAAAGGACTACGAAAAGCTATCATTTACGTGCATTTTTTGTAAAAAATCATCTATCCGTATCCGGATAACCGCGCCCCGACCGGTGCTTATAAGCCGGCAACGATAAATTTAAAAAAATACCTAGAGACCTGAGTATAAAACAAACTAAGAACCCCACTATTTATAAATGAGGGGAATGTAGCCCATATAAAATGCAAACCAAACGGCGATTGCCTGATACTTGAAATTTGACATACCTTTTATTAGACAGGTTGCAGTGCTTTCCAGTATTCTTCTCATATGACACTACCTATTATTGTAATCGGCGCCGGTATTTGTGGGGTATCCACAGCCATTTGGTTGCAGCGATCCGGTCATCAAGTTATTTTGATGGACAAAGGTCAACCTGGCATGGGCACATCTTTTGGCAATGCCGGTTTACTAGCACCCTGGGCTGTCGATCCCGTTAGCTCTCCGCGTTTATGGTCACAAATTCCCTACTATCTAACAAATCCAAACAGTCCATTATTTCTTCAATGGAATTATTTTCCTAAATTACTACCGTGGCTCATTAAATTCTTATCTAACGCTACGGATTCGCAAACCAGACGCATAGTAGCCGGTCTAGCGCCAATACTGCATGATAGTGTCGATCAGCATAAGGAACTGGTGAGAGGAACATCTGCTGAAAAATGGGTCGTCGATAGCAAGTTCAGTTATGCCTATCCTTCGCAGACGGCATTTAAGGCAGATGCTTACAGCTGGAAAATGAAGGCCTCAGCCGGGCTTACACCGAACATAATCTCTGGCCATGCCGTTCAAGAAGAAGAACCCATATTGGGTTCGGCCATACAATGTCTGGCAGTGCTAGAAGGCTTGGGACATATTACAAATCCTGGCCAATACGTAAAAGAGCTCGCCCAGTATTTTGTCGATAACGGTGGGCGATTTATTCAAGCCGACGTTAAAAATCTGCATAGACGCCAAGACCGCATCTCGGAAGTTCAAACGGATCAAGGCTCTTTCCGATGTGGCTCTGCCGTCATTACCGCCGGAATATGGTCGAAGGAATTAATGATAAAACTCGGGCTAAAAATACCCCTTGTAGCAGAGCGCGGCTACCATGTCATTTTCGAGAACCCGTCTGAGGTTCCTCGCAACCCCATGGTGATTACCAATGGAAAATTTGGTGTTAACCCCATGGAAATGGGTTTGAGGTGTGCAGGTATAGTTGAATTAGGCGACCATCATGCAGCAGCCAGTAATACGCCGTTGAGGGTGCTAAGAAAACATGCTAAGGCAGTATTTCCGAATCTCAAGTTCACGGACACCCAAGAATGGATGGGATTTCGCCCTACCACACCGGATAGCACACCACTCATTGGAGAGTTGGGAAACAGCGGTATTTTTACCGGATTTGGCCATCAGCATATAGGCATAACAGCAGGCCCAAAGACCGGTCGTTTAATTGCAGAATTAATTAATCGTCAAACACCCGATATTGATATGTCACCATATAACCCAGACAGATATGTTATCTGAAGCCCTAGTTGAATTATAGACTTCAACAAAACAATATTAAAATCTACAAGTAGCGTCCTCACATATACACTATCAATGTAAGCTCGCAATGAGACAATCAATAAATACCGCATCCTCAAGACCATAAACTTTCTGTGGAAAGTTATTAAAATCAGTAAGGCAATTATCTACTCCGCATGCATTCACAAAGAACCGTAATTGCATTAATTTCACTTTTACTCCTTACAGCCTGTGCAGGTGCACTGTACGTATATCTCGGAATTAATAATCCATTTATCGGCTTTGGTGCAGATGACGCTTTGTATTTATTAATGGCAGATTTGTATTCTGGCACTGTTGAGCTCGATTTACCTGTCTATCAACATGTAAGAGAGCATGGTCATTTTCCACCATTATTTCCTCTCACCCTGAGCTTATTTGGAGCTGGCACGGAAAACTGGTTAAATGCTCGCATATTTGTAGCCGTTAACATGGCTCTTTGTATCATCCTCACTTACAGACTTTCTCGTAGTTTTGAGATCCAGAGACTTCATACTTTACTGATATGCATCATATTTGCATTCGCCCCATCAACCTTAATCTACAGTGTAGATGTTTGGAGTGAATCATCCTTTCTTGCGTTACTGCTGGCCATTTTCTGGCTAGTTGAAATGGTTAAGTCCAAACACCGAGGTTTACCGATTCTGTTTTTATTAGGCGCGTTAATCGGCTTTCTGATTGGCATTCGTAGTATTGGGGTAGCAATTTTACCCGGACTTTTACTGTTAGCCCCACGATTACAATTACACGAAGCATTAAAGCTGTTTTTAGGGTTACTAACGGTAACAGCGCTTCTAGATATTATGCAGACTAGTCGCCTGGGAGAATCATACACAGATATATTGCTACAAACCTACAACAATGGAGACCTCGGGGTATGGTTTCGTCTGTTTATGGAAAATGGCAAGCAAATTATTTTATCGTCGACTTCCGGCTTATTTCATATTCACAACTGGCACAGCTCACTGTTTTTCAGTTTGCTTTGCCTACTTGGATTAGCAACGACTTGGAAACGCTATAAATTTTTAGCGTCATTCATATGTTGTTACCTTGTAATCCTATTGATTTGGCCATTTCCAGAATTTATAAACCGCTTTGTTTTTCCATTATCTCCAATCTTGCTAATATTAGCTTATGTAGGAATATCCATACTCTTCCCCAAGACTATAAAAATAAAAATTCAGTTCGTTAGTATAACTTTACTTTTGTACATGGCAGCCAATACTTGGATAGGTACTTTCCAAAATTTATTGATACCCCCTAAAGATCCCCAGTTATCGGCATTTAGAACTACAACTCACTGGTTCGACCAGAAGCAAAAGAAGAGTGAATTATCGCTACGTATGCTCTGGGCGACAGAACAAGCATTGCAAAAAGTACAAACCCATGTTCAAAAAAATCAATGTATCTTTACTGACTATACAGGTCCATTGATGTTTCATAGCAAACGAATTGGATTTTCGTTTCCATCAGAAGAAACATTAAAGCGAGGTCCACCGTGGAGGTGCGACTACTTTTTAGTTTTCTCTACAAAGAATGGAAACTACCCGCCAATGTATCCAGCCAATTTGCTGGGCTCTAAGGTGGCACCCATTGCGATTTATTACCTGCCTACAACTTCCCGAACAAAATCTAAACCCAAGATAGCGGGAGTGCTATTGCACGTGCAATAGCAACCCATTAAATTGTATTTTGATCTTCGCATCGACGAATAACAATATTGTTTGCAATGGGTAACTTAGTACACTCAATCAATAACAATAACACCGTTGTTAAAGTTGGTTAGTTGCTCAACACCATCTTCTTTTACTATAAACATGTCCGCGTGTTTGAACCCCCCAACACCGTCAATTGCAATCATCGGTTCAATGGACATAACCATGCCCGGCTCAAGAATAGTATCGTTGTAGGGTCGAATTTCACCTATTTCATCGCGGCCATACCAGTAATGCATAATGCCAAATGAGTGGCCAGTGCCAAATGTTCTGGCATCGAGAAGCCCGTGTTTACGATAGATAGGATTTATAAATTGATCGTCAATATCTCCCAATCGGACACCAGGCTTTAACGCAGAAATCCCTGAGTGGTGAACTTCGACTTCGATTTCAAAATATTTTCGCACTTCATCGGACATCGGACCAAGCACCAATGTACGTTCTAATAAGTGGTAGTACCCCACTATAATTGGGAAGCAATTTAAACTAAGCACGTCACCTTGCTGTAATTTTCGCGTGGTATTCAGCGCATGAGCATCCGCTGTGTTAACCGGTCCGGATTGAAACCATGCAAATGTACCATCACATTCCTCATCAGGAAATCTTTCACAAATTTCGGACTCCATCGCTTGAATCATAATACGCTGGAGTTCAACCTCAGTAATACCTTCACGAACCGCATCTACGCAAGCTTGTGCACCAATATCACAAATCTGACCACCGTGACGCATCACATCCAGTTCTTCCCCTGATTTTATTTTTTGTGAGGCCATCAATTCGTAAGCGACGGGCATAAGATCAAATGTTGGTAATCCTGACCGTAGTTTGGAATAAAACTCATACGATGCAAATGTTTCTTCAAACCCTACCATGCCATTATGAATACCTCTCTCTACAAGTACA
>Ga0213868_10005873_pt1 | contig 10943 bp, 10 predicted proteins | sample PICome_9_FD_160087 | JGI IMG/M metagenome (GOLD analysis project Ga0213868, IMG submission 160087) | Coastal seawater microbial communities near Pivers Island, North Carolina, United States - PICO127 | ecosystem: Environmental > Aquatic > Marine > Coastal | place: USA: North Carolina...
CCGGGACTGGCGCGCTATCAATGCGGAGTATCTTTTGATCGGACGCGTCTCTGGCGTTAACCCGGTGCGAGTGGATTATGAGTTGTATGATGTCCTGCGACAGACCCGCATATTGACCGGTAATCAATCCGGCCCGGCCAGTGAGGTGCGGATGGTGGCCCACCGTGTTGCCGATGCGGTCTATGAGAAGCTAACGGGGGTGCCGGGGGCTTTTGCCACGAAGCTCTTATATATAACGGTGGACCGTAAGGACGGCGGCGGCCTCTCGCGTCTCACCCTGTCCGATTCTGACGGGGCGAGCCCTGTGGTACTGCTGAAGTCGGGGGAGCCCCTGCTGACGCCAACATGGTCGCCAGATGCCCGCCATATTGCCTACGTCTCGTTCGAGAGTGGTCGGCCGGCCATCTACCGGCAGGAGTTGGCAACGGGAAAGCGTCAGCAGCTGACCAACTTTAAGGGGCTCAACAGTTCTCCGGCCTGGTCTCCTGATGGCCGGTCCATGGCGATGGTATTGTCCAAGGGGGGAAACCCCGATATTTACGTGATGGATCTGGCGAGTGGTCAACTCAAACAGTTGACTCGTCACTATGCGATCGATACCGAACCGACCTGGATGCCGGATGGAAACGCGATCCTGTTTACCTCGGACCGTGGCGGAAAGCCTCAGATTTATCGGTATGACTTGCGCTCCGGTGCGACCGACCGCGTCACGTTCGAGGGCAGTTACAACGCCCGACCCCGAATTTCTCAGGATGGTCGCAGCATGGTGATGGTGCACCGGCAGGAAGGGCGTTTTCATATCGCCTTGCAAGATCTGGTGACAAACCGCGTGCAGATACTGACCCAGACCGACCTGGATGAAAGCCCCAGTATCGCGCCCAATGGCTCTATGGTATTGTACGCGACGAAGCAGGCGGGGCGCGGGATACTGGCGGCAGTGGCAGTCGATGGTGCAGCGAAGTTCAGTTTGCCGGCACGACAGGGTGATGTGCGTGAACCGGCCTGGTCTCCATACCTGAATCGGTGACGGCGTCGCGTCAATCGCAGAATCAAACCCAATACCAATATGAGATAGGACCGAGGATGATGAAGCATCTACCTACTGCCAGCAAAACTATTGCTATGTTGCTTTGTGCAACGCTGTTGGTTGCCTGTTCCGGTAACGACACAAACGATGCCGAGGAAGAAGCGCGCCTCAAGGCAGAGCAGGAAGCTGCAGAGGCGGCCAGACTGCAAGTAGAACTGGAAGCGGCCAATGCCGAGGAGCTGGCCAGCCTGGAGGAAGAGGCAGCGAGTCACGGCACGATTTTCTATTTCGAATACGACAGCGCTACCCTCACGCCTGAGGCCCTGGATGCGCTGAACGCCCATATCGCGCTGTTGCATCGCAACACTGCCGCTGTGCGCCTCGAGGGCCACACGGACGAGCGCGGCACGCGCGAGTACAATCTCGCGCTGGGTGAGCGTCGCGCCAATGCCGTGCGCGATTACGTGGTCGCCAATGGCATCTCCAGCTTGCGAATTGAGACAGTGAGCTATGGCGAAGAGCGCCCGGTAGCTTACGGTGCTGGCGATAGCAATTGGACACAAAATCGCCGTGTGGAATTGGTGAAACAGTAAGCCATGCGACAACAGGGCCCTAGATCGTATGCCGAGTGCGGGGTGTGGATACTGGCGTCCATGCTAAGTGTGCCAGTGTCTGCCCAATACGTTGATCTCGAAGCGGAACGCGCGGCGGCAACGGCTTCCGGGCGTGCAGCGGTTTCCCAAGAAAGCCCCTCATCCGCGCGGACTGACCCTTATGGAGCGCAACCCGCGCAGACTTACCCCGCGACTAGTTATGGTGTGAATACCGCTCCTGCTGCCCCGACAGCCGCGCCCACGGCAACCAATGCTAGTCAGCCTGCCTCCTCCAGGATGGCAGGCTCCGAGTTGGGCAATCTGTTTCTTCAAGTGCAGCAACTCCAGCAAGAGGTGATGCGCCTGAACGGCAAGGTCGAGGAGCAGGCACATGAACTCACTACGCTCAAGGAGCAGAGCCTGCAGCGCTATATAGATCTCGACAAGCGTATGGCAGGGGCCACTCCTGCGGCTAATGAGAGTATCGCGGCTACGGCGACGGTTTCGCCGATCGCGGCCCCCAGCGGTGGCAGCGCGCCACAGGCAGGGGAGGCTGAGGGCTACCGCGCTGCCTATGCATTGGTGCAGGGGCGCCAGTTTGAACAGGCGATTCCCGCTTTCAAGCAGTTTTTGCAACGCTACCCTGACGGGCAGTATGCAGCCAATGCACACTACTGGCTGGGAGAGCTATATCTGGTGCTCGATCCGCCTGACCTGGAGTCCGCGAGACAGTCCTTTGTCCTGTTGCTAAGTCAGTATCCAGATAATCCGAAGGCGGCCGATGCACTATACAAGTTGGGAAAAGTGCAGTTTCTCAAGGGTAATCGTGAGAAGGCCAGGGAATATCTTGATCAGGTGATCAACTTGTACGGCGGTTCCAATACGGCAGTGGTCAAACTGGCCAGCGATTTCATCGATCAGAATTACTGACCTACAGGTCATGAGCTCACGATCCGATCAGGAAGGCGCTCCCTCAATCGAGGGTGACAGCGCGCTGCGCATTACGGAAATCTTTTACTCCCTGCAGGGTGAAGCCCGCACGGTGGGGCTGCCCACGGTGTTCGTGCGCCTGACAGGCTGCCCTTTGCGCTGTGTCTATTGCGATACGGAATATGCTTTTAGCGGGGGCCAGCTGCTGGAGATGTCCGATATTGTGCAGCAGGTAGCCGGCTTCGAACCACGCTATGTGACGGTGACAGGTGGCGAGCCTCTGGCCCAGCCCAATTGCCTGACACTGCTGCATATATTGTGTGATGCCGGCTACGACGTGTCCCTTGAGACGGGAGGCGCCATGACTCTGGAGGGCGTGGACCCCCGTGTAGTGAAAGTGTTGGACCTAAAGACACCGGCTTCCGGAGAGATGCAAAGCAACGACTATGACAATATTGCCCGTCTGCGTGAAGCCGATCAGGTAAAATTCGTGATTTGTAACAGGGCAGACTACGAATGGTCGCGCTTCAAGGTTGATGAGCACGGCTTACCCGGTCGGGTCGCGGATATTTTGTTCTCCCCCAGCTTTGGCGAGTTGGAGGGGCGACAGTTGGCCGAATGGATTCTGGCCGATAATTTACCTGTGCGCATGCAACTGCAGTTACACAAGTTGCTGTGGGATAACGAGCCAGGGCGTTGAGACGATGAGTGGTGCGAAAAAAGCCGTCGTATTGGTCTCCGGAGGACTGGACTCCACCACGGTGCTGGCTATGGCCCGAGATCAGGGGTATGCCTGCTATGCACTCAGTTTTGATTATGGTCAGCGCCACCGTGGCGAATTGTTGGCAGCGGAGCAGGTCTCCTCTGCTCTGGGTGACGTTGAGCATAAGGTGGTGCGCCTCAACCTCGATAGCATCGGCGGATCTGCCCTGACGGATGTTTCTATTGCCGTGCCGGAAGAGGAGACGACTGGTATCCCGGTGACCTATGTGCCTGCTCGCAATACAGTTTTCCTGGCGATTGCGCTGGGGTGGGCCGAGGTGCTCAAGGCGCAGGATATTTTTATTGGGGTCAATGCGGTGGATTATTCCGGCTATCCGGACTGTCGCCCCGCTTTTGTGTCCGCGTTTGAGGCCATGGCAAATCTCGCAACCAAGGCGGGCGTCGAGGGGCAGAAGATCAACATACATGCCCCCCTGATGGATATGGAGAAAGGCGAAATTATTCGCGCCGGGCAGGCATTGGGTGTGGATTACTCCCTGACCGTATCCTGCTATCAGGTGACGGACGACGGCCTTGCCTGCGGGCGCTGCGACAGTTGCCGCCTGCGCCGACAGGGTTTTGAAAGTGCCGGTGTTCCTGATCTGACCCGTTACCGGTAAGGTCGTCAGGGCTATGATTTGGCTGAAAAAAGCGCTTGAGTTTTACGCTTTTTTCCGTACTATACCCAGCTCTTTCGGGGCCGTTAGCTCAGTTGGTAGAGCAGTTGGCTTTTAACCAATTGGTCGATGGTTCGAGCCCATCACGGCCCACCAAATTCCCCGCTAAAAACAGCAGCTTGTGAGTCTTTTGGAAATCAAAACCGCCAGGCTCGACCACAAAATATCACTGTTTTATGACCCTAGCAGGGCGACGATAGCTCTTTTCGGTCGTCATTGCTGCTGTGTGTCTGAGTAGTCGCTGCGCGTCCTCCAGGGACATATCACTCGCAGCTTTCGCCCGTAGATCGTGCATCGTTCAACGTTCTTTTGCCACGCGGTTTTCCGTATTCGTGGCCATGTAAGGTTGCCACCAGTGCAAGATCGGTCCACTGGCAGCCTGATCCGCCTTTTCGGGGGAGACACCTGTTTCAAAAAGGGCCTAGAACGAGTAGCCGAAATACTCGTTATCTCTCTGGAATAAACGTGCCACGATGTCACGGGTTTCCGCAGTGTAATAGTCGCGGTAATTGCCGCGGCTGGTCTTGTTGTGGTGCGGCAGGTCTCCAGGCGTCTTACCTGTTGCAGACTTCACCAGGGCCTGCAGACCTCCCCAGGTTTCCGAGAGCTCCTCAAATTTCAATATCTGGTCGACAATGACGTTCCCATTCACATCGGTCAGGCCATCCAGTTGGTTGAAGTTATCCTTAAAGCTGTCCGCCAAATTTTCCACCCGGCTGATATTGCTCCAGGGGCCATGCGGGATTTGTTCCCTGCTATCCAGTGCCCTCACGAAGTCGGTGAAGAGCGCCTTGTCGGGTATATCTGTCGGTCCGTTCAGTCCATGGTCGACAAACCACCCCCTTTGTCGCATCCACAAGGTCTGGTCTTTGGGTGAAGAGCACCGAAAGAAAAAAGTCGACACCATTTTATCCCAGGGGTTACGCACCTGTGAAATAGTCAGGCATTTGTCATAGGCTTCTTTTCCCAGTGATTGCTGATAAAAGTAGGCTTGCGCGTGTTTCAGGTTTTCGTGAACCCTGCGTACCTTGTTCTTGCCCTGCAATTGCCATATTTCAGGTACGTCAGGATCATACAATGCATCGTTCAATGCCTGCAGCACACTAGAGCTGCCGCACTTGTTGATGGCGATAAAGATGACCTGATTTCGGGGATAGTACATAGGATTAGTCTGAAAAGTACGAGGCGCTCTCTGGTTCACGGATGGGGTGAGACGCAAATGGGTGTGCGTCACAAAAGGCTTTGCAGGCAAAAATCATTGTAGCCCAGCTTGCTGCAAAAGTCTTACGTATGGGTCGGGTTTAACCCCGTTGCCCGTCGGGCAGACGGCACCTATATGTTTTAGAGCCTTGCGCCTTAGTAAATAAAAGAAGAGTATTCGTGGCCGGTCATTGCACCTACAGTTGCGCGTTGGGGTTCAGGTGAGGAGATGGCTGAATACCGTCCTTGCCAATTCTGTTGCAGGGCGATCAATGTAGATAGATGAAACCTCTGCCCCTGATACCGGCAATAATATTAGCCGACCGCCCACGGGTCTCTATGGTAATATCGGCAAGGCGCGTCAAGAGCCATCCACGTGATGGTCGCGTGTTGCCTGAGTCCTGCGTGCAAGGTCAATCTGGCTCCGCCATCCTTTAGAGTCTGTGTTAGAAGAGATCCTCTGATTTGCAGCAGAGATCGATAGACAGAATTCGAAATTCAAAATAGATACCCGGGAATTATAACGAGTGAAAGCCCCCAAGCGACTACAGCCCCTGCTTCACGATGGTCTGATAGACGAGGTCATCCGCCCACTCATGAGCGGTAAGGAAGCCGACGTGTTTGTTGTGCGCTGCGGTTCCGATATGCGGTGCGCCAAGATCTATAAGGATTCGCTCAAGCGCAGCTTTAAAAAAGCTGCGCAATACACTGAAGGAAGGAAGGTACGCAACAGCCGCCGTGCCCGGGCGATTGAAAAGGGCTCGAAGTTTGGCCGTAAACAACAGGAAGAAACGTGGCAGAATGCCGAGGTCGATGCGCTTTACAAGCTGGCGCATGCCGGGGTGAGGGTGCCTCAGCCTTACGGCTGCTTCGACGGGGTTCTGCTAATGGAGCTAATCACCGATGAAGAAGGTGAGATAGCCCCTCGGCTGAACGACGTTACCATGTCGGCGGAGCAGGCCAGGGAAGATCATGCACTGGTGATGCAGTACGTTATGCGTATGCTTTGCACCGGGCTCATACACGGTGACCTCTCTGAGTTTAATGTTTTGGTCAACGAGGAAGGCCCCGTCATTATCGACCTGCCTCAGGCGGTTGATGCTGCCGCAAACAATAACGCCCAGTCGATGTTGGAGCGAGACGTAAAAAATATGACCGACTACTATGGCATGTTCGCGCCGGATCTTCTTGAGTCCCATTACGCCCAAGAAATCTGGTCTTTATTTGAGGATGGAGAGCTCTATCCGGATCGTCAACTGACGGGCAATTTTGAGCTGGATACGCATATCGCTAATACCGACGCCGTACTGGATGAAATCAGAGCAGTTCTGGCGGAGGAAGAAAGCCGAAAGGAACGTTTGAAAGCGGCTGATTCGTTGGATTAGTGCCCAGAGAATCCGTGTAGCCCCCTCGACTTTTGCAGGCCCGCGGAACTTGGTGCTGCGCAGTTTTCGTCGCAGCGGCCGACCCATGGTGCATAGAATAAAGTGATGAAGTTTGAACAAGAATTCATACATTCCTCACTGCGAAATAATTGGGATAAATCGGACGCTATTGAACACCGACGTTATCCGGCAATCATCTGGTCCACCAGCGCCGGTATTTCGCGCGGGTGATCCACGGTGTAGCAGGCTCGAATAGTTGATACGGAATCAGGCTTCTGCTCATGCCTGACCCAAATCGTTTTAATGTTGCTGTTTGATGCTCCAACAATGTCTGCACTGAAGCTGTCGCCGATGTGAACGGCTTCCTCTGCCTGACAGTTGGCTAGCTGCAGCGCCTTCTCAAATATTGAACGGGCGGGTTTTTGCTCACCTTCCTGCCCTCCAACGATAATATGATCTACATAGTATTCGAGGTTAACCGCGGCGATTTTGGGTAACTGCGAAAACTCGGGTCCGTTGGTGATCACTACAAGGGTGAGAGTGTCTCTGATGCGACTTAAGAAATCCGCGATTCCAGGATAAAAATCGAACGCGGTTATGCGCGCTCTCTCAAATACCTGGAGTAAATCACTTGCCAGCGTATCGGTGATGGCGCTCATATGCTGCTCTGCCAGTAAGTCCTGGATGAGCTTCTTACGGAAGGCTTCTTCACCCTGTCGTTCGATAATGGGAAGGTAGGCGCTGCGCTGCGAATCACTCCATTCCCTGTAGATTCCTGTGACAAAAGCAGAGGCGAATGCATCCGCGTTTAGCGACGTTTCTTTCGAAAAACGCTGGCCCACATGCCGAGCCAATTGTATTTTCGCGGTATCGACAGCCTTGTGCGTGTCGCACAAGGTGTTGTCCATATCCAGTAATAATGCTCTCAACATACACTCAACCGAATAGAGTAAAAACAGAATCGCGGCTTTTTAAACACGCCGCGGATTGATAATACAAAGGCATCATTATTTACGCCAAGGTACGTATGAAGTGATTTGAGGTAGTGCTTTTCTTTTGCAATCGCTTGCCCTTTACTAAGAGTCTTGACTTGTTGACGATCCCGGGCCGAGGGGTTGTCCATAACTAAACTCGACGAAGTTTCCATCAGGATCTTTAACTCCGCAGTAGTAGCCAACCGGATAGGGCTCCTGCCGTGGCGGCCACTCAAGTATGCCAGCCGATGCTGCTTTAGTCGCAATAGCATCTACCGCTTCCGCGCTAGCAACCGCAAAACCCAGGTGCGAGAAGTCTGTATCAAGCTGATTGCGGCCAGGGCCGCCAGGAATAAGCACCACAATAAATTCTTTTTCCTTACCGGGCTCTGCAAGCCATACGATACGTTTGCCATCGCTGGTCCGGTCGTGGGTTATATGCATGCCGGTATAGTCAGTATAGAAAGCGATACACGCCTCAATATCGCTTACATGCAGGGCAAGGTGGGTAAAGGCAGTGGCCATCGCGGAGCCTTCAAATCAGTTCAGGATCTAAACTACAGTGTACATCATGCAGTGCTTACGGGCGTTACTTCATCCGTTGGCGAACGATGTATTTTTCGGGCAAACGTCCGTTTTACGAAAGCGACAGAGCGTATGCGAAAGTAGCGATACTGACTAGTCGTTGTTTGCAGTATGAACATGTCGTGAAGACTTCCTAATTCTGCTCGTTCGAGTCGATAATCTCGCGCGCGACTCTTGAGAAATAATCATCCAGTGTACTTGCTCTGGACAATTGAAAAGCGGGAGGTACCAGCGTACTGGATGTCAGCGGCAGGTAAAATGCGTCCTCTTCCTCGCCGAAGTGCAAGAAAGAAAATGCTATGCCGCTCACTAAAGCGGTCAAGGCAAAGGCGACTGCAAGCGTGTTGCGTATATTGGTTGCTATAAGCAGGTTGAGTTGAAACAGGGCAACCAGAATAACGAAAAGAAAACCCCATTCGAATATTTCAGTCACTGTCGTGCTGTGGAATGGATAAGCCAGATAGGCGGCAACAAACGACAGTAAAGTCGCTGACAGGGAAATGATAGAGGCTACGATCAACTGCAGTCCGAAATGCTGCTGCTGCCTTACGATACTCCCCGTTATAGCCCATATGCCCGCCCAGCCCACAATGATTACGCCAGATAACAACACGCCGTAGGCGTACTCCTCCCACTCAAGCCTGGTCGATCCCTCGAAATAACTCAGCACAAGATCCAGAGCGCAAAACCCCAGAAGAACAATAACCGGTAAAACAAAACTCGTGCCCTCCATTGCAAGCCAGTTGGATAGAACCAGCTTACGGGTTTTTTCTACGGGATGAGCGTCAGAATAGAGAGAGAGTCGGGTGCGCCCTACGGTCACTTTATCGCCGGAGGAGACAGCGACCTGGTCGTTGCGCACACGCTTGTTGTTCAGCAATACCGGGTTGGCGCGATCCAGAACGTGCATCAGCCACTGTTCGCCTTCGTGGCAAAATATAAGCTGCTCAGGCGCCACGTGGTGGTCGGTCAGAACGAGGTCATTGCCATACCCGCGACCAACACTTAGCCGCCCTTCCCTGCTGCGGGCAAGTTCTGCAATGCGTCCGCTTCTGCCGCCGGTCTGTACGACTAGCGAGTCCATGATACAGCTCCGGAAATATGCTTAAATACGGCTAGTGCGTTCTTGGCACTAACGCCCGTTGCACCCATTTTTATAACTGCCGCAATATCATTGAAATCAATTGATACCATGGCCATTGAGGCGTCATAAAGCCCCTCGTGTTCTCGGTAACCCCGCAGACAGGTCGAGATTTTCCAGTTGGCCTCGTTTACTCTGACCACATCGCTGTAGCATTGAATATCTGTGACGAGGTCTTTGTCACTGATGTTTGAGAATGCACCATGATCAAAGAAGCTTTCCATTAGGTGGTAAAACTGGAAACGATTGAGTTCATCAGTGCTGATTAGCTCATAGTCGTAATAGAAATCTCCTACGTACACGCTGTCGCTCACGTAGATCTGATCTTCCGATTTGCAGTGCTGATGAATGGCCTGGAAGTGATTGTATTCCTCATCGACCGTGTGACCCCAGCAGTTAAGCGATTCCAGCAGCTTGCCGGGTACCTGTATGCTGCCCATGGGTTTTGTTGTCGGCGTGCTGTCCAGAACAGCGCGGAAAAACATCTCCTGCTCCGCCAATAGCGCTGCAGTTATTTCACTTCTGTGATCACGTGTAACCAGTATAGAGGCATTATCTTTTATAAGTTTGGCCAAGTGGCTTACAGGCACGAGGAAGCTGATCTGTTCACCTGCCTTGGATACGTTGACGCCAACAACCTCACCCCTTGCATTTAGCGCCGGGCCGCCACTCATGCCGGGGTTCAGAGAACCCGAAAAAAGTATTTTTTGGAGGCGCGATTCTTCCACCAGTCCATTGTATGTACCTTCGATAATTGTCATTCCGAGATCGCGGGGGTTGCCCATTGAATAGATGCGGTCGCCCTTGGAAATAGGGGTCGTAGCGAGCGGCAGAAATTCTGGCGTAGATTTTCCAGTGACTAAAAGTGCCAGGTCGTTTACCACGTCGGTTGCCAGAAGGCTGAGAGCACCCGTACCACCATCCTTTAGCTCGTACTCCAGGCGGTACTTGTGGGGTTCATAGACAAAGGACGCGACGACGTGGAAGTTAGTAGCGAGGTAACCGTCGTCGCTTACCAGAAATCCAGAACCAATGCTGTATTTGTCGCCGGAGGCCACGTCTATAACCCTGATCTGAAATACAAGGTTCTGGGTAGCCTCGTAGATTTCCTTTGCAGTGGCATCCTCTGCTGCAACGGTGGGGCAGCAGAGGGCGAGCATGATGGCAAGGCCGCAGAACAGTGCGCGGAGTGGGTAAGTAGGCATGGCGATGACATGCATGATCGGACTGGCCCATTGATTAGAGCGCCCACCGGCTGAGGCATAATTCTTTAGATAAAATGCCAGATGTGCTGCTGATGTGAGCGCCTGTTGCTTCATCAGAGGCTTGCCGGAGTATCTATGCCCATAATAAAGAACCTGAGATATACAGTAGTTGGTAGAGAATTATAAACTATTGTTAGCCCGGCCTCATTAACCTGTACGCCCTTGCCGACTGCGGGCCTATAAGGATAAATGGCGCCTGTACCGCGTGTATTGCCTGCATGGCTATTTTTACTGTTTGAGTGTCTTCGGTCCCCGCCGGGCCCTAGAGTCGCTGTGAGGCGGTACTTCTTTGTGTGCTGGATAAGCCATTGCCACAGGTCTACACTGTCCGTCGGTTTTTCTGACTGGCGTGTTATGCGCCCACGTATCTGCCAGAGGTTTTTACTATGAATTCAGTCGTCGTT
>Ga0213868_10005874_pt1 | contig 10942 bp, 13 predicted proteins | sample PICome_9_FD_160087 | JGI IMG/M metagenome (GOLD analysis project Ga0213868, IMG submission 160087) | Coastal seawater microbial communities near Pivers Island, North Carolina, United States - PICO127 | ecosystem: Environmental > Aquatic > Marine > Coastal | place: USA: North Carolina...
GGCAACTCGTTCTTTGATGTATCCCTGCCGATTGCATCATTGCGTCTGATTCAGGCCTGCGGACGACTGCTGCGCACCGAGTCCGATACCGGCACAGTGACTATTTTGGATAAGCGTTTAATCACCAAACGTTATGGCGGGCAGCTGCTAAATGCACTGCCACCTTTCCGTCGCGAAATTGGTTAGAGAAAATGGATGATGCCTATAAGCAACTAGCTAGCTTGTTGTTGGCTGTAGAGCAAGAACTTCGAGCAATGCAGTTATGGGATCAGCAGAGACCTTCAGCCGAAGCGCTGGCCAGCAATCAGCCCTTTGCTATCGACAAGCTGAGCTTTAATCAGTGGTTACAGTTTATGTTTTTGCCGAGGATGGCTGGTATTATTGAAGCCGCTTCAGCGCTGCCGGAGAGCTGCAGTATCGCTCCCATGGCTGAAGAGTTTTACAAGGCCGAACAAGTCGATGCCATATCGCTTATTCGGCACCTTGCCGCAATTGATGCGTTTATTTGCGATCAGTAGCTGGACGCTTGCGGGGTTTTCTCGGCTCTGAATCCTGGCCGCGAGGGCCGCTGGATTTGCCTTTGAAAGCCGGCTTTTTACGCGCCGGTGCACCGCGGTCCTTCCTATCTTCTTTACCGCCTTCTTTCTTACCTTTGTAGCCAGGCTTAGCATCGCGCTGTTCACCAGCCGTGCCATTATCAACACTAATTTTCAGTGCCTTCTGGCAGACGCGAACCTTGTAGAGGTGATCAAAAAGCTCTTTAGGCATACCTTCAGGAAGATCGACAGTACTGTGATCGTCGTGAAGTTTAATATGACCGATGTACTGGGCATCTATATCCGCTTCATTGGCAATCGCGCCAACAATATTCTTGGGTGACACCTCATCATTGCGACCTACCTCAATACGGTAAGTGACCATTGGAATCTCATTGCCATCCTGATCGGCAGGGCCTGTCTTTTGGCGACTCGGCTTCTCTCGCTGAGTGCGTTCACCACGATCCGGACGCTCACTTCGCTCAAAGCGTTCAGGACGGTCGCCGCGCTCAGGGCGCTTGCGATCTTTTCTATCGTTCGAGCGGTCTTTAGAGGATGCTCTAGGCGTATCCAGTGTGGCCAGTTTCGGAAACAGAGGACGATCTTTCTGAATTTCAAAGGCCAGTGCTGCAGCCAGCACCGCCATATCAATCTCGTTCTCAGCGGCAACTTCTTTAACCAGTGAATTAAATTTATCCAGCTTGGTTGATTTACTCATTCCAACCAACTGCTCTTTAAACTGGGCAACACGCTGACCGCTGACTTCTTCATTGCTCGGCAGATTAAACTGGCTAATTGCCTGACGCGTCGACTTCTCAATCGAACGCAGCATACGGTTTTCTTTCTGAGTAATAAAAAGAATCGCCTTGCCTTCACGACCGGCACGGCCAGTTCGACCAATACGGTGAACATAGGACTCATTGTCGTAAGGGATATCGTAGTTGATAACATGGCTGATACGCTCAACATCGAGGCCGCGGGCAGCAACATCTGTAGCCACAACTATATCCACCTGTCCTTTCTTCAGACGGTTAATAGTGCGTTCACGAACCGTCTGGGTCAGGTCGCCATTGAGCGCCGAGGACGAAAATCCACGGGCTTCGAGTTTTTCAGCAATTTCCAGAGTGGCAGACTTGGTACGCACAAAAATAATCATGCCATCAAACTGTTCAACATCGAGGATGCGAGTCAGTGCATCCATCTTCTGGTGGCCTTTAACCATCAGGTAAGACTGTTCGATACGCTCAACGGTTTTGGTTTTAGCCTCAATGCTAACCAGCTCTGCATCACCTAGATATTTATCCGCAACACGCTTAATCGCCGGGGGCATAGTTGCAGAGAACAGTGCACGCTGACAATCAGCAGGCGTCTTGGAAAGAATGGTTTCAACATCATCGATAAAGCCCATGCGCAACATCTCATCAGCTTCATCGAGAATCAGGCCTTTAACCTGACTGAGATCCAGACTGCGACGACGCAAATGGTCAAGCATTCGGCCAGGAGTGCCTACCACAACCTGAGTGCCACGCTTTAAGCCACGCAGCTGGCCGCCAATATCGGCACCGCCGTAAATCGGCAGAACATGGAAACCTTTAATATGTTTTGCGTAGCTCTGAAATGCTTCAGCCACCTGAATCGCCAGCTCACGGGTCGGTGTCAGTACCAGGATCTGCGGTGCTTTCTGCTTCTCGTCGAGCATGCTCAAAAACGGCAGAGCAAATGCTGCAGTCTTACCTGTACCTGTCTGGGCAGTTCCAAGAAGGTTTTTACCTTCCAAAATAATAGGAATACTCGCCTCTTGAACAGGGGAGGGTTGCTCGTATCCGAGTTGTTTAACGGCTTTTAAAATGGGGGCAGAAAGACCCAGTGATGCGAAGTCAGCTGACGACATTGATTTACCTGTGGCTTGGGGGTTTTAGGCCCCGGATTGAGAGGCGGCGGAGTATACTCCTAAGTTGTTCATTTTTATAGTGGTTTTGGGGTGTTTTTGAGTCGCGGGCAGTAAGTTAATTACTGCTGGGCTGATTAATCAAAATCAAATTTTTTTTCAGCTTTTAATTTGACTTACTGCTGATCTAATACCAATATTAGGTAGTTATTGGTATTAAAGAGGTGTTCAATGTCAAAAAATACAAGTATCACGCTAGGTGATCATTTCGATGGGTTTGTTTCTTACCAGATAAGAAGTGGCCGCTATGGCTCTGTTAGTGAAGTAGTTCGCGCCGGTCTTCGTGCGCTTGAGGATAATGAGAGCAAGATAGATGCACTGCGTAAAATGCTTTTGGATGGAGAGAATAGTGGCCCAGCTGAATATAGCTACGAAAAGCTAATTGCAGAACTAGATCAAGAAAAAGATAGAGAATAAGAACAGGAACAAGAAGCCAATAAATGAAGAAATTCACCCTAAGCCAACGCGCAGTGGATGATTTAAAGTCCATTGCCAGATACACAGAAGATCAGTGGGGACGGGGACAGCGCAATTTCTATCTAAAGCAGTTTGATAACAGTTTTCAAACGCTTTCAGAAACACCAGCTCTCGGTGTTTCTTGTGATTTGATTATCCAAGGTTACAGAAAATTCCCGCAGGGAAGTCATCTTATTTTTTATCGAATTGTCGATAATGATGGTGTTTATGTCACGAGAATTCTGCATAAGAGCATGGATGTTAATGTGGCTATCAAATAATAATTTCAGTCACCACCTCAGTCTTAACTGAATTGGCAATAAAGCACTGTTCGTGAGACTGATGATGTAGCTTTTCAATCTGCTCGAAGGTTGGCTGCCGATCACCTGAAAATTCTATTTTAGGCCGCAGTGTCACTTTGGTTACCCATATTTTCCCGTCGGGTCCTTTCTCTATAATCCCAATTGGGTTATCAATATAGGCATCAACGGTAAATTGTTTTTTGGCAGCAATACCTAGGAAAACCAGCATATGCAGCTGGATAATGTGGCGATAAAGGCTTCTTTTGGATCTACATTAGCCTCTACAGAATAGGGTAGAGGGGCTATATGAGGCGATGAGGAGGCAGGGACAACAGTGCCGCCATCAAATTTCCACTGCTAACTCAACCATATCCCTGATCAGCTACCTATATTTTTCTAATTGGGTTTAAATGCAATTCGAGTAATTTGGTAGTGACGGCCAATAACAGGAAAAATTTATGAGTGAGCTCTATCTAGTACGCCATGCCCAGGCCTCTTTTGGCGCTGAAAATTACGATCAGCTATCAGAGCTTGGTCATCAGCAGTCACGCTGGCTTGGTGAGCATCTGGGTAATCGCGGCGTTAACTTCGATACCCTTGTGGTGGGCGATATGCATCGTCATCATCAAACCCTGGATGGTATCTGTGCCGGGATGGATATTGATGGCAGCAGTCGGCTGGTGCTGCCGGGGCTTAATGAATATAACTTTACGGAAATGACTGAAGCCTATGGTCTAGCCTATGGTGATGATCCTCTCTATCAGCATATTGCCGCAGACCCCTCGGATCAAAAAAACTACTACCGTTTACTGCGCAAGGTTTTGACCGTCTGGACTCAGGGTGAGATTCCCAATGTGCCAGAGACTTGGGTGGATTTTAAATCCCGCGTCAATGATTCCCAGCAACAGATTCAGGCTATGGCGGCCAGCGGGAAAAGACTATTGGCGATTGGCTCCGGTGGGTCGATAAGCACTTTTGTTGGCTTGGTGCTGGGGATTCCCGACGAGAATATTTTTGATTTAAATCTGCAGTATAAAAATACGGCGATTAGTCATTTCTTTTTTAATGCCAAAAAGATGAATCTATCTGGGTTTAATGGGGTTCCGCATTTGGATACTAATGAGATGGAGGGGTATGTGACTTATGGGTGACGCCGTAAACACGGGATTAACAGTTCCGCGTGCTTTGACTTCTTATCTCAGTGATTTAGAGCTTCGTAATTTCTAGCTCTCAGGTAAAGCATCAAATTCCCTTCTTTTGTTTTCACGCCACTCAGCCATTGCGCCTGGTGTCTGCATAAGCTGCTGCATTTTATTCATAGCTTGAAGATGAGCCTCGTCTTTTTTCTTAAACATTTCCATTCCATGCTGCTTGCTCATTTCTGCAATTTCGTCAAATGAATGGGCTTGAAACTCTTTATCGCAAGCGCCGCCGAGTTGTTTGCAGTTCATAACTTTCATATACATCTCCGTATTATGTTGAGGTTAAGGCGCCTGGCAATCATTACTTATTTGCTTAAACATAGACCAAACAACCCCCTTTGCAAAGTGCAAAAAGGATAAATAAACCCTTCCCCAATCCCAAAACTGCCGAGTCTTATTTTTTACCCAAACCTGATCGTCAGCGGGTTAAACTGCGTAGTAAATAAACAAAAAAATCAAAGAGAAAAACAATGACAACAGAATTTGATATGAGCGGCAAAGTCGCAATGATCACTGGTGCTTCCAGTGGTTTTGGCGTGCATTTTTCCAAAATACTGGCGGCCCGTGGCGCTAAAGTTGTGGTCGCTGCCCGACGGGTTGATCGTCTTGAGTCGCTGGTTGCCGAAATTCAGTCGGCTGGCGGCGAAGCTGTTGCTGTGGCAATGGATGTGACTGATTCTGAATCAATTATCGAGGCCTTTAATCAGGCGGAAGCCGCCTTTGGCACTGTCACTGTTATTGCTAACAATGCCGGTGTGGCGGATGGTAAAAGTGCTCTAAAAATAGATGAAGCCAATTGGGATAAGGTGATCGATACCAACCTTAAAGGCGTATGGATTGTCGCTCAGGAAGCGGCAAAGCGTATGATTGCCGCTGGTGTTGGCGGCAGTATTGTTAATACCGCTTCTATTCTGGGGTTGAGAGTGGCCTTTGCCCAGTCCAGTTATTCCGCATCCAAGGCGGCAGTGGTGCAGCTGACAAAATCACTGGCGCTGGAGTGGATGCGCAAGGGGATCCGCGTTAATGCGCTCTGTCCCGGTTACTTTTTAACCGAGATGACCGAGGGCCTGTTTGAGTCGCCCCAGGGCCAGGCTTTTCTTGCCGGGTCGCCCTCGGGCCGCGCTGGCAGTATGGATGAGATGAGTGCGCCGTTTTTGCTGTTGGCCAGTGATGCGGGCAGTTATTTAAATGGCGTTGCATTGCCGGTGGATGGTGGGCAATGTATAGGTAATATGTAAAACTGTTGTTATAGATTTTTATTGGATTGTATTTAGATTGTATTTAAAAGGACTGTTATGAGCCTTCAGGATAATCGCCGCGAATATGATTACGGCAAGCTAACCCGCGAGTCGCTGTTGGATAATCCCTTCGAGCAATTCAAGCTGTGGATGGACCAGGCACTTGAGGCGGGTATTCAGGATCCTACGGCTATGTCTGTGGCCACGGTGAATAGTTCTGGTAAGCCCTGGCAGCGCATGGTTTTACTCAAGGATTTTGACCAGCGTGGCTTTGTCTTTTATACCAATCTTGGCAGTCGCAAGGCCCATGAGATTGAGGGCAATCCCCAAGTCAGTCTTCACTTTCCCTGGTTGCAGCTGGATCGCCAGGTGATTGTCGGCGGTCGCGCTGAGCGCCTGACGACGGTTGAGGTGATGAAATATTTTCTCAGCCGCCCCAAGGGCAGTCAGCTGGCGGCTTGGGCCTCTAAGCAGAGCAGCCGCATTAATTCCCGGCAGGCACTGGAAACCCAGTTTGCCCAGGTTAAAGAGAAATTTTCCAAGGGTGAAATTCCGCTGCCGGATTTTTGGGGTGGTTTTAGGGTGGTGCCTGAGGAGATTGAATTCTGGCAGGGCGGTGAGCAGCGCCTGCACGATCGCTTCTGTTATAAGCTTGAAAACATAGAGTGGGATATTGCCCGGCTCTCGCCCTGATGTATTTAGAGCGCTTTATTAAGTGTAGTCCGACGAATTTTGTAACTCAGCTAACCGGCCGTAAGCTGCCAAGGAAGTTACAGAATAGAGCATAAAACTCCGGGCTGATGCCAGTGATTAGTTACCCGCGCCCTTTTTTTGTCTGCGATCCTCTAATCGACATTATTGATTCACAATTTGATTTCGCTTGGATGCCACGGCAATCATAATATCTTTGACATCCTCATTGTCGACGCCAGCATCAATCAGGACTCTTCTGAGAAGTTCTATGACTTCCATAAAATGTTTGTCGCTGATGTGCCTGTTTCTATGGCCTCTTTTTAACCATTCATCTTTATATATTTCTGCGGGCTTACCCATGGCATATGCAAAGAATTTGCATTGGTGCTCGATTAGCCGTTTAAGCTCAGTTTTTCGAAAATAAGTTTGTAATTTAGGGCGGGCATAGACTTGCGCATAGAACTCTTTGATCAGTTCGCGCATCACCTCTACACCACCATATTTATCGAATAAATTGTCCATTATATTCCTCTATGTAAGCGCGCCACCTAATATGAAATTCACTCAAATATATAACGCAACTCCTGAACTATTCTCAACCTTTGAGAAAGGCGGAGAGACGACTAATTAATGAATAGTTAAGATGTTAGTTAATAGCCAGAATAATTATACATTATTGCATAATTTTTTTGAATATCAATTTTAACAGTCGTTTATAAGGTTGGTTTTCTGTAATCTGGATCCAGATTACATAAGAGGTTTTGCATCAGCTTTAGCTGAAAAGTACGTCGTTGAATTGACCTTTTTTGAGTTGTTCTGCACCAGGCTCTAGTAATTAATTGCTGTGATAATAAAACAACGATCTCCAGCCGGTGTTTTCACATTGACTTCATCATCAATGGATTTTCCCACCAGGGCTCTGGCCATTGGTGAGTCGATACTGATCCAGTTTAGTTTGGGATCCAGTTCATCTGAACCCACTAATCTATAGGTTTCTTCGCCGCCGCTATCCTGGTCTTCAATAGTGACCCAAGCGGCAAAAAACACCGTTGAAGGATCCCTGGGTTTATCTTCAACGATAGTGGCATTCTCAATACGTTTGGTCAGGTAGCGAACGCGGCTATCAATTTCCCGAAGCCGACGCTTGCCATAAATATAGTCGCCGTTTTCCGAGCGATCACCATTTTTGGCCGCCTCATGGACTATATGAGTTACCTGAGGGCGCTCGACTTTCCAAAGCTGATGGAGCTCTGCGCGCATTTTGCTGGCACCCTCTGGTGTTATATAGGGCGAGCTCTTTGGCGCTGGTGGGCGATAGCGGGACATAGCTATGCTGTCCCGCTGCTTATATCAGCTAAACCAAATACGTCAGTATAGAAGGCTAATTCTGATTCCATAGCGCGAATAATATTGGCCGCTTTCCTAAAACCATGTCCCTCATCGGGGAAGGTAATATGGCCAACTTTGATGCCTTTATCTTCCAACAGTTTAACCATCATCTCCGCCTGATTGGAAGGCACCACCTTATCTTCCAGTCCCTGTAAAAAGATCACCGGGCAGTTAAGTCCCTCGGCATGATGTATGGGTGAGCGCGCTATATAGAGTTTTTTTGCTTCGGGGTAGGGGCCAATCAGGCTATCCATATAGCGTGATTCAAATTTATGGGTATCTGTCGCCAGTGTTTCCAGATCGCCAATGCCATAGAGGCTGGCACCGGCTTTAAATGTATCGGTAAAGGTCAGTGCGGATAACACGGTGTAACCGCCGGCACTGCCGCCGCGAATAATACAGCGCTCGCGGTCGATCTTTTTCTCTGCCGCTAAATAGTCGATGGCATGCTGACTGTCTTTAACATCGGCAATACCCCAGGCCCCGACCAGTGACTGGCGGTAGCGTCTGCCAAAGCCGGTACTGCCGCGATAGTTAATATCTACAACGGCAAAGCCACGGCTGGTCCAGTACTGGATTTTCAAATTTAGGCCACTATCAGTTGCCCCAGTTGGCCCGCCATGACAGAGGGCAATTACCAGTGGCAGCTTATTTTTATCGCCGTAATACTCAGCATTGGTGGGCGGATAAAAGAATGCATGAACCTGATGACCATCGGCGCTGGGAAATAAAATTGAATCCGGTTGCGAGAGGTTTTCAGGGTTGATATCCAGAGTCGCAGGCGCGTAGATAGTGTCCAGTGTTTGTGGGTTAGCGCAGACTATTTCGCCGGGCACTGAGGCGGCCCCTGCCACCATATACAGAGAACCCTGAAAGCAGCAGGCGCTGTGCATACTGCTGTATTGGCAATCGACTTTATTTAACTGACCACTGGGAATATCAATAAAACCGCTGTGCCAGATACCCTTGTCAGTCCATAGACAGCCGATGGTCTTGGCGTCGATAAAATCATAGGTGCTCATACCAAACTGCCACAGTGGCGTGGCAAATTCAGCCTCTATTTCCAGTACCGGCGTGCAGCGGCCATTTTCAGCCCGATAAATATTCCACCAGTTATTTCTATCCGAGACGAAATAGAGCTGGTTATCCGGCGACCACTGGGGCTGAAAGATAGATTCATGATTATTTTCGCCAGCAACCAGATTGGTATCCGAAAGGCTCCAATCGGCATTAATGGTTGCCTGCCATAATTGGGTGCAGTCCCAGGGCATATTCGGGTGTTGCCACTGAATCCAGCACAATGTTGTCTGGTCAGGGCTGATTCGCGGGTAGGCATAAAAGTCAGCGCCGCCCTGGAGTTTTATAACGCTGGGGTTGTCGCTGTTAAGCGAGGCTGAGAGTGAAATTGTGACCAAATAGTTTTCCGGTTCTTGCTTGCCGCTATCTATACCATCATGGTCTTCACAAACCGCAATCAGGCGCTGGTTCTTACTATCAATAATCAGATCCGCAAAGCGCTGCAGGCTTAACCCTGTAATAGGCTTAGGCTTGCTCTGGCCGTCTAGATCGGTTTTATAGATACGCTGATCGGAGGCATTCACAAAATAGAGGCTGTCGTCGCTTATCGCATAGGCCATGCCGCCATATTCATGAACGCGGCTTGAGTGGCTATAGGGCTTGGGTAGCAGGTCTTTGATGCCGCCATCGGCTGCGCGGCACATAATCACATTGCGACCAGCTTCCCAGGGCCGGCTTTCAACCCAGTAAAGATTGTCGCCATAGGCTTGCAGGCAGCTTAGGCCCGGTGCTGCGCGAGTGATTAATTCGGCACTGATCGGTGAGGGCCAGCTGCCAAAAGGCTTTTGCTTTTTCTTGGTAATAGTTTTTTCTATCACAATTTAACCGCCCGCCAGCTTTACAGTATGGCCGAGCTTTTCCATTTCGGTTTTTAGTTTATCGCGGTGGTCACCCTGAATTTCAATCACGCCATCTTTCACTGTGCCGCCGGTCGAACATTTCTGTTTTAGCTGCTTGGCTAGAGTTTTTAGAGCTTTATCCGCAAGGCCAGTACCAGATACGGTCGTTACGCCTTTGCCTTTACGCCCCTTAGTTTCACGACGGATTCTTACAATACCATCGGTCTCAATAAGCTGTTCGGTTAGGGTTTCTTTAATTCGTCCCGCGTCGGTTGAGTACACCAATCGCGATTCTTTATTGCTCATATGTTTTTCCGATTGTATTGCTTGTTTTCAAAAGGTGAGATTTTAGCCGGATTAACGGGAGATTTGTGAAGTGCTAAGACTTTTAAATTTAGCCCAAAGCCGCCCATCTATAGCCGCCAATCCAATACCGATAAATAACATACCAATAAAGTGTTCGCTGTTAAGTCGTTCATCCAGTATCAGCCAACCCAACAGTATCGCTGTTACCGGCGCAAGAAAGGTTACCAGGCTGACATTGGTGGCGCCGGCTGAGGATAAAATATTAAAAAACAGGATAAAGGCGAGGGCGGTCGAAAATGCCCCCAAGCTGATCACTGCCATCCACACCTCAGTACTCGGATTGGCAAGTTGATCTGGCCGCTCTATAAAAAACATTATTGGCAGTAACATTATTGTTGCTGCGGTAAGCTGTCCGGCCGATACCTGCAGAGGGGTGATTCCCATTGTTTTAAAGCGCCTGCCATAGGTGGTGGAAAAACCATAGGAGATGGTGGCGCCAAGAATTGCCAGCTGGGCTAGGGTGTCTGTGCCAAGCTGTTTTAAAGATGCAGGGCCGATCAGCACGGTAACGCCGATAAATCCGATAACTATGCCGATTATCTTGCGCGGGGTCATGCGTTCGTCGGGCAGCAGTAACCCGGCAATCACTACGGTAAACATGGGGGTCGTGGCATTTAAAATTGAGGCCAACCCGGATGCTATATAAGTTTGCCCCCAGACTATTAGAGAGAATGGAATAACATTGGTGATTAAGCCCATGGTGAAGAGGGCTTTCCAGAGGCCTGCCGATCTGGGTGCACTCTGTCCACTTAAGATTAAAACGGCCCAAAGAATAAGCGCTGCAATACCGACTCGCAGGGTGACAATAGTCAGTGGTGGCAACTCAGAGACGGCGACGCCAACAAAAAAGAATGAACCACCCCAGAGTATGGAAAGCGATAGCAGCACTCCCCAGT
>Ga0213868_10005877_pt1 | contig 10939 bp, 9 predicted proteins | sample PICome_9_FD_160087 | JGI IMG/M metagenome (GOLD analysis project Ga0213868, IMG submission 160087) | Coastal seawater microbial communities near Pivers Island, North Carolina, United States - PICO127 | ecosystem: Environmental > Aquatic > Marine > Coastal | place: USA: North Carolina | collected...
AATCCGAAAAAGGCTTTGAAATAAATGCAACAGGAGCAAAGAATTTGGCTCACGTATGCAACGATTATGGAGCTGTTTTAATTCATGTTTCAACCGATTTTGTGTTTGATGGAGAAAAAAACGAACCTTATACAGAAACAGATGTAGCCAATCCTATTAGTGTATATGGAGCTTCTAAACTACAAGGAGAAGTAGAAATACAACAAGCTTTAAAAGAACATTTTATTATAAGAACCTCGTGGTTGTATTCCGAACACGGAAGTAATTTTATGAAAACAATGTTACGATTAACCGAAACACGAGACGAAATTAGTGTGGTTAGCGATCAAATAGGAACACCAACCTATGCTGGCGATTTAGCAGAAGTTATATTAAAAATTATTAATGCCAATGATATGAATTTTGGATTATATCATTACAGTAATCAAGGTGTTGCTAGTTGGTATGATTTTGCAAAAGCAATCTTTGATCTCTCAAAAAGAACAATAAAAACAAACCCAATTAGTACGGACGCTTACCCAACACCAGCAAAACGGCCTATTTTTAGTGTTTTAGATAAAACAAAAACAATTAAAATATTAAAAAAAATAATTCCATATTGGCGAGATAGTTTGGTAAAATGTTTAGAGAAAAATAATTTATAAAAAATGAAAAAAGTAGCATTAATAACAGGAGTTACGGGACAAGACGGTGCTTATTTAAGTGAATTTCTTCTAAAAAAAGGATACGAAGTTCATGGTGTTAAAAGACGTTCTTCAATGTTTAATACCGATAGAATAGATCATTTATATCAAGATCCTCATATAGAAAACCAAAACTTCTTCTTGCATTATGGTGATTTAACGGATAGTACCAATTTAACAAGAATTATTCAAGAAGTTCAGCCAGATGAAATTTATAATTTGGCAGCCATGAGTCACGTACACGTGTCTTTTGAAATGCCCGAATATACCGCAAATGCAGATGGAATAGGGACGTTAAGATTGTTAGAAGCACTAAGATTGCTTGGTTTAGAAAAGAAAACAAGAATCTATCAAGCATCAACTTCAGAATTATATGGTAAAGTACAAGAAGTGCCTCAAACCGAAAACACACCGTTTTACCCAAGAAGCCCTTATGCGGTGGCAAAAATGTATGCGTATTGGATAACCGTAAATTATAGAGAAGCTTATGGCATGTTCGCTTGTAACGGGATCTTGTTTAACCATGAATCTCCTATACGTGGAGAAACGTTTGTGACAAGAAAAATTACAAGAGCAACATCTAAAATAGCAATGGGTTTACAAGAAAAAATATATCTAGGTAACCTGGATGCTCAAAGAGATTGGGGGCATGCTAAAGACTACATCCGAATGATGTGGATGATCCTTCAAGCTGATGAGCCAGAAGACTGGGTGATTGCAACCAATAAAACCACCACGGTTAGAGATTTTGTAAAAATGGCTTTCGCACATGTTGGTGTAGCATTAGAGTTTAAAGGAACGGGTGAGAATGAAAAAGGATTTATAAAAAGTTGTAGCAATTCTAAGTATCAATTAAAAATTGGGAAAGAAGTTATTGCGGTCGATCCAAAATATTTTAGACCAACAGAAGTAGAATTACTTATAGGTGACGCCACTAAAGCAAAAGAAAAATTAGGATGGGTTCCTGAGTATGATTTACAAGCTTTAGTAGATGATATGATGTCTAGTGATATAAAATTGATGGAAAAAGATAGTTTCCTTAAAGAAGGTGGTTATAAAATCATGAATTACTTTGAATAATCAACGTCATTGCGAAGGAAGAATGAGTGAACAATTTCACGTCATTGCGAGGTACGAAGCAATCTGCCTATCGAATTTTGTAATTACGAATCTCGATAGCAATCTGTTTCAAAATATGAAGCATTTAAAAATCAAGAGGACATAGGAATAAATTATGAATAAGAATGCCAAAATCTATCTAGCTGGACATCGTGGTTTAGTTGGAAGTGCCATTTATGAAAACCTTAAATCTAAAGGGTATACAAATATCGTAACGCTTACTCACAAGGAGCTAGATTTAACAAACCAAACAGATGTTGAAGCGTTTTTTGATTCTGAAAAACCAGAATATGTGTTTCTAGCAGCTGCTAAAGTGGGTGGTATTATTGCAAATAATGTATATCGAGCCGATTTTATTTATGAAAATGTGATGATTCAAAATAATGTGATTCATCAAAGTTATGTTCATAATGTAAAAAAACTTTTGTTTTTGGGTAGTACGTGTATTTATCCAAAAAATGCACCGCAACCTATGAAAGAGGATAGTTTGTTAACAGACACTTTGGAGTATACCAATGAACCTTATGCCATAGCTAAAATTGCTGGTATTAAAATGTGTGAAAGTTATAATTTACAATACGGCACTAATTTTATTTCGGTAATGCCAACAAACTTGTACGGCCCAAATGATAATTTTGATTTAGAAAAATCTCACGTATTACCAGCTTTAATTCGGAAGATTCATTTAGCTAAATTGCTATCAGAAAACAAATATGATGAGGTAATTAAAGATTTGGGCGTTAAAAACATTAATGAAGCTAAAGCGTATTTAAATACGTTTGGTGTGTCAGCTAATAGTGTTGAAATTTGGGGATCTGGCAAGCCAAAGCGTGAATTTTTATGGAGTAAAGACATGGCGGATGCTTGTGTGTTTATTATGGAAAATCGAAATTTTTCAGATATGTATAATTATGAAGATAATGAAATCAGGAATACCCATATTAATATTGGTACAGGAAAAGACGTTTCAATAAAGGAGTTAGCTGAAATAATAAAAAACTGTATCGATTTTAAAGGAAATTTAGTTTTCAATACTGATAAACCAGATGGAACTATGCGTAAATTAGCAGATGTAACTAAATTACGTACTTTAGGTTGGAAGCATAAAGTAGAATTAGCAGAAGGGATAAAAATGATTTACAATTGGTACTTTAGTAATACTGCAATCAATCAATAGATGGGAATGTTTGATATTAAGTTAAAAAACAAAAAAAATTTTTCTTGTGCTTCTGATACAACAATATTTGAAGCCGCAAAAGCACAAGGCGTTGTTTTAGAACATAGCTGCTTAACAGCTCGATGCAGAAGTTGTATAGTAAAAGTGTTAGAAGGGAATACAACAGATGTTTTAAAAGAACTGGTGCTTTCTGATGAAGAAAAGCACCAGAAATTTGTATTATCATGTAACACCAAACCAACTTCCAATTTGGTTCTTGATATCGAGGATTTAGGAGATATTTTATTATTTGAAAAAAAAATAGTTCCAAGTAAAATTGATACCGTAGAAAAAGTGAATAAAGATGTCATCAAGATTACATTAAGATTTCCGCCCAATACTAATTTTAATTTCATTTCTGGGCAGTATGTAAATTTAATGCGAGGAGACATTAAGAGAAGTTATTCCATAGCAAATAAATCCGGAAATAATTCAAAGTTAGAATTTTATATAAAAAAATATAATAATGGCTTGATGAGTAAATATTGGTTTGAAGAAGCCAAACAAAATGATTTGTTAAGGATGGAAGGTCCTTTAGGCACTTTTTTTCTTAGAGAATCAAAAAAAAGAAACATTATTTTTTTAGCAACTGGAACGGGTATAGCTCCCATAAAGTCTATTTTGGAGCAAATTCAAAATTCAAATCAAGATCATTCGGATAAAGTTTTTTGGTTGTTTCTTGGAGCGCGATATGAGGAAGATTTCTTTTGGAAACCAGAAGTAAATAATAAGATAAATTTAAATTTCTACCCAGTACTATCAAGACCTAATGAAAAATGGGAAAAAGACCAAGGTTATATTCAAGACATTGTGTTGAAAAAAAATATTGATTTATCAGATTCACAAGTATACGCCTGTGGCTCTAACCAGATGATTGAATCAGCAAAAGAAGTATTAATTAAGAATTTCTTGCCAGAAAACCAATTTTTTTCGGACGCATTTATTTGTACAAATTAAAAGACTATATGAAAGCAGTATTATTAGCAGGAGGATTAGGGACTAGATTAAGTGAAGAAACCGTTTCAAAACCAAAACCAATGGTGGAAATAGGGGGTAAACCTATTTTATGGCATATCATGAAGACATATTCGCATTACGGCATCAATGATTTTATAATTTGTTGTGGGTATAAAGGATATGTTATTAAAGAATATTTTGCTAATTATTTTAAGCATCAATCGGATATTACTTTTAAAATGAAAGAAAATAAGATGATTGTGCATGAAAAGAGAGCTGAGCCTTGGACAGTTACTTTGGTTGATACTGGAGATAACTCTATGACCGGTGGAAGACTTAAAAGAGTACTACCTTATATAAAAGACGAAGAATCTTTTTGTTTCACCTACGGTGATGGCGTTGCAGATGTAAATATTCAAGATTTGTTACTTTTTCATGAATCTCATGGAAAAGATGCTACATTAACGGCTACTTATCCTCCAGGAAGATTTGGAGCGTTGAACATTGTTGATAATGAAGTTAGAAAATTTAAGGAAAAACCTAAAGGAGATGGAGCATTAATTAACGGCGGTTTTTTTGTGCTTTCCCCAAAAGTAATTGATAGAATAGATGATGATTCAACAATTTGGGAACAAGAACCATTAAGAGGGTTGGCTGAAGATAATCAGTTAATGGCATTCAAGCACGAAGGCTTTTGGCAGCCTATGGATACCCTTAGAGATAAAATGTATTTACAAAAATTATGGGATTCTAAAAAAGCACCTTGGAAGTTATGGGAGAAATAAAAGGGAAAGTCAATGTTGTTTTTTGGAAAGATAAAAAAGTATATTTAACAGGGCATACAGGTTTTAAAGGAAGTTGGCTTTCTTTATGGTTACAATCAATGGGTGCTATAGTTAAAGGGTATGCATTAGAGGTAAATACTACCCCGGCATTGTTTGAAGTGGCACATGTAGCTGATGATATGGAATCAGAAATCGGAGATATTAGAGATTTAAAAAAAATTTCTAAGAGCATGCAAGATTTCAATCCAGACATACTAATCCATATGGCTGCACAGCCCTTGGTTAGATTGTCTTATATAGAGCCTGTTGAAACCTATTCTACAAATGTTATGGGCACAGTACATGTTTTGGAAGCAGCAAGAGGGTGTGCTAATTTAAAAGCAATTGTATCTGTTACAACAGATAAATGCTATGAAAACAAGGAGTGGCACTGGGGATATCGTGAAAACGAACCTATGGGAGGGCACGATCCTTATAGCAGTAGCAAAGGATGTGCTGAGTTGGTAACCTCTGCTTACAGACGTTCCTTTTTTCACGAAGAAGGAACTGCTTCAATGGCTTCTGCAAGAGCAGGGAATGTAATTGGAGGAGGAGACTGGGCAGAAGACAGATTGATTCCCGATATTTTAAAAGCATTTGAAAAATCTGAAGCTGTAGTGATTCGAAACCCATTATCAACAAGACCTTGGCAACATGTTTTAGAGCCACTTTCTGGATATTTGGTTTTAGCAGAACATTTATACGCACATGGAGATGTATATGCAGGCGCATGGAATTTTGGACCCAAAGATGAAGGATGCAAATCTGTAAGTTGGATATTGGACAAGATGGTTGCCAATTGGGGAAAAGGTGCAAGTTGGGAATTAGATTCTAATAACAATCCTCATGAAGCAGGATTTTTAAAATTAGATTGTTCCAAAGCTGCTAATGAATTAAATTGGCAACCGAATTGGGGTTTGGAAGAAACTCTTGATTTAATAGTAAATTGGCATAAAAAATTTATAGGGGGTGTTGATGTTAAAAATGCCTGCTTAAAAGAGATAAATAAATACAGTAATTAAGAATGGATACGCAACAAAAGTTAGATAATTTAAGATCTGAAATCTCAGATTTAGTAGTTAAATATGCTGAAGAGCTATATAAACCGAAAAGTTTTGTGCCTAACGAAACTGTAATCCCTCCTTCTGGAAAGTTGTTAGGAAAAGAAGAATTGCAAAACATGGTAGATGCATCTTTGGATGCTTGGTTAACAACCGGGAGATTTAATAAAGAATTTGAAGAGAAATTGGCTGCTTTTATAGGAGTTGACTATTGTTTGTCAGTAAACTCGGGGTCTTCGGCAAATTTAGTAGCTTTCAGTACTTTAACGTCTCCTAAATTGGGAGATAGAGCCATTAAAAAAGGAGATGAAGTAATTGGTGTTGCAGCAGGTTTTCCAACAACGGTTAATCCTATAGTTCAGTTTGGAGCTATTCCTGTTTTTGTTGATGTGGATATTGAAACACATAATGTTAATGCAGATTTAATAGAAGCCGCAATTACTCCAAAAACAAAAGCCATTATGTTGGCACATGCTTTAGGGAATCCTTTCAATCTAGGAAAAGTAGTTGAATTGTGTAAAAAGTACAATTTGTGGCTGATTGAAGACACTTGTGATGCTCTCGGGGCGGAATATAATGGACAAAAAGTTGGGACATTTGGTGATATTGGAACTTTAAGTTTTTATCCAGCACATCATATGACTATGGGTGAAGGTGGCGCCGTTTTTATGAACGACCCTGAATTGAAGGTAATTGCTGAATCTTTTAGAGATTGGGGAAGAGATTGTTATTGTGCTCCTGGATGCGATAATACATGCGGATGCAGATTTGAGCAAAAGCATGGCGATTTACCTTTTGGGTATGACCATAAATATGTGTACTCACACATGGGATATAATTTAAAAATAACCGATATGCAAGCTGCTTGTGGTTTAGCGCAATTAGGTAAATTAGAAGGCTTTATTGAAAAAAGGAGAAGCAATTATACATATTTATATAATCGACTTCAATCCTTAACGGAATTTTTACAATTGCCTAAGCCAACACCAAATAGCAACCCTTCATGGTTTGGGTTTCCAATAACCTTAAAAGATGGTTGCGGTGTGAAAAGAGTTGATGTAACCAAGTTTTTGGATAACCATAAAATAGGCTCAAGATTATTGTTTGCTGGAAATTTATTAAAGCAACCTTATTTTAAAGACGTTGAGTATAGAGTTGTAGGCGAACTTACCCACACAGACAAGACTATGAATGATACGTTTTGGATTGGAGTACAGCCGGCTTTAACAGATGAGCATTTAGAATTTGTATGTGAGAAATTGGAGGAATTTTTTGGATTAAATTTTTAACTTTTGAAAAAAAAAATACTTATAACGGGTATAAATGGCTTTTTGGGAAGTCACCTTGCTAAAAAACTTTGCGAAGAATATGATATCATAGGACTCGTAAATAATGTGAAAAATGTGGATAGGGTTAAAAGTTATAATTTCAAGATTATAGAATCCACTGAAAAAAATATAATTAAGCTATTTATTGAAAATAGTATATTTTCAATAATCCACACAGCCACAGTTTATAGGGTAGATAAGTCAGTTGAAAAATTGATTAAAACTAATATCTTGCTACCTTTAAAACTGTATGAGTTGGCAAATAGAAATGGGGTATCTGTTTTTTTTAATACAGATACTTTTTTTAATTCCAAAGACATTAAACACAATTACCTTTCACAATATACACTCTCAAAAAAAAATGCTTTAGAGTGGTTAAAAACGATACAAGGAGAATGTAAATTAATCAATATGAAATTGTTTCATATGTATGGTTCAAATGATTCTCCATTAAAATTCACTACTAATATCTTTAAGAATTTAATTAATAATTTACCAAAAATCGATTTAACTTCTGGCGAGCAGAAAAGGGATTTTATTTATATAGATGATGTTGTAAAAGCCTACATATGTGTTTTGAATAATTTTAGTTTTGGGAACAATAAATATTTTGAATTTGAAGTCGGCACAGGAAAAAGCATTTCAATCAAAAATTTTGTTGAAACGATTAAAACCACTTTGGGTAGTACTAGTATTTTGAATTTTGGAGGTTTAGAAAATAGAGAAAATGAGATTATGGATGCGGTTGCGAATAATACTGAATTAAAAAAATTAGGCTGGAATCCGGAGTTCAATATTGAAAAAGGAATACAAAGCATTTTACATAAGGGGGTATAATAAATGAAATTTTATTGTCTTAATAAGATCCATAATTTGAATGACATTGTAATTGTAATAAAATGGCATGATGAAGATTAGAGAGAGAGAAAACGGTTCAAAAAATAATATAGCCTGTATATTCAATTACCCGCCACATTACAGAGAAAATATTTTCTTGAAAATGGAAGAAAATTTGGACTGTGATTTTTATTTTGGAGATATCGAAGAAGGAAATATAAAAAAAATTAACCATCAGTTATTTAATAAACCTGTTAAGTATCTAAAAACAAAAAAACTTTTTCATAACTTCAATTGGATACATGGTATGATATCCATTTTGTTTAAAAAATACGATAATTATATCCTTACTGCCGATCTTTTTATTCTATCAAATTGGATTTTTTTGATACTAAACATTCCTTTAAAAAAGAAAGTGTATTTATGGGGACATGGCTGGTATGGAAGAGAGGGTAAGTTAAAAAAAATTATAAAGGGTATCTTTTTTAAATTGAGTGATGGGGTTTTTTTATATGGAAATTATGCTAAAAATTTAATGGAATCAGAAGGTATAGATTCTAATAAATTACATGTTATATATAATTCTTTAAATTACGATTTACAACTTAAAATAAGAAAAACATTAAGCCCTTCAGAGGTGTTTAAAGATTTTTTTAAAAATGACAACCCAATAATAATCTTTACCGGTAGACTTACCAAAGTAAAAAACATTGATTTATTAATAGAATCACATGATCTATTAAACAAAAAGGGGATCAAATTAAATGTTTTTATTTTGGGCGATGGATCTGAAAAACCTGCTCTAGAAGCACTAGTAAAAACAAAAGGCTTAGAAAACAATTATTGTTTTTTTGGAGCTTGTTATGATGAACAAAAAATAGGTGAGTTTTATTATAATGCACATGTTTGTGTTTCACCAGGAAATGTTGGATTAACAGGTATTCATTCTTTGACCTATGGGTGTCCGGTAATAACACATAATAATTTTACCAAACAAATGCCTGAATTTGAGGCAATTGAAAACCTAAAAACAGGATGTTTTTTTAATGAAGACAATGTTGAAGATCTAAGCAATTGTATTCAGACATTTTTAAAAGAAACTTTAAATAGAGAAACAATTAGGCAGAATTGTTTTAAGGTTATTGATCAATACTACAACCCCAATTATCAAATAGAATTGCTTAAGAGAGTTATAAATAACAAAACATGATAAAAGAGAAGAAATTAACCATATGTATTCCTACGTTTAATCGCCTAAAATTTATTGAAAAACAATTAGGCTTTTTTAAGAACGAATTTGAAAACAATAAGCTAATATTAGAAGATGTTGAATTTATTGTTGCTGATAATGCTTCTACTGATGACACTGCTTTATTTCTGTCGGAATATAAAAATAAACACCAATTTTTCAATTATCAAGTAAATCCCACAAACTTAGGTTTAGTAGGTAACGTTATTAATTTATTAAACTTAGCAAAAACCGAGTATGTTTGGTTTGTAAGTGATGATGATGATTTAAAGTCTGGTGTTGTTGAAAAAATACTAGAAATTATTGAAGAGAATAATAACCCAGAGTTGATATATTTAAATTATTCAATGAACGGAAATAGTGGTTTTACTGGAAAAGAGGAATTAAGGGTTGACTCTAAAGAGGCTGTTCTTGATGTTTTTAGAGAGTTTTACGGGTCTTTGGTTCTTATTACTGCATGTGTTTATAAAAGAAATAATTTAAACGAGCTATCAAGTAATTCAATGTTTAAATGGTTGTCGGCACCATTATTATATTCTTTTTATTCTGGAGCAAAGGGTCCTGTTTATTTAACAAACGAGGTTTGGATTGATTATAGGATGGGCAATGCAAGTTATTCGGGACTTAAAACAATTTCAAAACTAAAATTTGAACAATATATTCCTATTTTAGAATCTCTACCGGAATACGGCTTTGACAAATTAGAAATCAAAAAAACGATTAAGCTTTTTTTTGAAACACAGTCGCACTCCCATTTATTATATAATTTCATCAATTTGGGTAATTCATTAAAATTATATAAATATTATAGTTTTAAAACAGTACTTAAAATGCCTTTAAATGTAATACATTATCTTAGAAAATAGTAGACTTAAATATTTTTTTGAATTAATTAATCGGATTTATTCTAACAAATAAGTTATTGAATATACAAGCTTACTGAAACCTTATAAAAGAGATGGATAGTTAATTTATATTTTTTTGTTTAAAAACTAATGATAACCTAGTAAATATTATTTATATATTTGGCAAATTCTGTTAAAAAGTAACATCGTATAAAAAGGCCAATAAAAATTATTGCTTATTTATAATAAAAAGCATAAGTTTTTTTGTTTTAAAATGAGGTTATGGAAAGAGATACAAAACATTAAATGGATTTTAAAAGCAAACCATATTCAACTAATAATAAAGTTTAGATGTTTTTTAACTCTATAGATTTTGCCATATTTTTTCCTATAGTTTTTATTCTTTATTGGGTAGTAGCTAAGAATCTTGCTTTACGAAATATATTAATATTAGCTTCTAGTTATGTCTTTTACGGATGGTGGGATTGGAGGTTTTTGATACTAATTATAATAAGCTCTTTTATAGATTTTATTGTTGGAAAGAAGTTATACAAAACAGAAAATAATAAGAAAAGGAAAAAGCTATTATTAATAAGCCTTTTTGTAAACCTTGGGGTTTTATTTTATTTTAAGTATACCAATTTTTTTATTGAAACTTTTGTGAATTCCTTTAAATTATTCGGAAGGGAAATGGAGGTTTCTACTTTAAACATTATCCTTCCAGTAGGTATAAGTTTCTATACATTTCAAACATTAAGTTACACCATAGACATCTATAGAAAACAATTGAAGCCAACAAATAATTGGCTAGCTTTTTCTC
>Ga0213868_10005879_pt1 | contig 10938 bp, 9 predicted proteins | sample PICome_9_FD_160087 | JGI IMG/M metagenome (GOLD analysis project Ga0213868, IMG submission 160087) | Coastal seawater microbial communities near Pivers Island, North Carolina, United States - PICO127 | ecosystem: Environmental > Aquatic > Marine > Coastal | place: USA: North Carolina | collected...
GACGCCTTCGTTTTCAGCGGCCAACGTCAGGCCGCCCCAGAACACGTGACGACCGTCTTTCTCAAAACTTTGACGGCTGTAGATCGGTTCAAATTTTACGCCGTGGTTGCCCAGCCATTGCATCGCCGCCAAAGACGTCCCAATCAGGCGTTCCTGCTCGACCGACAGATTGCGGCCGCCATTAAAGGCCAGCAAGTCCTCACCAAATTTCACGCGCGTATATCCACCAAAGTCCGTGACCTTAAGGCGTGGATCGTCAGGATCTTTCAGTAAGGGCAACAAATCCTCGGCCCCGTCATAGGCGAAGCGCATGGCGCCGGCGGTGTATTTCGTATTACCCCCCGCCAAGGTTTCATCTGCTTTTTCCAGCATCAAAACACGTGCACCCCCTTCAAGGGCCGCAATCCCCGCGCACATGGCTGCGTTTCCTGATCCGACGACGATGACATGCTTTGACATAGTTGATTCTCCTGATATGACGTTCTTGTATCCATTAGGATACAATATTGAAAGCCCACGTCATGACCCAGACCGACCCATCCGATATGTCTCAAGGTGGTATTGCTTTTGCCAAACTCATGGCCGCTATCGAGGCCGGTGATTTCCAACCCGGGGACCGTCTGCGCGAGGTCGAGGTCGCCGAGCGTTTGGGCTTGTCGCGTACCCCCATCCGCGAGGCCTTGCGCCGACTTGAAGCGGAGAACATCATCGAACACCGCCCTCGTATCGGCGCTGTCATCCGCACTTTAGATCGCACCGAAGTGGTTGAACTTTACGAAATGCGTCTCGTTCTGGAACGCACGGCGGCTCAGATGGCGGCGAAACACGCGATGCAAGCCGAGGTTGATGAACTGGTCACAATCAATGCAAAGATTGCGCAAGCCAGCGACACGCCGTCCAAAGCCGCCGCGATAAATCAGCAGTTTCACCGCGCGATTTACCTCGCAGCGCGCAACCGGTTCTTGCTGGAATCCGCGCGCGGGTTGAACAATGCACTGCTTTTGTTGGGGCCAACCACATTGGCCGATGCTGACCGGATCAAAACCGTCGTCGCCCAGCACGCTGACATCATCGACGCGATCAGCGCAGGGGACATGGAAGACGCAGGGGCTGCGGCAGAGGCGCATTTACAAACATCTCTGCGGCACCGTTTGTCGGTCATGACGTCATGAGACAGATTGTCGTCACGCATCTGATTGCGGCCATCGGTGTTGCGGTGTTTCATGTGCTGCATTTGCCTTTGCCATGGCTACTTGGCCCAATCGTTGCCTGCCTTGTGGCCGCACTGTTGGGCGTTCCCATGCGCGGGATGCCGGTGATCAACAACCTGATGCGCACGATTTTGGGTGTAGCCGTGGGTGCGACATTTACATGGGCGCTTGTTGTCACCATGGTCGGCATGTGGACGACATTGATCCTTGTGCCACTGATGGTGTTCTTGATCGGGCTGATCGGTGTGCCCTATTTTCAACGCCTCTGGGGGTTTGATTTCGCCACCAGCTACTACGGGGCCATGCCCGGTGGTTTGCAGGACATGTTGCTGTTTGGCGAAGAAGCGGGTGGCGATGTGCGCGCGCTGTCGTTGATCCATGCGACCCGCGTGATGGTGATCGTGGTCGCTCTGCCATTTATCCTGCAAGGCTACTGGGGCGTTGACCTCAGCAATCCGCCCGGCGTCCCTGCTGCCTCCTTGCCTCTCTCCCAGCTCATCTTGATGGTGGTCTGCGGCGTTGCAGGCTGGCAAATTGCGAAAGCTGTCGGACTGTTCGGGTCTTCTATCCTCGGCCCGATGATCTTGTCGGCGATCCTTGCATTGTCGGGTGTGTTGCAACACCGCCCCCCCGCCGAAGCAATCTGGATGGCCCAGTTTTTCATCGGCATGACCGTTGGCACGAAATATGCAGGTGTCACAGGTGCAGAAGTGCGCCGCGACGTGACTGCCGCCCTTGGATTTTGTCTGATCCTTCTGGTGCTGTCGGGGGCCTTTGTCGAAGCCATTCACCTTTTAGACCTTGCACCGCCTATGGAAACGCTTCTGGCCTTCGCGCCGGGCGGGCAAGCGGAAATGACAGTGCTCGCCTTGATCGCGGGGGCTGATATGGCATTTGTCATCGCGCACCATGTGTTGCGCATTGTGGTGGTGATCTTGGGTGCGCCTATTGCGGCGCGGCTGTTTAGGGCCAAACCTGCGCGTTGATCATGTGGATCGGTGCCCCGTTTGCGTAGGCATTGATCTGATCGAAAATATCACTGAATTGCAAATCAAACTCGTCCTCGGTGACGTAGCCAATATGCGGTGTTGGCAGGACGTTTGGGTGGGTTAACAGCAGATTGGATGTATCGCGCAAAGGTTCTGCGTCGAACACATCAACGGCCGCATGAATGCGGTTTTTGGCGATCTCGGCCTCAAGCACGCCTGGCGCGATCAGGCCAGAGCGCGAGGTGTTCACCAGCAAACTGCGCGGTGCCATCTGCGCAAGGTCTTGCGCCGTGATGATGCCACGTGTCGCCGGTTTCAAACGCACATGCAGGCTAACAACATCGCTTGTTGCAAAGAAGGCTTCGCGGCTGTCGGCGACGGATAGCCCATCGGCAATCGCCCGCGCGCGGCCTTCTTCAGACGCCCACCATTGTACGTTCACACCCATCGCGCGGGCATATCCGGCCACAGTTTGCGCAATGCGCCCATAGCCATAAAGCCCCAAGGTGCGCCCGCGCAATGTGCGCCCGACGCCCATTTGCCAATGGCCTGAACGGATCGATGCGGCCTGCTGCGGGATTTGTCGATAGCTGGCAAGGATCAGCGCCAATGTCATCTCGGCAGCGGCATAAGATGGCGTGCCGCTGTGCATATTGGAACTCAGCAGCACATTATTGGCCGTGCAGGCGGGCACATCGACATGGGGATAAACGCTGCGCTGGCTGATCAATTTCAGATTGGGAAGCCGTGCCAGCAAATCCCCGCCAATCTTGGTGCGTTCGCGAAACAAAACCAGTGCCTCGGCGTCTTGCACCCGCGCAGCAAGGCGTTCGGGGTCGGGTTCGTGATCCGTCCAGACGGTAACGTCATGCCCGTCCAGCTTTTTAAAACACGGCAAATCACGAAGCGTGTCGAACCAATCGTCAAGGATGTGGACCTTCATCGTTTACTCCAGACTTTGCTGGGAATCATCACTTCACCACGCGCCAATAGCCGTGCTGTGCGGACCAAACCGGCAGACCGCAAGTCAATCCCATCGGCCGTTAGATCATAATCAACCAACACCTCGATCTGTCCGCTGGCATGTTCCAACGTAATCGTCGCCGGACGGTCATTGGATCGTGCGGCAAGCCCTTCGGCGACTGTGTTCGGCGTGAGCACGCAGGACGCAAGACACTGCGCACCAGTTACGGCCATGGTTGGATGGGCCTTCCACGGCATAAAGTAACGTGTCGCTACGGTGCCGCCGTCCCTTGCGGGGGCCAACAGTCCAAACTTCGGCGTGACCGACTTTGCGACGTCTTTGATGCCCATGGCCTCCCCCGCTTGAATGCGCACGGCCTCCATACTCGCGAAGAAATCCGTGTTGTCATTCAGCGCGGCTGCGCTTTCGTATCCCGTCAAATCAAAGCTTTCGGCGCGTGCGATCACCATGGGCATGGCTACGTCCATACAGGTGACGTCGATGCCGTTGAAGGTATCGATTAGATTGCCCGTGGGCAAAAACGCCCCCGTTGCGCCGCCGATCGTGTCCATGAATTGCAAAGCCACAGGGGCCGCCGTGCCGGGCACGCCGTCGATTGATGCATCCCCGTCATAGACCACACCATCCGCTGATGTCTGCACTTTGGCGATGACCCGCGCACCCGTATTGACCGCGTGGATTTTGACGGTTGTTTCGCCCCCGCTGGCCGCAATCAAGCCCAGCTCAATGGCTGCGGGGCCGACCCCGGACAGGATATTGCCGCAGGTGGGTTTGAAGTCCACAGTTTGATCTTCAACGCTGACCTGAGCGAAAAAGTAGTCAATATCAGCCCATGGATGATCGGAGCGTGACAGCATCGCGACCTTCGTTGTCACCGCATTGCCGCCGCCGATCCCGTCGATATTCAACGGGTGGCCAGAACCAACCATCGCGATTAGCACCTGCGCCAAAGTTTCTCGATCTTCCGGCAAGTCCGTGCGGTTCAGGTAAGGGCCACGCGACGTGCCACCGCGCATGAACAAGAAGGGAACAGCGGTTTGAGTCATGTCAGTGGCCACGGCAAATCAAAGGCGCCTTGCAACAGTCCTGGTGGAAAATCGCGGTTCAGCGTCCACGCCATTGCGCAAATAAAGGTGATGCCGAAGGCAGTGTAGCCAGCCGCATAGCCCCAGCTTTTGCAAGCACGGAACCTGATAAACAGAAGCAGAAAGCCTGCTAAGGCGAGGATAAAGCCAACCAATGCAGTGGCCACTAAAAGCCCTGCAAACCAAGCTAGTGTTGCCCATAATCCATACGTGTTCACGTCAGCGTCTTGCAGTTCACGATCCGCAAAAATCGCGTCGGTTTCCTTTGCGCGGATCATCTGCACGACCAGTAGCGCCGTTCCGATCAGCGCGATGGTGGCCACAAATATCGGGATCACGCGGTCGGTTTTGGCGAAATCTGGCACGAGGGATGCGTTGCCATATGCCACAGCGGCATATCCCATCACGGCGAGCAAAAAGATCAGCGGTGCGCGTTTTGATCCTGATGCGACGTCGCCCTCCGCCTGAATGTTCTTAGCCTGGCGAAGCCCGATGACGACGGACAAAAGCGTGATAATGATCAGGATGATAACGATAGGGCTAAACACATATTCAAGACCCTCTTCAAACCCTCGGCGGAACCGTGATGACCCGATTTGGTAGGCTTGGTTGGTGTAACGTTCAACTGGCCCCGACAACACAAAGCCGATCAGGAATGCGGGGCGCGACCAATCAAAACGGCGCATGAGAATACCGAGCAGGCCGACGCCGAACAGCGCCACAAGGTCCCAGATTTCTTGGCGCGATTGGAACGCAGCAAAGGCGATGATCATGAACAAGAACGGCGCCAAAAGCGCAAAACGAATGTTGGTCAGCTTCGCGATTCCGCCCGAGGCCGCGATGCAGATCAACGTGCCGACGACGTTGGCCAGCGCCAGTAACCAAACGATTGCATAGGTGAAATCGAGGTTGTTTTTTAGCATCGACGGGCCAACCTCGATCGATCCTGAACCGAGCAACGCAACGGCGGAAATGAAGATTGCCATCGACCCGGATCCGGGAATGCCGAACAAAAGCGTTGGGACGAGCCCACCGCCCTCTTTGGCGTTATTGGAGCTCTCAGGCCCGATTACGCCGCGAACGTCACCTTTCCCGAATTGCGATTTATCCTTGGCGGTTTGCACCGTGTGACCGTAGGCGATCCAATCGACAACCGATCCACCTAAACCGGGGATCACACCAACGATTACACCGATCAGAGAACAACGCATGGACAGCCACAGGTTCGCCCACCAGTCTTTTACCCCTTCCAGCCACCCGCCACCCAGATTGGCTTTATCCGAAATCGCTTTGTCTTGACGCAATAGCGCGACGATTTCGGGGATTGCGAAAATGCCAAGGCCAACGATGACCAGTTTTAGCCCGTCGCCAAGGTACTGATACATCTCGAACGCAAAGGACCCGCTATCCGCGAATATCCATTCGCGGGGGATCATGCGCAATTCGCCTTGCGCGCTGCCCTCGCCAATGGTGCCGACAAGCAAGCCAAGGCAAGCGGCAACCACGCCCTTAATCGCAACGCGACCAGCAAGAATGCCAACCATCGATAAACCGAAAATTGTAATCATCAACAGTTCAGGCGTTTGAAACAGGAGCACGATGGGGCGCGCGGCAAGGATAAAGAATGTCAGGAAAGCCGCGCCAAACAGCCCACCGAACAGCGACGAAGCAAAAGCGGCCGACAGCGCCCGCGCTGCTTGACCCTTCTTGGCCATGGGAAAACCGTCGAGCACGGTCGCTTGGGATGCGGATGATCCGGGGATGCCCATAAGGACAGACGCAAAGGTGTCGGATGTGGGGACAACGGCCACCATACCAACCATCAACGCAAGACCCGTGACAGGTTCCATCCCAAACATAAACGGGAGAAGCAGCGACAGGCCTGCGATGCCACCCAAACCGGGGAAGACCCCGATGCAGAGACCCATAACGACGCCAAGAACCAGGTAGCCAATAACGTGAGGCTGCAAAATCATCGCAAAGGCGTCACCGAGTGCTGGCATTGCCGTTAAAAAGACGTCCATGGCCCTGACCTTTCACGTAAATTTTCAAGATAAAAGTAGGATGTCCTCCCCGCACACAAACGGGCGGAGAGGACGCGTGTGGTTACTGAAGAACGACGCCGTAGCGCTCGCTCAACCAGTTGATCACAAAGTCTTTGGCTTCTTGTGGAACGGCTGTGCCGGATTCCAACGCAACCTGCGCGGCAGGACCTGTCATCTGTGGGTACACGCCAAGACGTACAGCAGAGATTTCAGCAAAGTCAGCGCGCGCTTTCACTTCCTCAAAAGCTGCCGTGTACGTATCGATGGCTGCTTGTGGCGCACCGGCTGGCAGGAAGACCATTTTCTGGGCAGGGAAACCTGCGGTGAAGAAGGCTTTCCATGCATCCCACTCAGCGCCGGATGTTTCGCAGCCGTCTGTGGCTTCGCAGACTTCCTTGAAGGATGGCATGTCAGGGAATGTCGGGTCACGTACAACGTTGCCGTCATCATCAAGCGCGCCAAACGCGAACCATGGTGTCGCTGTGCCAGCTTCGACCAATGGCGTTACACCAGAAAGATAGGAAGAAGATGTCTGATAGTCGATGTTGGCTTCGCCACGCTCGAACATCAGACGGCCATCGCCGCGACCTTCAATGCCGAACACAGGCTCGACGTTCAGACCCAGCATTTCCCAAGCCAGAAGCGGCACGAGGTCAAGACGTGTCGCGCCTTGGCTGCCGTAGATAAAGTCTTCGCCAGCAATACCGGACGCATCACCACCGTCACCCAACATGCCCGCCAGATCGGTTGGCAAATAGACGACACCACCTGTGCCGGACGCCAGAACAACATTCCAATCGGAATACTCATAACGTACGCGTGGGTCGCTCAGCAGGTATGGGAACTGCGTAGAACCGGATGACCCAAAGATGGTCGTGCCATCCTCATATGTCATTTCCTGAAAGTTGTTCGCGCCTTTGGTAGACCCCGCACCGGGATCAAACACAACCACAACAGTCGGGTTGCCCGGAAGTGCTTCGGCCAAAAGAGGTGCGTAGAAATTCGCCCATTTTGCAGAGCCACCCGTTTCGGAGAATGGGATGATCCATTCAACGGTTTTGCCTTCCAGATCGATTGCGTGGCCATCGGCCATGGCTTGGCCGCCGACCATTGCAGTCGACAAAGCCAGTGCGAGCGCCAGAGGGCGCTGTGAAGTATAATTAGTCATGTGTTCCTCCCAAGGACCGGTCCATTTATGGCCGGATAAATAGAATCAATAGGCCTCCCGAGCCTTCTTGATAGTGGCACCTTGCAGTGCCATCCTTGCATGAACCTTGCATCGCGCACTTTTTTGAAAGGGTTCCCGTTTGCGGATCGTCGTCGTGGAAGACAATATCTCGCTCGCCAAAGGCATCTGCTATCACCTGCAGGATGCAGGCCATGCTGTGGATATGCTGCATGACGGCACGCAAGCGGATGCGTTTTTGCGCGGTGACGGTGCGGACATGATTGTGCTCGATCTGAACTTGCCCGGCAAAGACGGATTGGCAATTTTGCGTGGTCTGCGCGCGCGGGGCGATCACCGTCCTGTCTTGATCCTGACGGCACAGGCGGAAACCACCGATAAGGTTGCAGGGCTTGATGCAGGTGCGGATGACTACCTTGGCAAACCGTTCGAAATGCAGGAATTCAGCGCTCGCATCCGTGCACTGTCCCGCCGCGTTACCGACATCGGCACCGCCAGCCGCACACTTGGCACGCTGCGGTTTGATTTAAGCACACGGATGATCGAGGGCCCCGACGGCCCGCTAGACATTCCCCGCCGCGAAGTCGCCCTGTTTGAACGACTGCTGATGGCCGAAGGCCGGTTGGTCACAAAACAAGGACTCCTCGACAGTCTGTATGGCACGGGCGCGGACATCGGCGAACCTGTCGTCGAAGTCTACGTGTCGCGCCTGCGCAAACGGTTGCAACCATACGGCGTGCAAATAATCGTAAAGCGCGGGATGGGCTATCTGATCCAGACAGACACATGAAGGACGGCTTTTTTCCATGAACAACGCCCTTTCGCTGCGCGTACGCCTGACGATCGTGATCCTCATTCCGCTTTTGTTGATCGCGGCACTGTTCGGCGGGTGGGCCTATTTTGACGCGCAAAAACGTGCGTCCGAACGATTTGATCGCTCGCTTTTATCAACAGCATTGGCGATCAGTCGCGATATCGCCGTAACAAGCGGCGACGCCTTAAGCGAAGAAACCCGCGATTTGCTGCGCGACACATCTGGTGGGGCGGTCTTTTATCACGTCTACGCCCCAGACGGCGTATTCGTCACAGGCTACGCCACGCCCCCGGTCCCCCCCAACACAGCCCTTACAGCAGACGGGCAGACCTATTTCGAAGCGGTCTATCAAGGACAGCCTGTCCGCGTTCTGAGGTTTACACAAACGATGTCGATGGACGGCATAAACGGCGCCTTCACGTTCAGCGTTTGGCAAGGCACTGACCTGCGCGACGGCTTTGTGCGGGGGCGCACGCGCCCTGTTTTCCTGATCATCGCGTCTATGATCGGCGCCCTTGCGGTGATTGTCTGGTTCGGGGTGCGCCTTGGGCTTTACCCTTTGATTGATCTTGAAAACGCGATCGAACAACGCTCTGCCAATGATCTGTCTGTTATCCGCCGTCCCATTCCGGTTGAGGTCAGCGGCATCGTCGGGCGGATCAATTCATTGCTGGAAGAGCTGAAACGAACGCTGGATGTAAAAGACGTCTTCATTTCGGATGCGGCCCACCAGTTGCGAAATCCTATCGCAGGTGTCTTGGCGTTGGCTGAAGCTGTAAAGGCCGCGAAAACGCCGGATGTTTTGCAAACCCGCAGTGATGACCTGATCGAAGCTGCGCGTGAAACCGCTGGGTTGGCCAATGATCTTTTGACCTTAGAGCGTGCCCGCGCAGCTCCGCGCCTAGACGAACTGCGCCGCTTTGACGCCATCCCCCTGATACAGAATCTGGCGGACAAATTCGGCAAAAAGGCGATGGCGACAGATGTGAAATTTCTGAGTGACCTTCCGGATTGGTCCTTCGAACTTTATGGGGATCCGGTATTGTTCGAACAGGCAGTTCTGAACGTGCTGAACAACGCCCTCGCCCACGGCGGCCCGGCGTTAAGCGAAATCGGCCTGTCGGTGTCGATGAGGGCCGAAACCCTTATCGTCATCGTACGCGATAACGGAAAAGGAATTGCGCCAGCCAATTTCGACAGGGCTTTGGCGCGCTTCAGCCAGATTACCCCAACGTCCGGTTCCGGCCTTGGATTGCCAATCGCGCAAGCCATCACAGAAACCTTCGGCGGCCAGATTAAACTGGCCTCCTGTGGGCAAACCTTCGCCGTCGAGATGCAGTTTCTTCTCTCTGATCAGCAGGTCTGAATATGCAAGCACCGCGAGCGGCGCTTTCCTACAGGTCCAAGGCGCGTGGCGTTGCTGATCGGTTCTCCATCGTCGTTATACGCGCGCATGGTAAAATGCGCGTGGATCGCGGTTTCATCCAAATGCACCACCAGCGCTTCCAGCGATGTGTTTAACTGCGCTGCGATCTCTTGAGCCAGTTCCCGGAACGCACGATCCTGCATCTCTTCGGGCAACCGATTGAACACCTCCTGCGCGTTGTGGCCGAAGGTGATGATGCCCGCCGTGGTCACCGCCGCATTGGATTTCATCTTGCGAGTGCGGCCTGCGCGCTCCCGCAAGGCCTCGTTCTCGCGCTGGATGTCCGGTAATGGCCGCAGCTCCATCAGATGCCGGTTCTGTTCCGTACGGTCCTCATCCACATACGCGGGCTGCTTTCCAATCCTGAAGTCGTGACGTCGCTGGAATTTCGCCTTCGCCATGGCTTTCGGTTCAATGCGCACGGAAACGGCATTGGGGTTGGACGCGGTCGTATCTGAGCGGGTGTTCTGTTTTGTATCCTTCATCGGGTAAGCATCCGCGCCCTTTATGAAAGTTCAAAGCGATCTATAAATAAGTTACGTTTGTCAGATACTTAATGAAGGACAGCCTGATCACATAACCTATTCGGCATAACTGTGTTATTCCGCTCCGGTGAAGAGGCTTCGCCCCTTTCAAAACCCCACCAAAGAGGATGCTCCGCCCTCTTTGGAAACACCAGGCCAAGGGGTGCGATGCCCCTTGGAAACCGGAGCTAGAGTGTCCGCTGTCCAGCGATCAGACCTTTCCAAAGCTTCGGCCTCAGCCAATAGACGCAACGCGCCCACTTTGCGCAATGCGAAGGTGTCACAATCGGGACGTCCCAAAGCGGTTTCAGCCATTGTCCGGCTTTCGTCCTTGTAGGCTTGCAAGGCGATCTCGGCCTTCAGAACAGCGACTTCATTCCGGACATTGTCGATGTCACGCCCTGAGAACCCGTCTTTCTCTAGGTCAGCGACATCTTCTGGAAAGAGATCGGCAGCGCCCCCACGGGAAGCCACTAGGCGCGCAGCAACAGCACGACCCCTCTCATTGAGATATCGTTGACGCCAGTCTTCTGGCGATGGGGCATCCGGCTCATAGTAGCGTTCTTCTTCGATTTTTTCGAGCTGCTGCACGACCAAATCAGACAAGAAGCGCTGCGCCTCTGCTTGAGTGATCCGCTTGCTCTTCATGTGACTTACGGAACACACTCGATGC
>Ga0213868_10005883_pt1 | contig 10935 bp, 9 predicted proteins | sample PICome_9_FD_160087 | JGI IMG/M metagenome (GOLD analysis project Ga0213868, IMG submission 160087) | Coastal seawater microbial communities near Pivers Island, North Carolina, United States - PICO127 | ecosystem: Environmental > Aquatic > Marine > Coastal | place: USA: North Carolina | collected...
ATATGCCAGTCTCGCAGAGTTGAGGAAGCACCTCTCTAGTCGAGAGCAGGGCACTGCTTATATAGATGAAAATAATACACTTGGTGTAGTTGCAGAGTGCTGGAACCCCAAGTCGGTCACCGATCAAATTGACTATCAGCGCCGCGGCAAAACTGCCTATGAGCAGGATTGCGTGCGACAGGCTAATCGTCTCGCTGTGCCAGCTCACCGTGCGGCCCATGCCGCATTTATGGCCGGTGCATCAGAGTTGGAGATTGCCGCTGCCTATTTACGCGGCTGTGACTGCAGCGAAAATGAAATGCCCTACGGCATTATTGCCGGGGTCAATGAACATGCTGCGGTGTTACATCACCACAATCTGGATAAGCAAAGACCTACTCCACGAAGCTTCTTAATTGATGCAGGTGTGGCCATGAACGGCTATGCCTCGGATATTACCCGCACCTACGCCTATGACTCCGGCTCTGATTTTGCCGCCTTAATTGAGGCTATGGACCAGTCGCAGCAGGAGCTGGTTGCTGGTGGTGGTATCGGTAAGAATCCAGTTGACCTACATGTGTTGTCGCATTTAAAAGTCGCTGAAATACTGCGTCAATTTGATGTGCTCCAAGTCTCTCCAGAAGAGGCCTTTGCCAATGACATTACCAAAACGTTTTATCCTCATGGTCTCGGCCATCATCTTGGCTGCAATGTTCACGATAAAGGCAGCAATCTGGCCAATGCTCAGGGTGATCTGTTGCCCACCCCGGAGAAGTATCCCAAGTTGCGCAGTGCCGCGCCGATGGTTGCCAACCAGATTCACACGGTTGAGCCGGGACTCTATTTTATTCCTGCGTTATTGGACAAGTTGCGTCAGAGTGATCAGGCTGTGAATATTAACTGGTCGCGAGTGGAGGATTTTCTACCTTACGGCGGCATTCGAATTGAAGATAATATTGTTGTCCACGGTGATGGCTCTTTAGAAAACCTGACAAGAGATGCATTTCGGGAGATAAATGAATGAAAAAACTGCAGATTTTCACCACCGGCGGCACAGTGGATAAAGTGTACTTTGATGCGCTCAGCGAATATCAGATTGGCGATCCTGTGGTGGGTTCGGTATTGGACCGCATGAATGTTGGCTTTGAGTTTTGTGTTGATGAGTTGATGCGCCTCGACAGTTTGGATATGACGGACGTACATCGTCAGACTATTCAGCAGCGGGTTAGTGATTCGGATGCAGAGTATATTTTGATTATGCACGGCACTGACGGCATGGTTGAGACTGCGGGTTGGCTAGGAGACATTGTTGGTAAGAAAATTATTTTTACTGGTGCAATGCAGCCTGCTGCCTTTTCTGATACTGATGCGGTATTTAATATTGGCTGTGCAGTGGGTGCGCTTCAGGTGGTTGCAGACGGTGTTTATATTGTTATGAGTGGTCAGGTTTTTGCGGCTGATCAGGTGGTTAAGAATCGGGCTGCTCATCGTTTTGAGACTGTTGGTTAGGTACAGACCACGCTTTACTTATTGTTATCCCAAACCCTCTAATGTCATCCCGATAGAGTCCTCAGATTGTCGTCCCGACAGAGCCCTCAGATTGTCGTCCCGACAGAGCATAGCGACGAGGGATCTCGGTTTAATTTTGGCAGCAAAGCTGTGGCTTGAGTGCTGGGTGCGAATAGACCCTGGCCATAGCCTTGCGATCGGACCCATGGATGCCATCATTTTCAGCGTTCGCACAACTCGCTGGCGCTCAAACAAGTGCTCTCTCTTTCTGAAAATAATGGCACCCATAAGCGGGCCCTGATTGATCGCAAAGCTATGCCCAGGGTCTATCTGGATTATCTCAGTACTACCATCAACGTTATTTAGTTATCCTTTTGTCTGAATTTTCTCCAGCGGAACATAGTCGATATCAAAGCCAAAGCAGCGTGGTGAAACCACCTTTAGCGCCTCGGGCGTGCGATAAAAATCTGGACAGCCCACGGCAAATACCGCGACTCTCTGGCCATAGCGCAGGCGCTCGGCGTTAATTGGCTCAGAGGTTTCATAGTCAACAATGACAATTAAATCCGGCACGCTGGTGACTACCTTATCGCCCTGGCGGGCAAGCAGGTATTCATTCTTAATACTCACTGTTAGTGGTGATTGATCTCCATCAAAGCTTTCAATAACCGCTTCGCCAATATCGTAACCACCGACAATTCGAGTGGCCTTATCAAGTATCTTTCCGGTAAAAATCAAACGGCATTCACCGTAAATTGAATCACTAAACAGTGTCTGCAATGGCTCGAGCATATCCCTAGCTGAGCCGCGATTTTCGCGTAAAGTCTGTCCCAATTTGATCGAGAAGGAGAGGGTGCCGGGAATAATTGATCGCTTTAGTTCAAGGCCGCTCATGGGGTGCTCGGCGGTGGTAATCATGCCACCTGCAGCCATGGCGAGGCTGCGAATATGGCGTTCATAGACCTCAGTTGTTTTGGTGGAGAATGCAGTGATATTGCCATCATAATCATAGGCAACCGCGGGAGTTGGTTTAACTCCGGCGATGGCATAACTCATCATTTGCGCTTCCGGCAGGGCTCTGCCCATACCATCGCCATCAATAACCGGTATTCCTCTACCTGCTGCTGCAACAATCGGGATCAATGAATTGCCACCGCCAATTTCAAAAGAGGCAACTGCGTCGATCTGTCGACCAACCTGCTGCTCAAAGGCTCTCAATGTATTAGCTGCTTCATCAATAGAGGGGAGTAGCTCCAAGCTAACCGTGGGTGCGCCCACGGCGCCAATGGCCACTACATAGGCATCATCACTGACATCATCTGGCTGGATAATCTCCACAGGCCCAAACTGTCTGATGGCCTGCTCGGTAATTAATCGCGGCACATAGGGATCACCACCACCGCCGGTGGCTAAAAAAACCGAACCCAGTGCTAAGTCTTCTAGGTGTTTAAGTTCTATTTTCATACCACAGCTTCACTATTGTTATCGGTAGTTTCCGATATGGACGCGGTTAATTCACCGATCACTTTGACGCGAATACAGGTGCTGGACTCATCCATATAGGGCACAGGCGTTTCTTCAATATCCACGGTGCGCAATGTCTTCGCATCAGCGCCGGCATCTATAGCCCGCTGTACAGCAATCTGGGTAACCTGTTTGATAGCCTCTTCTCGAGGCAAGGTTCTGTAGGAGACCATTTGCTCTGCTTCGCCACCAATCTGAGCAATGGCGGCGCCAATTGCGTTGGCGACACCTGCGTGTTCTGGTCGGTGTATATTGGATGCAGCCTGGAGTCCGTCGGTCACCAGCACTGCGCCACCGCCCACTAGGATCACTGGCATGGATTTTCCGCCGGGTTTCATCATGTCGATGTTGCTATCGAGCATCGCATGCAAGGTCGCTTGGGCATTGCGAATAGTCTCTGGAGCAATGTGCGCAATCTTGCTTTTGTCGCCAATATCCGCATTGCCGCTGGCAACTAAAATATCTGTTGTGGTTAATGTGTCGCCACCAAACACCAGACCTTCGGTGACCAGTCGATGGCCTACTGACTGGGGGCCTATTGAGCTGCCATCGGCGGAGACTATACTGCCGCCACCCAAGCCAATCGCTAAAATATCGGGCATACGGAAGTTGGTGCGCACGCCGCCGACTTTAATAATCACGTTGGATTCCCGCGGGAAGCCATTTTGTAGCACGCCAATATCCGAGGTAGTGCCGCCAATATCCACCACTATGGCGTCTTTTAATCCGGTAAGCTTGTAGGCACCACGAAGAGAGTTGGTTGGGCCTGAGGCAAAGGTTAATGCCGGGTAGGAGCGCACGAAATCTGCGCTCATCAACGTGCCATCATTTTGACTGATATAAACCGGACAGTGTAGTTGGCGCTTTTTCAATGCGCCTAAAAATGAACTGACCACTCTGTCGGCGAAGGGCAGCAGTGTGGTGTTGAGGATAGCGGCATTTTCACGCTCCATTAAACCCAGGCGACCAAAGCTATGGGACAGGGTGATCTTTGCGTCGGGGATAGCCTCAAGTATTTTGCTCGCCACCTGTTTTTCCGGTTCCGCATTAATCGGCGAAAAGGCTGAGGCAATGGCGATATTTTTAACACCGCTTTTAAGCATACTTTGAATCATGCGTTCCACTTCAACTTCGTCTATATCCGCCAGTGACCAGCCGTCGTATAGATAGCCGCCGTGGAGCATATAGGTTTCGCTGTCGAGAGCGTCTTTTAGGTCTTGGGGCCAATCCAACATGGGCGGCAAGCCATTACCTGATGGCAGACCGATGCGCACGGCGGCAATCTGGGCCAGCTCGCGGCGCTCAATAATGGCATTGGTAAACTGAGTGGTGCCGATCATTACCGTTTCTATTTCAGACTGAGCGATGCCACTGTCGTTTAGAATCACATCTAAGGCGTTGGTGATACCGCTGATAACGTCGGCAGATGTCAGCGCCTTGGTTGAGGCTAAGACTTTATCACCATGCAGTATTACTGCATCTGTGTGGGTGCCGCCCACATCAATTCCAATTCTCAATGTTTTCGCCTCTAAGAGTTCGTTTTACTGTGCTTGGAGCTGCGCTCATTCCAAGATAAGGCGGTATAAACAATGGCAGCGAGTATGATTGCATCGATCGCGGCTATACCTGATGGGGTGACAATCAACCCTTCGGTACTTAATATTGCAAAAATGGCGCTTATTACCCAGGCAATAAAGCCTTTGGGGGCTATAGCGCGATTGTCCGCTAGGGACTCAATGTTATAGGCCTGGGGGCGGATAAACAGATAGTCGCTAATAATAATGCCAGCCACCGGGACAAAAATAATCGACAGATAAAATATAAAGGTAATAAAGTTATCCAGCAGATTCAGCAGTGCAACGAAGATACCTAGTAAGCCAAGGCAGATAGTCACAGCGGTGCTATTTAATTTCGGGAAGGTAGCGGTCGTGCCAAGCACCGCACTGTAAAGATTCAGTGAGTTGAGCACCCAGCTACCGGCAATCACTATGATCGACGCACCTATACCCAAACCCAGATCAATCATGATATCTAAGATATCGGCCTTTCCTGACGTGGCCCCTGCCAAACCCGCAGAGCCCATCACCATGAGCTGCACAACAATATAGGAGATAAAGGCGATATAGATCGCGCTGGACCAATGTCTAACAAAACGTGTTATGTCGGGCAAAATAATTGCGCCAATAATGATGGCACCCACCACCGCTGAGATACCATCACCCAGCGTCAGTGTCGCGACTTTTTCGGTGGCGAGAATTTGTTCAAAGGATTTTTCACTGAGGGCAGAATAACTCAGCAATAAGGTGACGCCGGCTAAGACAGGCACCATTAATGTGGCCAACCAGTTGATGGCTTTAAAGCCAATCACGGTGGTTAATGTCATACAGAAACTGGCAATAATGGCCAGCGTTAAAGCTGATATTTCAAGGCTGAAAACGTCCATTGCCAAGCGCGAGACGGCATCGCCGAATAGATTAATATTGACCCCGAACCAGCCGAGCAGGGAGATCGCAAAGGCAATATTTACCACGCTGGCACCTTTGTCGCCAAAGGCTACGCGCACTAGCAAATAAGAACTCATGCGAGTGCGGGCGCCAATAACGCCCATTACTCCACCAATTGCAAAAATAATCATTGAGCCTATAACCAGAGCCCACACAGCCTGCATAGGCTCGAGGGCTTGATAGACCTCAAGACCGGTAATAAACGTCGGTAACGAAAAGGCCACCATGGCCCCGACTGCTGCTACTCGGGGCCATGGTACCAATTGGTGGTCGCTTATTTTTACTGCGGAAAACTCATTGAGTTCCTGTTTCATAGCTGAGGGCTATTTAACAAGAGGCTATTTAACAAGAGGCTACTTCGCAGTATCAAATCACGACAGGTTAAGGGTTTAAAAGTCATAGTTGAATTCAACGCCATAGCTCGAGCCGGTGTTCGGGAATCGACCCATAGAGACAACAGCGTTGCCCATGAAGACTAAATCTTCAACTTGACGCTCATCAGTCAGGTTGTCGGCAAAGACTGTCGCTGACCAACCATCAGCCTCAACTGTGGCTCTCAGATTCAAAAATGTCTGTTTGGAGGATTCGATCTCAGGCACATCAAAGCTAAAGATTCTCGGCCCAGTGTGATTAACATCAGCACGCAGAACCAGATTCATTGCCGATGACATTTCGTGCTCATATTCGGCAACCGCATTGAGGTTGTAGTCGGCGACATGAGGCAGCGAAGAACCAATCAGATCAGTGCGCTCACCAAAGGCTTCAATATCGGAATCGATCTTACCGCCATTGACCATCAACATCAGGTTGTCGCTAGCCTGAACAGCCAGTTCAAATTCAATGCCCTGAGTGTTGACATCATCAACCGAGATATTTTCCAGAGTAAAGGTATTGCCATTGAACCGCGTGATCTGTGCGTCTTCTTGGTCAATGCTGAATACCGCGACATTTAAAGTGCCAAGACCATTCATAATCGTGGTTTTAAAGCCTAACTCAAGGCTGTCAGAGAGCTCCTTGTTAAAGGTGCGGCTGATATCCGGATGCGGCTCATTAAAACCACCGCTGCGGAAGCCTCGGGAAAATCCAGCATAGATCAGAGTGTCGGCATCCATTTGATAGGCTAGAGATAGTTTCGGTTGCACTTCAGAGAAAGTCTTCTCTTCATAAGTGCTTTCGATAAAGCGTGAGTCAAAAGACTCTCGTTCATCTCTGTCATACCGAATTGCAGCGGTTACTTCGAGCTGCTCGGTGAGGTCATAGTTAAGCTGAGTTGACAGAGCCCATGCATCACTGCTGTTGTCATCTAAAATACTAAATACGATTGCACTTGGGTCAAAGTCAGACCGGGTCATAGCCTGATTGCCTACTGCGTCGTCGTAGTTGTGGTACTCACTATCACGGGTGCGATCCTGCATAAAGGCGGCCGCAGCCCAGCGCAAACGAGTGTCATCGTTAGACTTTAGGCGCGCTTCGAAGGTGGTCGATTCAACCTTCAAAATATTTTCCTGAGCACCAGCATAATGGAAACCATCAAAATCACTTGGCTGACTCGAGTAGTCGGCATCGGAAAAACCGATCTGATCAGATTCACTGTAACCGGCCACTAATTCAAGCGTTGAAGAGGAGAAGTCATGGGAGAATCTAGCACTGAATTCAGTGAGATCACGCTTATCCAGCCCCGGCACGTTGTGTTCAGTAGTCAGTGAGAAATCTTCAAAGCTAGCTGCATCAACAGCTTGATAGTAACCAATACCCGTTTCTGTATTGGTGACTCGGGCATTTAAATCTAAGCTCGAGGTATCAGACAGTTCGATATTTAGCGTACCAAATACTGAGCTCTCTTCATGGAAGTCAGCTTTTTCGTTGAGGAAGGTATTGCTAATCTGTCCATCGTAATCGCGGCTGTAAGCGCCGACGCGAAAGTAAACCTGGTCTTCAACCAGTGCGCCAGAGGCTACGCCAGAGACGCGCTTATCGCTGCCGCTGGCAAAAGAAGTGCTGACTCGCGCTTCAAAATCATTGGTTGGCTTCTTGGTGGTAATATTGACTGCACCACCAATAGCGCCGCGACCGTAGAGTGCACCCTGAGCACCGCGCAGCACTTCGATTCGCTCGATATCAAATAGCTCTTGGTTCATAAATTCGAGATCGGAAGCGGTAATGCCGTCGACAACGAAGGCGATTGGGGCGTCACCCACCTGAGGTGTGATCAGTCCACGAATCTGGATGCGCGCTAGACCAGGACGGAAATTGCTCAGCTGGCTGAGGTTCGGTGTTAGGTCGGCGACATCGCGAAAGCTCTTGATACCGGCGCGCTCAATTTGCGCGGCATTAAAGGTGGTGATAGATTCAGGAATTTCCTGAAGGCTCTCTTCGCGGCCACGAGCCGTAACTATGACTTCGTCTATGGCCGTCTCTAGTGCTTCCTCGGCAGCGGTTAGCTGTGCAGTTGCACCAAACAGCAATGTACTCGGCACAATTAAGCCGGCCAAAAATTTGTTTAAGCGGTATGACATGATATTTACTCCCGGGGCAGTATTTCAGTGACTATTATTATTTTTTCCTTCTGCTGTAGTATATTGCAGATCACGCAAAATACTTGATTGAAGAAAGACCTTAAACAACGCCCAAACTTGGTTGCAGGTCACTGTTACAAAATTATATTTTTTAAATCCTTCATGGCCCGCCTATGACCAGTAAAAAGAACATTAAGCTCGATGAGATCAATAAGAAGATAATAGCTATAACGCACACCCGAGCCGATATCTCTAATCAGGAGCTCAGTGAACGTGTTGGTTTGTCTAACAGTGCCTGTTTTCAACGTACCAAAGCACTTAAAGAGGCGGGGTACCTTATTACGTTTCATTCGGACTTGGATATTGATCGGATCGCTAGAAATGTTTTGGCCTATGTTGAATTTACGCTTGAATCAAATAGCCCCAGTGCCAGAAAGAACTTTGAAAATGCAATTGAGGTGATTCCGGAGTTTATGGATTGTTTGCGGGTTACTGGGGATGTGGAGTACATTTGCTTTACCTGCTGTTCCGATACCCTAGCACTCAATGAGCTCTGCGATCTGGTTAGTGGTAATCCTGATTTGGGCGTGCAGAAGGTCAATGTGCGGATTATATTGGAGCGCGCGAAGTGGTATTTGGGTTTTCCATTGGAGAAGCTTGAGTGGTTGGATTGACCTGTCATCCTGTCATCCTGTCATCGTATTTTACCCGCTGCCATCCCAACAGAGTGCACACAACTTGTCATCCTTCGACTTCGCTCAGGATGACAAGTTGTGTGCACTCAGGCTAACTAGGCCTTAATCACAGGTCTCAAAAGCCAACCCTGAATGGGCTTCCAGTCGCTTCAACAGAGCATCACCCATAGCCACTGAAGGGGTGAGAAAGCCACCCGCACGATCTTCTTTCTTAACATCCAGCGCCAGGCAGAGTCCCGCCTGACCGAGCATTTTCGCCGTTGAGCCATAGCCGGGATCGCGGTCACCAGTCACTTTTACAGTAAGCTGATTACCCTGGTCATCACGGCCGTGAACACGCACATCAAAATAGCCATTCAACTGTGCTTCTGGGCTGGGACCTTCACCAGGAGCTGGCAGCACAAACTTTTCCAACAGGGCTCTGGTGGGGCTGAAGTAAAGACCTACACCCAGCATGCCAAAGGCCACTGTCGACATCAGGGCACCAATGCGCCCCTTTAAACCCTTACCGGTAAGCATGCCTTCGCTGTAAGAGAAGTTGCGACCATAGGCCATATCGAGCAGGGCGTTGGAGTGCAATACCACACGGGAATTAATCGCTTCCATCACAAAGGGCGCAGTCCAGCAGTTAAAGTCTGTATCGAATTCCGGGCCGGAAACACTCTTGGCGCGAATGCTGTACTGATGATCGCTGCCACACAAAAGGTAGGGGTTGCCCATTTTTTTGCGCATTTTCGGATCGGCTTTGGCCGCTTTTAAAGCTTCGATCATGCTCGCGATAGTGCCGCCTGATGCGCCGCCTTTCATGGCTTTAACGCGCAGTTTTGCGTGTGGCAGTGGATGACCAAATTTTGTCTGGGCGCGCTGTTGCATGGCAAAGACACCCATATCCGAGGGGATAGAGTCAAAGCCACAGCAGTTGACTATGCGGGCGCCGCTGGCTTCTGCAGCCTGGTTGTATTTGTCTTTCATCTGCCCGATCCAGTGAGCTTCACCGGTCAGGTCGGTGTAGTCAGTGCCGGTTTCTGCGCAGGTTTTGATCAGCAGTTCGCCGTACAGGGCATAGGGCCCGACAGTGGAGATAATCACTCGGGTTTGGCTGCACATTGCCTGTAGTGAGGCTTCGTCGTGAGAGTCGGCAATGATTAAAGGCAGGTCGCTAGCCGCGGTGCCGAGGGAATTTTTTAATGTCGCAAGCTTTGATTCTGAGCGGGAGGCGATGGCCCAGGAAATGTCGCTGTTGACTCCTAAGGTGTCGACTAAATAGTGCGTTAAAATTTGGCCGACAAAACTGGTGGCACCGAAAACGATCAGGTCATAGGGTTTGCTGGATACTTCGGTAATAGACATAGGTTATTATTCTTATAGTTGGATAAGGTTATTTTTGAGTTAATTCGCGGAGCAGCTGTGCCCACAAGGTTACCCATTTTATATTCTTTCCGTCGCTGCCCTTATGCAATGCGGGCGCGGATGGCTCTGTTGTACGCGAGTATAAACCTAGAGCTACGGGAAGTCCTGTTGAAAGCCAAACCAGAAAAAATGCTCGCTATCTCTGCCAAGGGCACAGTGCCAGTACTGGAGCTTGCGGATTCCAGAGTGCTGGATGAGAGTTATGACATTATTCGCTGGGCGCTGCAGCAGAGTGACCCAGAGAATTGGTTGAGTGCTGACATTGATCCCGCGATTAGCGATTTAATCACCCGCAACGACGGTCAATTTAAAACAGATCTCGATCACTACAAGTATTGGGAGCGCTTTCCTGCGGAATCCCAAGAACAGTATCGCGCTCGCGGTGAGCTGTTTCTCGCTGAGCTCGAAGTGCTACTAAACCTGCAGCCCTATCTGTTGGCCGAGCGAATAACTCTGGCTGATATAGCTCTATTTCCCTTTGTTCGTCAGTTCGCTTTTGTGGACAAAGAATGGTTTGATCAGTCGCCCTATCCGAAACTGCGTGCTTGGTTAGAGCAGCTAATTAACTCTGAACTGTTTTTGTCTGCGATGAAAAAATCCCCACCCTGGCAGGATGGGGATTCTCCGATTAGTCTTTAATAAAGAACTCTTTAAAAAAGAGCTCTTTAAAAAAGGCTCTGTAGTGACTAATCCCAATCAATAACCACTTTTACCCGCGCCTCATTAGGGGCTTCTGCCGATGGCTTGCCCAGTTTAAAGCGCAAACCCATCTCCGGGATATTGGCGCCGCCAAAGGGC